>ERZ889078.1708-NODE-1708-length-16982-cov-12.301885_pt1 | contig 16982 bp, 21 predicted proteins | sample MGYA00521266_ERZ889078 | MGnify/ENA primary metagenome ERZ889078 (study PRJEB32303, sample SAMEA104408618) | aquatic metagenome | biome: Brackish water; feature: Pelagic; material: water | place: Baltic Sea | collected 2014-06-16T06:34:00 | depth 76,534 m ...
CTAATAAAATATTTAATTAAAAAAAGAAAATTTAAAACATTGATTTGGGATTTATTTTTTATCGGTATTTTATTGAGGGTCTTTGATTTGTTGGGAAAACTGAATACAAATTCTTAAAAACCTTTAATTATAAAGAATTTTAGATGAAAATAACTTTTTTGATGCCAGCTGCTAGTGAAGGGTTTAATGCTTATGATTTAGAGAATCCTAGTTGGATCAACCATGGCCTTGGGATTCTCAGTGCTTATGCAAAAAAAGAAGGGCATGAAACTTCTTTGATAGACTTTAGAAAACTTTCTGGATGGAAAGAATATCCTGAAAGAATAAAAAACGAAAATCCAGATCTTTTGGCTATGACTGCGATGACTGTTGATTATCCTTCAGTTGTAAAAGCAGCAAAAATAACAAAAAAAATATTTCCAAAATTAAAAATCATTGTTGGAGGCCCGCATGCAACTTTGGTACCAAAAGACTTTCAAGACATAAGTGAAATAGATCATATTTTTATTGGGGAATCTGAATATTCTTTCCCAAAATTCTTATTAGATTTTAAAAATAAAAAGAAGATTCCTAGGATGATTTATGGAAAGAGCCCACAAAATCTAGATGAAGTTCCTTTTGTAGATAGAGAATTAGCCGGGCCCTATGAGGGGTCAATGCATGAAATTTTCCCAAAACCCTTTACAACTTTTATTAATACTCGGGGATGCATGTATAATTGTAGTTTTTGTCAACCAGCAGAAAGGAATTTGCATGGAAGTAAAGTAAGGTACAGGAGCGTAGATAATTTTTTAGAAGAAATAGAATTCTTAGTAAAAAAACATGGAATTAAAAGTTTTTTAATTCACGACGATAATTTTTTACAAAATCAAAATCTACTGAAAGAATTCATAGAAAAATACCCTAAGAAATTTAATTTACCCTTTGCTTGTCAAGGAAGGGCTGATTTAATTGTGAGGAATGAAGAAACCTTAAAAAAATTAAGAAAAATTGGATTGAAATTAATCATGATTGGATTTGAAAGTGGAAATCAAAGAATTCTTAATTTTCTAAGAAAAGGTGTAACTGTAAAACAAAATTTTCAAGCTGCAGAGATATGTAAAAAATATGGCATTTTGATTTGGGCAAATTACATGTTTGGAATCCCTACTGAAACAAAAGAAGAAATATTAGACACAGTGAATATGATAAGAAAAATAAAACCAGACCTTTATAGTCCTGCAATATTCACCCCCACTCCGGGGACAGATCTTTATACATTCTGTGTAGATAAAGATATTCTTTTAATTAAAAACTATGAAGATTATGCAAGAGGTTCATTAAAAGCAAAAATAAAAGGATTAAATTATAAATTTATCTTAAGGTCCTTGGAGAAATCTCTCCCACTTAAGATGAGAATTAGAAGATATCTTTCTAAAAGAACTCCTCTATCTGTTAAAATAGTTTTAAGAAAATTATTAAAGATTATTAAAAAATAAATCTTTAAAAAGAATTCTGAGCTCATAAAACCATGGATAATTTTGAAGAAGTCTATAACAAATTAAAAAAAGAAGATATATCTTGTTTTGTGAAGAAAGAATGGTATGAGTTGCAAAAAAGATTGGAAAGAGAAATTTTGCCTTCTCCGAAAAAAGATTTTCTTAATGGAGATGTAATTAGGGAGACCATGTTTGTTTCAAACAAAGGCTTCCAGGCAATAAAACAAATGATGGGATTAAAAAGAATCTTTTCCAAGAAGTTTTTAAAAAAAATACTAAAAGAGGATGAATTTGGAAAACCCCTTATAAAAAATAATAAATACCAAACATCTCATAATTTAATCCATAATTTATCGCACTTGGGGGTTTTTAAACAGAGTGGAGGGACCTTAAATGGACAAAAAACTATTGTAGAGTGGGGTGGTGGATATGGTTGTATGGCTAAAATAATAATGAGAATTAATTCAGAAATTACTTATATAATAATAGATTTACCTTTAGTAAGTTGTATCCAAAATAATTATTTAGTGGAATTGTTTGGAAAAGATCATGTCAACTTAATCCTTTCCACCAAGAATAAAATAAAAGAGAATAAAATAAATATTCTTCCTTTAGGTTTAATAAAATCTTTTAAACTAAAAACAGACATGTTTATTTCAACATGGGCTTTAAGTGAAAGCTCAAAGTATTCGCAAGATTATGTTAGAAAAAATAATTTCTTTGGAGCAAAAAACATTTTAATGGCTTATAGTAAGGGTAGTGAAACTTTTCCCAGACCAATTGAAATAGAAAAAGATTTGATTAATCGTGGGGCTATTTTAAAAAAAGTTAAAAACTTAAAGAAAAATGCAGAAAGCTATTATTTAATGTGTGTTGATAATTCAAGGCGCGTTGAATAAGATCACAAATATTTTAAAGGAGCAATATTTTTGTCTATAGTGGAAGAAAAAATCTTTGTTTCAATTAATCCTGGAGGAATTTCAAATAGGTTAAAATGCTTAATTTCTATGTGGAGATTTGCAGACAAAGAAAATGGAAAACTCTTACTTTATTGGCCAAAAAATAAAACATGTAATATTAATTTTTCTGATCTATTTGAAAATGATATAGAAGAAGTTAATAAAAAAGGCTTGTTGGAAATTTTTAAAAACAAAGATTTTTGTCTATTTGATGAATCCTTAAATGTTTTGGAAAAAACCCCTAAAAAATATCTTCTTTCTGAGAGTTGGAGGTGGAAACTTTTTAAAGATGAAATTGAAAAAGGATTTGGAAAAGAAAATCCTTCTAAAGATGGAAGAGACATTGATTTTGAATTTGAAAAAATCCCTGAAAAATTAAGAAAGGAATTTTTATTTTATTTAAAAAAGTTAAAACCCATAGAAAAAATAAGGGAAAAAATTACAAAATTAGAAGAAGAATATGATTTAAAAAATTTAGTGGGAGTTCATCTTAGGCAAGGGGATTTTTTAAATTATAGTGATGGGATGGAAAAAATTGCAAATGTGAATAGAGTGGCTGATGAAATAAATAAAATTTTAAAAGAGAATCCTTCTCAAAAATTCTTTTTATGTACTGACTCTAATGAAGCAGAGATAAAAATTAAAGAGATTTTCACAAACAAAATAGTGATTTTTAAAAAAAATTGTTTTGATAGGTTAGATAAAGAATTTAACCAAGACGGGCTTATAGACTTAATTCTTTTATCTAAAACAAAGAAGATAATTGGGACATACATGAGCACTTTTACAGAGTTAGCATGGTGGTTGGGGGGAGCTAACACAAAAATGAATGTGGTTGCAACAGATTCTGAAAAAAAAGAATATTTAAGGCATAAAATGAAATCAACAGGAAATTTTATAGGAAATATAAAAAAGATTATTTATAACCTAATATTCCCAAAATATAAAAGAATTTTAGATGCAAATGCATTATAATAATCTTTAAAAAAAGCATTAATCATTTGTTTTAATGGTAAAGGCCCTAATTACAGGAATCACTGGTCAAGATGGATCTTATCTTGCTGAATTACTTTTAGAAAAAGGATATGAAGTATATGGGATTATTAGAAGAAGTAGTTCTTTTAATACTGGGAGATTAGACCATATTTTTAGAGATCCTCATACACCTAATTTAAAGATCCATTTAATTTATGGAGATCTTTCAGATAGTGGATGTATAAATGAAATAATTAGAAAGGTCATGCCTGATGAAATTTATAATCTTGGGGCTCAAAGCCATGTGAGGGTTAGTTTTGATATCCCTGAATACACTGTTGATACAAATGCCCTTGGAACAATTAGAATTTTAGAAGCAATTAAAAACTTTTGTCCTAAAGCAAAATTCTACCAAGCTTCTTCTTCGGAAATATTTGGAAAAGTTGCAGAATCTCCTCAAAATGAAACAACTCCAATTTATCCAAGAAGCCCTTATGGATGTGCTAAAGCTTTTTCTTATTGGATTACAAAGAATTATAGGGAAAGTTATAATTTATTTACATGTAATGGAATTTTATTTAATCATGAATCTGAAAGAAGAGGGAAAACCTTTGTAACAAGAAAAATTACTAGGGGATTAGTGAAAATAAGATTAGGGATTGATGAAAAAATCTATTTAGGGAATTTAAATGCAAAAAGAGATTGGGGACATGCAAAAGATTATGTTAAAGCTATGTGGATGATGTTGCAAGGAGATGCCCCAGATGATTATGTTGTTGCAACGGGGGAAAATCATACTGTGAGAGAGTTTGTAGAGCTTACTGCAAAAAAATTAGGTTTTGATCTAATGTGGCAAGGACAAGGATTAGATGAAAAAGGAATAGATAAAAATACTGGAAAAATAATTGTGGAGATTGATGAAAAATATTTTAGACCGGCAGAAGTAGAAGAACTTTTAGGAGATTATTCAAAAATAAAAGAAAAAACAGGTTGGGAACCAGAAATAAAATTCAATGAATTAGTTACAAAAATGGTAGAATATGATCTTAGGCAAGAAGCAATGGCTTTACAAGGAAAAATTGATGAATATTAAATAGAAGTTTCTTCTAATTTTTGTGTTTTATACCATTCAATTGTTTTTTTAAGTCCTTCTTCTAAACCTATTTTAGCAATAAATCCCATATTCTCTCTTGCTTTTGAAACATCTAAAAATCTTTTTGGCTGACCATCAGGTTTAGAATGGTCCCAGATTAAGTTTCCTTTATAATCCACAAGACCTTTAATTATATTTGCTAAATCCTTTATTTGTATTTCATACCCCGAACCAATATTAATTGGATTTGCCTTATGGTATTTTTTTGTTGCTAAGACAATTGCCTTTGCAGCGTCCTCTACATATAAAAATTCTCTTGAAACATCTCCAGTCCCCCATAAAGTAATGTTTTCTTTAAAATCTTTTTTAGCATTAATAAATTTATTTATTAATGCGGGAATTACGTGTGAATTATTTAAATCAAAATCGTCATTAGGGCCATATAAATTAACAAGCAGTAAGTGGATCGCATTAAATCCAAATTGTTCTTGATATCCTTGAGATTGGACCATCATCATTTTTTTAGACAACCCATATGGAGCATTTGTTTCTTCAGGATATCCTTCCCAAAGAGTTTCCTCTCTAAAAGGAGATTCAGTGAATTTAGGATATGAACAAACAGTTCCAATTCCCACAAATTTTTCAACATTGAATTTATAGGCATAATGGTGGATCAAAGTGTTCATCATCATATTGTTGTAAAATATACTTCCAGGGTGATCTTTCATATATCCTATTCCTCCCCCATCAACTGCCAGATGTATTACAATTTCTGGTTTAACCTTTTCAAATAATCTTTTCACATCTTGTTCCATTCTTAAATCATATTCTTTAGAAGAAAAAGTAATTGCTTCTGCGCCTTCTTGTTCTAGAAGGGGAACAAGTGTTTTTCCTAAAAATCCTCTTCCTCCAGTTACAAGTATTTTTTTATTTTTTAAATTTATTTCTTCCCCCCCACAGAGCTCAAATTCCTCTAAGAGGTGCTTAATTTTATCTATCATAAAATCTATTTCTTCTCTTCCAATAAATTGGTTATTTGGAAGGTAAATTCCCAAAGAATGTATTTTGTCAGACATTTCTTGACTGTCTTTTTTAAAGTCCAATTCACAAAAAACTGGTTGTTTTAATAAATTTCCAGCAACAATTGGCCTACATTCAATTCCCTTTTTAGGAAGATTTTCTAAAACATATTCTCTTTGTTTTTTATTTTGAAATAAAATTGCTAAGCAAAAAGCACTTGTTTCAGTTAAATCTACTTTTTGGGGGAGGAGGTTCAAATTTTTGATTTTTTCTAAAAAATAAGAATGATTTTGTAATCTTTGATTAATTGAGGAGCCTAGTTTTTTTAATTGAATCAACCCAATGGAAGCATTGATATTGGTACTTCTTAAATTATATCCTTCAACATCGAATACAAAACTTTTATTTTTAAATTCAGGATAATTTTGCTCTCTAGCTGTCTCTTTTATCCACCCATGAGATCTTAATGATTTTAATAAATCATAAAGTTGGAAATCGTTTGTAGTAATCATTCCACCTTCAATAGTAGTCATATGATGCCCAAAATAAAAACTCGTGCTCCCCATTAGCCCAAAATTACCAACTTTTATTCCCTCAAATTTAGCACCTGTAGCTTCACAACAATCTTCAATAAATAAGAGATTTTTTTCTTCACAAAATCTTTTTATTTCTAAAAGATTAGCAGGTTGTCCAAGAAGATGCACTACAAAAATAGCTTTAGTCTCTCCAGTAGTCATTCTTTTAATAGAATCTATGCTTATCCCATATTTTTCATCGACGTCACAAAATACCGGGGTTAGCCCATTTTGTATAACTGGGTAAACTGTTGTTGGCCATGTGACCATCGGGACAAGAATTTCATCTCCAGATTTTAAATTAAATTTTTTCTTAAGGGCAGCAACCATAAGTAAATTGGCACTACTCCCACTATTCACCATTAAAGCATATTTTGAACCATTCCATTCTGCAAATTTTTGTTCAAATTCTTCTACAATTCTTCCTTGGGTATATTCTCCGCTTTTCAAACAATCATTTATTGCAGTAATTTCTTCTTGAGAAATAGAATCTTCCATAAGTTTAATTTTCATTTCTTCCATAATTTTAAAATCAATAAACCATATTTAAAGATTATTGTTATGGAAATTTATTCTTAAATTTTTTCCAAACCCCAAGTCCAAATAAATAAATTCCTCTACTAATCAAAGTCGCAATTGCTGCCCCAAGGATTGCCTCATACATTCCAAATTTTAAACCATAAGAGATAAATACTATATTCAGCACAATATTTATTATGGTAGTTATGATCAATAAAATTGCTATTGTCTTTGTTTTTTCTTGTGAAATGAAATATGATTCATACAATCCAATTATTGGACCCATTAAAACAAAAACTGCAAAAAGCTTAAGAAGAAAGATGGAAGTTAAATAATCTTTACCATATGCTATTAAAATAAGATATTTTGCTAGAAAAAAAGTTATAATTGCCGCCATCAAAGAAATTGCAAAAGTTATCAATCTTGTTTTTCTAAACCCGGTTTCTAATTTTTTTCCTTTTAATCTTGCAAATATTGGAAATAATGCCCCAGAACTAAAACTTATTATGGCAGAAATTGAAGCAACTAAACTAAAAGCAGCAGCATAATACCCTAGAAATTCTCCTGTTACAAAACGTCCAAGCATTATTGTATCAATATAACCAAAAAAAGCACTAGACAAAACTATAAAAGTTATTGGAATTGTGAATTTAATTAAATTTTTCTTCTCAAAAATAGTTAATTTTTTCATTTTAGAATTTAGAAAAGATATTTTTCTTTTAGAAAAAAATACTAAAATTGCCAAAGAAACCCCCAAACAAATACTAAGGATAAAAATTATAATTGCCAATAAAAAACCTTCTTCAATATTTGTCTTTAATAAAAAGAAAATTGCTAAAGGGACTAAACTTAATCTTAAAAACTGATATAAAACCTCTTTTATCAAAATAAAATTAAATTTATTTACTGCCCTGAAAATTCCATCAATAAAACCCAAAATAGAAGAAATTGGTAAATATAGTCCTCCCGCCAACAATGCATAAAATATTGGTTTATTATAATAACTATTTGCAACAAAATACGCTGCCCCTAAAAGAACAAAGGTTGCCAATAAAACAACTAAATATTTTGCTTTTATTAATTTTTTAAAATACGCTTTGGCTTTTTCTGGATCGTCTTTACCAAGAGATTTTGCAACAAAAGTTACCATTGCTGAACTTATTCCAAAATCAGAAAATCCTGCAAACAATACAATTGTCCCTAATGCTAAAGAATATAATCCAAAAAGTTCAGGCATTAATAATCTCGCAATAATTAGGGTAAATAAAAGAGACCCTACTTTTGCGATAATTGTTGTTAATAAAAGAAATGTTGAATTTTTTATGGCTTGCCCTTCTGAACCTTCAAAATTTCTATTTTTAAAACGATAGAAAATACCCATCATTTCAGCACTTCCTCTCTCTAAAAAATCCATAGAATTATCAAGAAACCCTATTTTTTAAAGTTTTATTTAACTTCTTAATCCTTCCTTCTAAATAAAATTAGAAATCTCTGGGACAAAACTCATTAATCCCTTTAAGATCATAATAATTCCCAATATCATCGCCAAGGTATTTGAGAAAAAATAAATTAAAATTACAGTCCCTGCAATCACATCTAATAAACCCATTAAAATAACTAAAACATCTGTCATAGATTTTTTAAAAAAAGTATCTTTTTAAAGATTAAGGTTTATTGTCATAATGAAAATAATCAAAAATAGCAGAGATTTTGTGAATTTTTCCACCCAATACGAACATTTCAAGATAATCAAAAATTAAATGAAACACAGCCCCAATTAAAATAAAATAAAAAACTTCGTGAATAAAAAAACCCAATAAAAATAAAATGATCAAAACTTCAAAACCATGAAAAATATAAAATCCTAACTTAACTTTTTTCTTTTGAGCCTTATTCAAAAAATTATAATTTTTTTTAGAGTAAAGATTTGAAAAATATGCCTTAAAAATATTTCTTTGTTTTAATTTCCAAGCTCTAAAAAGATAATGATCTATATCTATTAAAAAACTAGAAAGAAAAATAATTGTTGCTGCTAAAAGATTAATCTTTTCACAAAAAATAAATAAAATTAAAGATAAAAAAAATCCAAACAAAATATGATATTTAGGAAGCATTTTTTCCTTCAAATTGTTTCACCATATCTGCAAATGCTGGACGAGTAATTAAAACTCCCGCACTAATCCCGATAATTGTTGTAATTGCAAATCCTTTTAATAAACCTGCTCCTGCCCATAAAAGAGGGATTAATGCAACAACTGCTGTAAAATATGCTCCTAGAATTATTGAGAATGCTCTTTTTAATTTTTGCTTTAAACTCATAATTGCCTTTTCTCTTGATTCATCCAAGATAATTATTTGCTGATCAATACCTGTACCAATTGTTGCTAAAATGCCTGCAATACTTGGTAAATCTATATTCCAATCAATTAAAGATGCAATTCCCAAGATAATCACAACTTCTGAAATAACTGTTATTAAAAGTGCTGCAGAGGGTTTGATGCTCCTATACCTAATGAAGATTATTATTGCCACCACTAAAAGTGCGGCTAACCCTGCAAAAAGAATAGAATTCATAAAATCATCTCCAAGTATTGGGGAAATAGTATCTAATTTAACAATCTCTAATTTAAATGGCAAACTTCCTGTGATTAAAATTGTTTGGAGTTTTTTCATTTCTTCTTTAGCACTTTCATATGCTTCTTCTTGATTTGCTCCAGAACCAGAACCTGAAATAGATATTTGGGTTGTTACTCTTCCCTGCAGATCTTCACTTATGAATAAACTATCTACTAATTTTTCATCTAAATATAAATCTAATTTTTTAGAAAGATAATTTCCTTGGGCTGTGGCATTTATGGATAAATTATTTGTCAATTCTGCATGTCTTTTAGCTGAATCTGCACTTAAAGTAATTGCAAAACTAAATCTACAAACATATCCTTGTTCTGCAGGATTGCATCCTTCTATTCTAGCATTTTGAGCATCTCTTCCAACAGAAGCAATATCTTTATCTCCCCCAATAAAAACAACATCATCTCCAATTTTAGCTTCGAATTTTCCTTGTTCTGAAATTAATTTTTTAAGATCTTTAGGAGTTGTTCCTGCAATCTCAATTAACATAAAATGTTCTCCTGATAAATCTGATACTGGTAAAACTTTTAAATCTGTTAATCCAAATTCATTTAATCTATTGCTTGTCACAGAAATTAAATCTGCTATTTCTTTTCCTGAAAGAGTTTTATTTTCTGCTTTTACTAAGGCTCTTGATCCTCCTGATAAATCTAATCCTAATTTAATACGTGTTTTTGGGATGGCCTCTACAATTAATTCTGGTGTTTGATTTGTGAAGATTATGTATTCTCCTTCGTGGGTTGTAAAAATTATTTTTTCACTTTGATTTAAAGGAAATTTTTCAGAAATAAAAATGGTGTAACTTTCTAAATCTGGAATATTTTGACCATTAATGGAAGTAAGGATTTGCTCTTGCCTCATTCCTTGGTTATAAAGGGAAGAGTTTTGATCAATAGAAGAAATTTTAACTCCTTTTTGAGCAAATGAAGGAGGCATACCAAAGATTGCTAATAAAGAAAGAATAAGTGCAATTATTAAGATCCAAAGTTTCCAAGTTAATTTTGTTTTCATTTACTCTTTCCCCCTTGATTTCATATACCATTTAAGTATTGAAACATTTGTTATCCAAGTATTTAATAAATCAAATGCAAGGCCAATAACTAGAACTATGAATATTTGTGCTAAAACTGCTGAAAAAGATTTAACAACAAGAAAAGCGATTAACATTGCTAAAAGAGATGTTAAAGTCATAGTTGTCCCTGTTTTAAATGATCTAAAAATTCTTTCATTAAGAGAACCTTCTTTTCTTTTCAAAACCCTTGTTGTCAAAAGAATATCTGTATCAACAGAATAACCAATTAACATTAAAAAGGCTACAATGCCTGCAGTAGAAACTTTTATTCCTAAAATATTTATTAGGACCAAAGTCATTAAAATATCTGCAAATGCTGAAATAATTACAGCTATTGAAGGAATAAGATTTCTAAAAATAATAAAAATTACAATTGCCATAAATAAAAAAGCTATTAAAATTGCAATTAAAAGCTGTTTATAAAAACTTGTGCTTAATATTGATCCTGTAAATTCAAAATTACTATTTTCCCCTTCAACCAATTCAAACCCAAAATAACTTTCCAAAACCTCTTTTGTTGTTTCGCTATCTGTTGTTGTTTCTACAATTATTGCTTTTTGTTCCCTTGTTCTTAAATCAGATATTTCTCTTATGTTTAAATCTTCCAATTGATTCACCAATTTATTTTCTAAATCAATAATATCTGTTTGCCAGTAAACTGTCACAGAAGTTCCACCTGTTAAAGAAATATCTTTTTTCATGAAATCCCCATTATTTGAATAAAATACTCCAAGATATATGAAAGAAAAAATTAATAGTGCCAAAGGAATTAATAAAAGCCATTTATAACTTTTATCATGTAATTTTGATAATCTTATCATTATAACAAGAAAAAAAATGCCTATTTAAAGTTTGTTAGAATTAAGGATTTTTAAAAAAATTAAAAAGAAGACAGCTTGAAGGGTTTGCAGCTTGTGGGCCACTACAGCCAACAACATAGGAAGCTTAACTTCTGGGTTCGGAATGAGACCAGGTGTTTCCAACCTATTATGGCTGTCTTCAAAATTTGAAGAAATCCCCAGTTTATAAAGTTTTTTATATGCCCCTTTTCTCTTTTTTCTATGCAGGGGTGCCGGAGTGGTCAAACGGGCAAGACTAAGGATCTTGTGGCTTTTGTCTACGCAGGTTCGAGTCCTGTCCCTTGCACTTACGCCCGGGTAGCTCAGTCTGGATTTTAGAGCATCACACTCCTAATGTGAGGGTCGCAGGTTCGAATCCTGTCTCGGGCGTTTTAATTTTTTAGGGATTACAACCAATTATAAAGTTTGAAACCCTTTTACAAACATGCCTTATAAAGATCCTGAAAAAAGAAAAGAATATAGAAGGGAATGGTACTCTAAAAATAAAGAATCTGAAAGAGCACATATCCAAAGAAGAAAAAAAGAAATAAAAAAATGGGTCTCAAAGTATAAATCTAAGCTAAAATGTTCGAAATGCGAAGAAAATCACCCTGCGACAATGGATTTTCATCACAAAGGAAAAAAAGACCAACAAATCTCCAAAATGGTAAATGATGGATATTCTGTAAATAGAATAAAAAAAGAGATGGAAAAATGTGAGATTTTGTGCGCAAACTGCCATAGAAAACTTCACTGGAAAAACAACAAACCTTAAAAATTAAAATTAAATAGAACTTATATATGCGTGGGTAGTTCAGCGGTAGAATCTTTGGCTTCCAAGCACTTTTGTGCTAAAACATAGATGTGAAGTTACCAAATGACCCGGGTTCGATCCCCGGCCCGCGCATTTTTAATCAATAACAAAATATCCTTTTGCTTCTAGAATTTTTTTGACTCTTTCATTAATTAGTTCTTCTGAGAGATATCCTTTATCAACTGCTTTTTCAATTTCATGTAATCTCTTTTTAATTGAATTGTATCCTGAATTGTGATGAGTATCTAAAATTATATCATTTCCTGCACTAATTAAAACAGGGTATGCTTTTTTAAAATTAAATAAATAAGATAATCTCAAGCCCAACATTGTTACAGCGTCAGTAATTATTAATCCATTGAATTTATTTCTTAAAGGCATAATAACTTCTCTTGAAATTGTTGCTTGTTTTCCTTTAGAATCTATTGCCCCATAAACAATTGGATGGCCAACCATAATTGCATCAACTTTCTCATTAATTGCATGATCAAAATATTCTAAATCTTCTTCAAATATTTCTGTTTTATATTTTCTTAGATGAGGATTTTTTACCATGCTTCCCCCCGGATAGTGTTTTGCTGTTGCTAAAATATTATTTTTATGTAATCCTTGAATATATGCCGATATTTTTTCTTTCACTTCGGTGGGAGTTCCTGTAAAACTTCTTCCAGGCCAAACAGTATTTCTAACTTCTACAATTGGTGAAAAATCTAAATTAAAACCAAGTTCAGAAAGAATTTTTCCATGTTCAATACCCAATTCATAAGCTTCAGGATCATCTGAAATTTCTCCAAAGTTTTTTGATTTATAAAAATCAAAGGGATTCCAATAACCTTCCATATCTGTTGCAACAAATAATTTTATTTTAGAATTATTTTTATAAAATTCAATTGCATCTGCATATTCATGGGCTGAATTTTTATTGTTTAAAAAAATTCCTCCAATATGAAGTTCTGTTAAATATTTTTCATTCATCCCCGTGGGTTTAACGATTACTAATTGCCCTATTTTTTCTTTTAAAGTTAAATCTGATAATTTTATTGTTTTGTTCATTTGCAATTCTCCTGCAGATACAAAATTAAATGAAATGGTAGTTAATAAGATTATTGTAATAAAAATAGATGTTTTCAATATCATAAGACTTTTAAGGATTAAGCTTTCTTAAAATTACTTACCAATTCAATAAAGTCTTCTTGTCCTAAAAATACCGATCTGCAACAGAATCTCTCAATCTCAAAATCATCTAAAATCTTTTTTTGAGGTTCACCTTCTGCTAACCTTTTCTTAAATTCTTCCCATAAATGCCCTATGGGCTTACCGCAACTGAAACATCTAATCGGAACTATCATATATTTATTCGTTGGCCTTGGTTTTTAAAGGTTACTATTTATTTATAAAAAAACTAGCAAAATCTTTAAAAACTACTTTTTGCTTTGAAGTTCTTAAGTTTAAAAAAAAGAGATAAAATGTCAAAAAAATGTATTTATTGCAAAAGGGATATTTCGGATGAAAGTGTAGTAGATTTTTGTGAAATTTGTGGTAAAGGTGTATGGGGTGAAAAAATGTTTAATGCAATAGTCCAGAATATGGAAAGGGCTAGGGAAAATGGAGACCTTTGTAGTTCTAATTTAGACCCAAAAAAGATATATTAATCACAAAAGAGGCCAAAAGATAAGTTTTTTAAAGGGGCTTTTTCTTCGTTAAGTTATGGCTGAAAGAAAAAAAATACGGGAAAAAGGCAAATTGCAATTTAGCAAATACTTTCAAAAATTTCAAGAAGGAGATTATGTTGCGGTAAAACGAGAAGTTTCTCTCAGACCTAGCTTTCCTTTAAAACTCCAGGGAAGAACAGGAATTGTTGAAGGAAAAAGGGGAAAAGCGTATGTTGTTAAAATAAAGGATCAAAATAAACCAAAAATATTCCTAATTGAACCAATACATTTAAGAAAAATAAAAACAATACAAAATAAAAAATGATAGACCACAAAGAACCATTAAGTATATTTGAAGCGGCAGGATATGCTGAAAATAAAGAAATAAAAAACTTTGTTAAAAGTTTTTCTAAAATTAAAGAAGACAAGGCAAAAGAATTAAGAAAAAAATTGCAAGGATTAGAAATTATGAAATTAAATCAAAAGCACATCTCAAAACTAATTGATTTTCTTCCAGAAGATAAAGAAGATTTAAACAAGATTTTGATGGATGTGAGTTTAGATGAAAATGAAACAACTAAAATATTGGAAGCCGTTAAAGGAAATAATTAAAGAAAATGACAAAAGAAGAATATGCAATCATACTAGAATATCTCCCAAATGGATATCCTTTAGAGCAAAGGAGACTTCCTGTGGCCCAAGCTATTGGAGATAAAAATCTTACACTTTTAGAACTTGTTCCAAGAAAAGAAAGTGCTTTGGAAATAGGTGAAAAAGTTTATATTGGGGAAGGGAAAAGGGATAAAATATCTTATATTCTTGGTAGGTTAAAAAGAGAAAAACTAACAGAACAAGCAAAAAATCAGTTACAGGAAATTATAAAAAGTGTTATAAAGGTGTCTGAACAAAAATTTGTAGACTTTTTTAATAAAGCAGATGCAATAAATAAAAGGGTTCACCAAATTGAGTTATTGCCCGGATTAGGAAAAAAACATATGCAAGAAATATTAAAAGCGAGACAAGAAAAAGAATTTGAATCTTTTGAAGAAATGAAAAAAAGAATTCAGAATCTTCCCGACCCTGAAAAATCAGTTGAAAAAAGAATTTTTCAAGAGTTAACAAATTTGGAGAGATATAATCTCTTTGTTGGTTAAATATATTAAAATGGAAAAAACACAAGAAAGCAAAAAACAAGAAGAAAGGTTAATGAGAATTTTGGCAAAAGACATAGAAGGTAAAATGACTGTTTATGCGGGATTAGCAAAAATAAAAGGAATTTCTTGGACTTTTTCAAATGCAATGTGTAAAAAATTAAAAATAGATAAAAAAAGAAAAATTGGGTCTTTGACAGAAGAAGAAATAAAAAAAATAGAAAAATTTGTTAAAGAATCTGATTTGCCCACATATTTGTTAAACAGAAGGAGAGATTTTAATAGTGGAGAGGATAAACACTTGGTTGGAAGCGATTTAGATCTTACAAAAGAATTTGATATTAAAAGATTGAAAAAAATAAAGAGCTATAGGGGTTTAAGACATGCTACAAACCTTCCTTCAAGAGGACAAAGAACTAAGAGCAATTTTAGAAAGAACAGACGTAAAGGATCTGGAATTAAAAAGAAAAAGAAGGTGGAAAAATGAAAAGAAAACATAAACAATATTCAAGACCAAAAAGACCTTTTGATAAAACAAGGATAGAAGAAGAAGCAAAAATAAAAAAAGATTTTGGGTTGAAAAATAAAAAAGAAATTTGGAAAGCAGAAGCAAAAATTAAAGTAATGAGAGAAAAAGCAAAAAAATTAATTTCAGCAAATAAAGAAACACAACAAGCGCTTTTTGATAAACTAAAAAAAATGGGTTTAAATGCTAACTCTATCGGGGAAATTTTAGCTTTAGATAAAAAAGATTACTTAAATAGAAGGCTTCAAACAATTTTAGTTAAAAAAGAATTAACCACTACGATGAGGGCGGCTAGACAATTAATAACCCATAAAAAGGTTTTAGTTGATGGAAAGGCTGTTAATAGTCCTTCTTATATTGTTCCTGTTAAATTAGAAAATAAAATTACTTTAAAACAAAAAGCAAAAAAATCTAAAGAAAATGGAAAATAAAGAAAAATCTAACATCACTGTTGCAAAAGAAGCTGAAGCAATTATAAATATTTACACTTCTTTTAACAACACAATTGTTCATGTGACTGATATGACTGGAAAAACCCTTTCAAAAGTTACAGGGGGAATGGTTACAAAGCACAATAGATTAAAGGCAAATCCTACTATTGCCATGTTTATTGCAAAAAGAATTACAGAAGAACTTAAAGATTCCGGAGTAAAATCATTTTATGTGAGAATTAGAGCAAAAACAAGAAATCCTGCGCCTGGTCCCGGAGCAAATGCAATTGTCAAAAGTTTATCTAGGGAAGGATTTAAAATTTTAAATATATTAGATACAACGAGGGTGCCTCGTGGAGGTCCAAAAAAGAAAGGAGGAAGGCGAGGTAGAAGGCCATAACTTTAAATACCTTAATTTATAGGCTAAAACATAAAATGAATATAATAAACAAAAAACCAAACAAAATATGCTTAAATATAGAGACTAATGAAAGTTTAGCTAATGCCATTAGAAGACATGTTAATGAAATCTATGTGGTTGCAATAGATGAAGTTGAAATTTCAAAAAATGATAGTGCATTATATGATGAAACTGTTGCCCATAGAATTGGATTAATTCCATTAAAAATGCCAAAATCATTTAAAGCAGACGCGGAAGAAAAATTAAAAATTAAATATAAGAAAGCAGGGATTGTTTATTCTGGAGAATTAAAAGGAAATGTTGAAGTAGTTTATGATAAAATTCCAATAACTCTTTTAAAAGAAGATCAAGAATTAAATTTAACTGCAACTGTTAGACTTGGTAAAGGAAAAGATCATTCAAAATTTTCTCCTGGTTTAATGTATTATAGAAATATTTGTGAGATCACCCTTAATAAAAAATTTACAAGTGAATTTCAAAAGAAATTTCCAAATAAAATAACTGAAAAAGGTGATAAAATTATTCTTGAAGATAATTTAGAAAGACCGGTTATTGATTTTTGTGAAGGAATTTCTATTAGAAATAAAGAAAATGTAGAAATTAAAGAAAAAGAAGGTTTGATCTTAGATATTGAATCTTTTGGACAAATTAGTCCTGATGAAATTTTTATGAAGGCTACTGATATTCTTAAGAAAAATTTAAATGAATTGAGTAAACATTTAAAATAATTCTAAAAATTTTGCAAAAAAAATATTGTCTAAATCTTTGTTTTTACTATTAAATGAATGCATGAATTATATTTCATATGTTATTTTGACAAAAAAAA
>ERZ889078.1711-NODE-1711-length-16967-cov-6.981670_pt1 | contig 16967 bp, 10 predicted proteins | sample MGYA00521266_ERZ889078 | MGnify/ENA primary metagenome ERZ889078 (study PRJEB32303, sample SAMEA104408618) | aquatic metagenome | biome: Brackish water; feature: Pelagic; material: water | place: Baltic Sea | collected 2014-06-16T06:34:00 | depth 76,534 m ...
TCCGCGCGAAGGGGCTGATATCTCATCGAAAAAAGATGCGATCAATCTTCAGGCGTGGTGCGGGGGCTGCGACGCGAGCTGCATCGGTACGCAGGCCCACGACGATGAGGCAGCCCAAATCGCCGCCGCCGGGGCCCGCAGCCCGGCCTGACCACAGCTAGCCAGGGCGCAGATCAGGGCCGAGGGGGGCGGATGACCTCACTTATCCATTGCGTATCGGCTAGACACAGAATCCGACACAGAGGTCGAGGTGGTCGTGCGCTATCTCGGCGAAGGAGCTGAGGACTTCGGTATCAAGGGCGCGATCACCGCCGAGCACCTGACGTTCACTGTGCTCTCAGGTGAGGCCGTCGACGACTTTGCCGACGAAGGTTTGCGTTGGGAGTTTCGCAGCGAAGAGCTGCGAGGTGTGGTGATCTATCTCGACACCTATGGCGGCTATGCAATGGCGGCGGACGACCAGGGAGAGGACGACGCGACGTTGGTAGAATACGCAGCCTCAGTCGCCGACCTGCCCGAGCCAGATTGACGGGCCCTCTCCGGTCGAGCCTGTCGTAGTCGGTGGTGCAACGACAATCGCGCTCAGCCCGCCTCGATGTGCGATCTCAGCTCGTTCACTGCGCGCGCCACTAGCCAACGGGGTCGGTGGGAAGAAAGCCAGGGAAGTGGGCCACGCAGCGCCAATTGTCTGGGCCCCCTTCAAGCACCGCTATCACGGCCCGATAGTCCTTCTTCTTCAGGTGTTCGGGCAGACCGAAGTCCTTGCACATAAGCGCCTGGGTGTATTGATGGCCGACCGCCAGCACGACGGCGGAGTCGTCGAGGCGAGCTTGTCGCTCGTTGGCGAAATCCACCCACCTCTGGAAGTCCTTCGGCAGACGGCGCGTCTCTAGGAGTATTGCGTCCGCGTCGATGTGCAGGGCGGCGAGGGCAATTTTGGCGGTTTGTGCGGTGCGGGTCGTGGGCGTGTGGATCAGGTGTGTCGGGCGAAGGGGGAGGTCGCGGAGCCACTGGCCGGCGGCGTTCGCTTGGCGTTCGCCGTTTTCGGTGAGGGGGCCGTCGTTGGGGTTGGTCTGAATGCGATTATATTCGCCATGGCGCAGGAAGATGAGTTTCATTTGGGGGCCTCCGTTGCGGCATGCTACGACAAGGGCCGGCTGGTGGGAAACAGCAGCAAACGTAGGTGTTCCGCCGATCTGGCTCGTTGTGAAACGGCGAAATACTGGTGTTCGCCGGGAGTTGGTCGGGCCGCCCTCCGGCCTGAGCTTGGGTAGCCAACGTTGAGGAGGAGCAGTCCATGCCACGTCGCCGTTCCAGGCGACTCGCGCGTTTCCTCGCCGCAATCGCACGGGCCCCCGCCTGGTTCCGCTGGCCCGCTTTCGGGCTGCTCTGGCTGTCGAGCGTGGCGCTCCTGCACACCGTACCGATGACGGCCGGTCCGGCGCTGGGGCTGGGGCACGCGGTCTACGCCGCCCTGGGGCTCTTCGCCCTTGACGCGCCGAGCTTTCCCGCTCCGGATCAGGGGCTGGCGGGCGTCGCCCTCTGGGCGATGATGTTCCTGGCGCCGGCCCTCACCGCCACCGCCGCCGCTGACGTCATCCACCGTCATCGGCTGTCGCCAGAGCTCCGCGCGGCTGGCCTCGACGGCCACGTGGTCATCGCCAGCCTCGGCCACCACGGGCGCGCGCTGGCTCGGCTGGCCCGTGAGCGCGGCGATGCGGTCGCCGGTGTCGACAAGAATGTCGAGTCGCTCGGGGAGCGGGTCGTCGCCGGGCTGCCCCAGGCGGTCGCGCTTCCAGGCGATATGACCGATGTCGAAGTGGTGCGCGCAGCCGGTGTGGGCCGCGCCTCACACGTATTCCCGGCCGTCGTCTTGCGACTCGCTCAGGCTATTGGCACCGGGGACTCGGAGCACATCGTCGCGCACAGCCTGCCGGAGGTCTTCGCCCAGAGAATGAAGGAGAAGCTACCAATGCGCGGCGCCGCGGGCAGGCTGCAATCCTGATTCTTGGTTCATCAGCGCATCAAACACACTGGCGATCTTTCGCAGCGTTTGGGCCTACGCTGCGCCACTATCAATCGATGTTGTAAGATCGCACGCGCAGCGCCGACGCCCCTCTTGGCGTCTTGCCATACGGGTACACCAGCATCGCGCTGTCGAACTTTCGCAACACTTCTTTGAGCGCAGCCTCGATCTTGTAGAGCGCCAGCGAGCTGGGGATCCGGTAGACATCCGCCTCAATGCGCTCGTGGCCCCAGTGCCTCGTCAGGCCGCCCCATCGGGCTTGCCGATTCGTGCTGTCGGCGTGTTTTGACCTGTAGATCTTGAGGATCCGGTCGGTCGTCGCAGGAACCTTGCTGATGCGTAGGGCGCCCATGTCGCCTCCGAGGTAGTTGTTGAACGTCGCGTCTTGGCGCCGCTCGGCCGCGTCGGACGTTGTGTCGGTGGGCCGCGCGTGACCGAGGCGCTCAGTTGTCGGTCGAAGAGCGGCCCCGAAAGTCGGTGACCTCGCCGAGATCCAGACCGCGTCGCGGCGCCGACGCAGATTGTGTCCGAGTCCCGTCCGGGTCGAAATAGACGGCGTTTCCAGCGGCGAAGATCACGCAGACCTTGAAGCGTGACAGCGCTGAGCGCTCAGCTGCTGCGTCGAGCACGGCTTTGCGGCGGCCGTCCGTGAGCGCGTCGCCCGCAGTGGGATCAGGGTCGAGGACGCGATACACGCGACCGCCGGGTGCTAGGCCCAGCTCGAGTGAATCGGACGTCAATTCGATTGTGCTTCGGCAGTATATTGTGGGCATTTTCCGTTCGACGAATTGCGGGAAACCGTTGGCGAACCTCGGTGGACCGGCGGCCGCAGCGGCTTCGGCGGCGGCGGCGGCGGCGAGCGTTCGGCGGCGGCGTTTTGATGGCATGGGGGACCTCCTTTTAGTGACTCGGCGATAGTACGAGATTGGTGCGACAGAATACGTCGCTTTTAGGAGGAACAAACCGTCGAGCGGCGGGTGGTGGTGGGCAGGTGTTTTGATCCCGAACCGGTCTGGTCATTGCCGCTCCGGGACTGCACCATCGGCGCAATCGACCCGTAACTTGGATTTTAAAACATGAACTTCGTCGATCGCGTTCGAACTGCACGTACCCATGGTCCGGTGCTCGTCCTGTGCCGCAACGCCGCGGCGCGGCGGGCGGCTCTCCTGCAGCAGCTCGCAGCTGCGCGCGCAGCTGCAGGACCAGGTGGAGCGAGCCCATCGGCAGCAGCTGTTCGGCGGGGAACTCGCGGGGCTGCCGCAGCCGATCGCGACGCTCATGGAGACGGACTGGGCGGCGCCAGAGAGGTGCTCGACCCAAGCGCTGGCCGACTGCCAGCAGACGCGCTCGCGTTGTTCAGCGAGACGACGCGAGCGGAGGCGACCACACCGAGTTGCTTCGCGCCGCCACCGACCTTTGTTCGCGCGCGCGATTGACAGAGACCGGCACCGCCCTGGCGAACCTGCGAGAGCGCTACGCCGCGCTGCTCGTTGACGAGGTGCAGGACACCAACCCCAACCAGCAAACATTCTACCGTGCTTTTTCACAGATGAGACCCGGCATCTCGCGCTTCCATGTCGGTGATGCGCGGCACTCCATATATCGATTCCGCGGCGCCTCCACCTCCCGCACCTGCACACCGGGCGCCTCCACATCCCCATCCAACGGCGGCCCAGCGCGAACCGCCGTCACGGCGTCACGCAGCTGCTCTTCCGACGTCAGAAGAGTGGTTTTTCTGCCAGCAGCCAATATGCCACCTCACCGTTCCCTTATAGCCCCCAGCGCATGTACCCTCCGCGGCATACCCAGCCAAGCGCCACCCCGATCGGCCAGCAAACGCGACGTCATCGCACGTCGCCGCACACGCCACCGGCAAGACGAGGTCCTCCAATGCCAACGCTCTACCTCACCCGCCCTGGCATCACCCCACCACCGCCAGTCTTCGGCCACGTGCTCACCATCCCCTCGGCGCCATCGGCGTCCCAGCAGCCCGACAACGACCCCACGTGGCTAGCGGACCTCCTCCATCTCATCGCAACAGACGACGAAGACGCTCTGATGGACCGGCTCGGACACACAGCGCTCCTCGCCGGCGTCGGCAAGCCAGACCACGTGCAGCTCATCGGGCTGCACGAACCCACCCCATGGGAACGCCGGTTCGCACACTGGGCGCAGACCAAATGCGGCGTGGCCACGCCGATCGCGCTCGACGCCGCCACGGACCTCCCGGCCAACTTCAGCCCACTCGCCGCGGCGCTGGCCGACCCTGTGCTGCCGTGGCCCGACAAGCCTCTGGATCGACTGAACCTCGTCGTCGGCGCCACGCCAACGCTTGAGGCCCTCGGGGTCGTCCGTGCTATTCGCGCATGGCTCCTGGACCACGATCCCACCCAATGGCCGGAGCTGGCTGACGACTTGCTGGTGCTGCTCCCCGCCGGCACCGCCAGGCTCACCCTCTGGCAGCGCGCGCTCGAGCGGCACGGCCTGCCCGTCCAGACGACCCGCTGGATTCGCTTGGCCGACACCGCCGTGGGCCGATGGTTGATGTCGGTATGCGACCTCGCCGGTTGGCGCGACGATGCGCTCGACCGCGACACCTTGCGGGCGATGCTGATGTCGCCCATGTGGGTGCTGGGCGAGCAGATCAGCCGCTCCGACCTGCGAACCCTCGTCCGGGCGCTGCGACGACCGACCGTGACGCTAGCGCAGTGGGAAGCGCACGTCGGCGGCCACTACGCGCAGCTCCGGCGCAGGCGGCGGCGGCGCGGGGATGCAGACGCCGCGATCCTCCAAGCAGACCTGGATGAGCTGACGCAGCGCGAGGACGCGATTATCCAACGCGTGCGGTCGTGGCTGGAGGTGCTCGGCGACGTCACGTCGCCTGGTTTCTGGAAGAAGCTGCTCTCGCTGCTCGGATCTGACAGAAAGTCGGCAGACGAGGCGCCAACGAAGCTGCGGGTAACCGCCCGGGTGCGCGCGTCGGCCAACGGCCAGAACGACGAGGCGAGCTTGAGCGACAGCGGCGACCTTTCCAACATCGTGATCCGCTGCAAGGCCGTCCTGGAGACCCTCTCGCATGCTGGTGAGGCCGGAACGCTGTTGGAGCGACGCGACGCGCTGCGTCGAGGCTTGGCGAGCTCAAGCGTGCGTGTTGGAGCGACGCTGCGCCACGGCGTTCGCCTCCAGACCTACGCGAGCTGGGACGGGCGGGGTGCTGCATGGACGGTGCTGGCGGGTCTGGAGGAAGGCGGACATCCGTGCGCGCCGGCGCCGCTGTCGGCAGATGACCGACAGCTCAGCGAGGCCATGCGTGGCCTGACCCCGACACAGGAGCTGCAGCGGCAGGCGCGGATCACCAGCCGTGCGGCGGCGTTGACGACGGATCGGCTGACGCTGTCGTGGCCGCAGACCGACATGAAGGGGTCAGATACGTTTCCAGGTGCGCTGCTGGCGGGTCGACCGGAGCTGTCGCCTTGGAGCTCCGAAGCCCGCAAAGAGGTCGCGCGGGCTTGGCTGACCGCCACGACCTATGTTGGCGAGCGCGACGCGGTGCCCGCAGCGTTGGGTGATGCGCTCGCTCCGGGGGATCTGCTGCTCTTTCCCGTCCCAACGGATGCAACAGGTGCCGAGCGCGAGCAAGGCGGCAGGGAGACTGACGGGGGTGGCGAGGGCGCGCGGCGCGGCGAAGAGCGCGCCCTTATCGACCAATGGCAGCACGCCGCCGCTGCCGCCGAGGGCGCGACGAGCGTGGCCGCCGAGCGAGCGGGCGAGCATGGCGCCGACGGCTTTGGTCCATTCACGGGGCGCGTGGGGGTGCCGGTTCGAGCAGACTCCTATAGCCCCACCGCGCTTGAGGATCTAGGCCAGTGCGCGACCAAGTACTTCCTCGCGCGCGTCCTCGGCGCGAAGAAGACCGACGACGCGGGTGTGTTCCTGGACGCCTCTGAGACCGGCTCGATGCTGCACGACGCCATGGCCGAGGCGGCGCAGTCTGCGATCGCGGACGGAGACGGCTGGTCGTTGGCGGCTCCCGGTGATGGTGAGGAGACGGTGGCGTGGGTCGAGCAGCGACTGCAGCAGGTACGCGTGGGGTTGAGCGCCATCACGAAAGAGATCGAACAAACCCACCCGACCCTGTCGACCGAGCTGCTGGCCTGGGTTGTGGACCGTTGGGTCGGGGCGCTGCGACCGGCGCTGCGTGTGGCTGCGGAGACGTCATCTGGCGGACTGTTTGAGCCCGGCCCCGCGCCCGACGTCATGGAGGTCTCAGACGAGGACTTGTTGGCCGTCACCGACGTCTTGGGTATCACAGACGGAAACGTCTTGCGGGACATCGTCGCAGGCCGGCAGAACCGCGCGACCGCGCATGCGGTCATCGGTAGGGCCAAGTCGCTCGAATTCTCGACGGCGACCAGCGCGAAGGGATGGTACGACACACTCACAGCCGCCGAAAAGAAGGCTGTCGGCAAAGGCGCGTTTGCGAAGGCCGCCACAACAAGCACGCCCGAGGGATGGGCGGCCCTCACCAGCAGCCCCATTGTGACCGCGAGCAAGCTGGCAACCGCGCGCACGGTGTTCGAACGCGGTTTCCGCGCGGATCGCATGGCCGTGCCGCGCACGGTGGTTGCGGCTGAGTGGCAGTTTGGACGCCCCCGCAGCGAAGGCGACGGCGCCGACCCAGCGAGCACCGGCGAGCTGCTCCAGATCGACCTGGGCGACGGCAAGGTCCTGCCCGTGGCCGGTCGACTCGACCGTCTCGACGGAGATCTACAACGTGGTGATCTCGCGGTCGTCGACTACAAGTCGGGCAAGAGCAAAGGCGACGAAAAGCTGACCAAGGAGGTGGGCCAAGGACTGCACCTCCAGCTCCCCCTTTATGCCCTGGCGGCGGAGCAGCTCTTCGCACCGAAGCACGTGCCTGGGCCGGCACGGGTGGAGGTAGGTCGCTTGGAATTCATCCGCGTCGCAACGGAGGCAACCCTCTCGTTGGCGGATGACCACGTCGCCTGGCAGGAAGAGTCCGACGGCGAGGAGGACGCTGAGCCGTACACCACGCGGGACGTCGTCAGGCAACACTTGGCTCATAGCGAGCAGCGACTCCAATCGGGCGTTTTGCCATTGATGCCGCGCAAATGCCCCAAGCTCAAGGCGGGCGCTTACTGTGATTTCTCATCTGTGTGCGGCTTTGACGTCGATGCGGTCGACAGATTCGCTGACCCAGCACCACAGCCAGCATTCACGCAGGTTGGCGAGACTGGTAAGGGTAGCGGCGAGGGCAAGACCGACACTTCTCATAGCCCAGAGCATTATAAGCCCGTGGAAGAACCACCGGAGGCTGAGGCGGCGCACGGCGAACAGGCGCAGGCCTGCCAGGACGCGCTGCAGCTCGACAAAGACATCGTCGTCTCCGCGGGCGCGGGTGCGGGCAAGACCCGCTTGCTCGTGGATCGCTACTTGGCGGCCTTGAAGTCGGGGTGCACACCCGACGAGGTCTTGGCGATTACCTTCACCCGCAAAGCGACCGCCGAGATGCGCTACCGCGTGCGGCGCGCTCTGCTGGAGCGCCGCGACGAGTTCGGCGACGAAGACACGTTTCGAGCGAGCCTGCTGGGCATTGGCGCGGCGCCGATCCTGACCATCGACGCGTTCGCTGACCGTATCCATCAGCAATTCAGCGACGACGAGCTGCAGATCTCGACCAACCTCTCCGAGTTCCGAACAGCGTGGTTGGAGAAGCGATTGTTGGAGGCTGTTGTGCACGCGCAGGTCGGTGGTGCCCGCACCACAACTGAGGCAAAAGCGCTCGCAACGCTGCTGGACGCGTGGCCGATGACGGAGGTGCGAGCGGCGTTGGACTCTCTGCTCGCCCACCCTGCGGCGCTTGCTGGTCTGGCAGAGACTAGCGCAGCGGACATCGCCACAAACTGGCAGCAAGAGCTGGATCGCGGCGCGACCGGGTGGCGCATGGCGAAGACCGAGCTAGAAGCCGCAGCGCAACACGCGCGCGCCTTTGTGGCCGGGCAGGAGAACGTCTCACAGACCCTTGAAGACTGGGCGATCGGGCTAGAGCGAGCGTGCTCAGCGGCGGACAATTTTTCGGCGTTAGGGCTCGTGTGGGGCCTGACACAGGTGGGCCGAGAGCCGGGCAAGAAGCAGGCCGCGGACATCCTAGAGACGGTAGCCACCGTCAAGCGTTTGAAGGCCACTTGGGGGACGAAATCGAAGACGACGGGCAAGCTGAGCGACGCCCTGAAGTCCTGCAAGACAGAAGCCGAGCTGCGCGAGCGCCTCACCACCGAGGCGCAGTTGACCGCGGCGGCGATTGCGCTCGCGCGGGCCTGGCAGCAGGCCTATCAGGCGGACAAGGCTGAGCGTCACCTAGCGAGCTTTGGCGATATCTTGGCGCGCGCCGTGGCGATCTTGACCACAGCGGGAACAGATGCCGCGGCGTTCCACTCAGATTTTCGAGCGCGCTTTGGCTACAGACACGTGCTCGTCGATGAGTTTCAGGACACGAGCAGTGATCAGGTGCAGCTCATCGAAGGCGTCCGCGCAGCCCTCGCCGCCACGGGTGAGCCGCCTCGCCTATTCCTCGTCGGTGATCCCAAGCAGTCGATCTACCGTTTCCGCGGTGCGGAAGTGGACGTATTTGAGCAGCAGCTGAACCAGCGGGCTGACGACCGGATCCAGCTCATACTTCCCGTCGGCAAGCGATCCCGGCCAGCGCTGACGCGGTCGCTGGATCGTCTCTTTGAGCGTGTGCTGCGCGCGCACACCGATGATGACGCCATCGCAGATCCTGGCGCCGCCGTGCCATGGCAGCCCCTCGCGCCGCGCTGGCAGCCCGATGATGCCGATGATGACGGCGATGACAACGGCGAAGCTTGCGTGGAGCTACTGGAGCTCGCCAGTGCAGAAGCTGACGCAGAAACTGACGCACACGCAGACGCTGACACAAAAGCCGACGATGCGGATTCTGAGCACCAAAGCGAGAACGACTCGCCCGTTGACCGGCAGGTGGCGGCCCGGGTGAAGGCGCTGCTAGCGGAGATGCTCGGTCGCCATGCTGGCGAGTCGGCTCGCTCGCCAGTCGCTGTGCTCACGCACTCGTGGGCCCGCGCACAGCACTGGGTGGCCGTGTTGCAGCGGGCCGATGTGCCGGTGTTTATCCAGGGTGGCCGCGGGTTGCTCGACAATCCAGACGTGCGGCCGCTGATGGCGGTGCTCGACGCGCTGGAGGCACAAGACGATGATATCGCTTGGCTGGGGATGTTGCGTGGCCCCATGGTCGCCGTATCCGACGCGACGCTGCTCTGCCTACGACGCGGATTTGGCCTGCAGCTGCGTGATTGGTCGAAGGACGAGGGCGCAACCGAAACGGACGTTCTCGCCGGCACCACCGGACCAGATGGCGCCCGCTACAAACCGGCAGGCGCTCGAACCCGGATGTCGACGTTGCGGCATGGCTTCCTCTTTTCGAGCGACGCCGCGCTGGCGCAGCTGCAGGAGCTCAACGGAGCGCCGGTGGCGGTCGATATCGCGGCGTGCGTGCGCGACGACGCGACAAAGCTGGCGCGACTGCTGTCGTGGTGGCTCCCCATCGCCCGCAGCTATGGCCTGATTCCGCTGGATCAGACGGTGCGCGCCCTCTTGGCCAAGAGCCACTACGCCAGCGTTCTCAACGCGCGCGGTGGACTCGCAGCACGACAGGCGCTCGCCAGCATGCGGACGTTCGCAGCGCTGGTGGAGAGTGTGGCGGAGGAGCCTGGTCGCCTGCCAGGAGATGTGATTCGTGAGCTGCGCCGGCGCTCTTCGACAAACGCCGATCCCGCGGCGGGAGGCGGAAACCTGCACGCAGGGAGGGCCGTGACGGTGACGGTAGTGCATCAGGCCAAGGGCCTCGAGTGGGACTGTGTGGTGCTCCCCGATCTGGATCGCGCGGTCACCAAGAACCGCATGGCGCACGTGACGCCGGTTCGTCTGGTCTCCGAAGAGGCCGGTGTGACGTGGCTGCCGGGCAGTAGGCTTGCGAAGTCAAGCGATCCATTCGCGACCGAGGCAGGTATCGGCTCGTGTTTGGTGCAGTTTCTGGCCCTACCGTCCGAACGGGCGGAGTCGCGACGACTCCTCTACGTGGCCTGCACCCGCGCCAAAGAGCGGTTGGTGCTCGGTATCGCCCCGCACGCCGTCAAGGCTGGCGCCGAAGAACCGGCCGACGAGGTGGCAGCACGAGATGCCGCGCTGGAGACCGATGTCGTTAGCTTTCGTATGAGCAAGAACTGGTTGGATGACTTCCGGCTCGCCCTGCGCGCCAAGGAAGGGGATGCGGCTGTGTGGCAGCTCGGCCGAGACTTTGTGTGGAGTCCCGCTGCATCGGACGACATGGCGGACGACGTAGCGCAGTCGATGACCGAAGCTACGACGGCGGACGCAGCCCCCCAGATGGTGGCGTGGCAGAACATCGCACGCACGCTTCCGCCGGAGTTTGTGCACATCGTGAACCCGTCGAAGATCAAGTCGACCACCCCACCAGCGGACGCAGAGACGTTGGCCGCCGCCGCGGGGTCGACCGCCCCAGAGACAAAGCCGTTTGACGACCCGCGTCGGGAAGGCACGGCCGTCCACCGCGCATTCGAGCTGTGGGGCTACCGGGGGGAGATGACGGGATCGGCTGCGCAGGCTGCGGTTGATGAGATCGGGACGTCACAGACGTGTCGCGGGGCGCAAGCGGCGCATGTTCGCGCGATGGTGGCGCACGCGAGCCGTTGCCAGCCAGGGCTGGTTGAGGAGCTACGGGAAGCGCGTGAGCGTGGCGAGATGCTGCATGAGGTGGTGCTCCGACTCGACCTGCCGATCGGCGCGGAAGGCGATCGACTTGAGGGAAGCATCGACCTGCTCTATCGCGACCGAGGCGGGCTGTGGCATCTGCTGGATTACAAAGCCAGCGAGATTGAGGTGGACGAAGAGAAGGCCGGAAGGCGAGATTTGGCCGCGCGCAGCCATCACTACTACCCACAGGTGAAGGCCTACGCCGACAGCGTGCAGCGCGTGTTGCCGGCCGGGGAGCGACTGGCGACGTTTGGGCTGTGGTTCGTCAAGGACGGTTCGATTGTCCGCTGGCGGGTGTCCTAGACTGCTGTTGCTGATTGCCTGTCTAGCGTCAACTAGAATTTCCCATCGCACACCAATAATTTCCGGTCAACTCTCCCTCAATAAACGTCGAAACGACCCCATGTCGTTCGACTACAAACGAACGCCACGCGAACGGGCGTCATGAGGCACCGACAAATCCCTGCCTGAATAGGCCAATTGTCGAGGGGGCGCGAGCCTTCGCGATGGTTCGGCGTGCGCGGTGACAGGGCATCCAATCAAATGTCAGCGGACTGGCGGGCGAGGGGAATCGTGCCGATGACTTTCGATCCTTGCTGCACTCCCACCCACGACGGTTGACACCCACCTCTCCGACGACTGAACCTCCGACCACCTGGAGGCAGCTGATGCACGGACCTGTGAAACGCAAACCGCGACTGCGCGATCTGACCGATGAGCGTTGGCGGGCCGGCGCGCTGGCCGCGCGACGTTGGATGGCGGCGCCAGACGTCCCGCTCTCTAAACCAGACAGCATCGCCTGCGCCGACGTCATGTACACCCTGGTCCGCGCAGCGACCGAGAACGGCGACGCGATCGCAACCGTGGCGAAGGCCATTCGCACGCATGGCGAGGCCGCGTGGCAGGTGCGCGTCGACTTGATCGTCTATGGCCGCAGCGAGCGCGAGTGTCGGCCCGGTCAGAGGACCCACCGATCGCTGCTCGCTATTATCGGAGAGCTGGCGGCGGAGAATGACCTAGCGCATCCGGCGGCCTTTTTGCAGACATGCCTGGAGAACCACGCGAAGGATTTCATGGCCAAGGAGACGATCAAGACGGGCGAAGGTGACGAACTGAGACGCGCCCCGCGTCGTCAAGTGGCCGTGGTTGGAGCCGTCGACGCCGAGGGTGGTGAGGAGCGCTTCATCTGGGATGACGTCGGCCGCCAGAGCCCTTCTGGACCCTACGAAGGACTCAGCGGTGACGTTGATCCGGCCGACCTGCCGAACCAAGTGATCCGCGTCCTACACGGCAGCGTCGATCTAGCCGCCCTGATGGTTCGCCTTGGTGAGGCTGGACACGGACCGCTCGTCAGCGCGACAGATCGCAAGTTTGTAACCAAAAACACGGTAGGTTGGTACAGGCTTGAGAGGTATCTGAGCGATCACGTGGCTCTCGGAATGGATCGGCCGCGCTGGAACGTAGACGCCATCGAGGGCGCGGATAATCACGCGCGGTCGTGGCAGGCGCGGTTCCATGAACACGAATGTTTTCTCGGTTACTTCGATGACGACGAGATCCCGCCAAAGAAGGATAAAAGCCGCGCCACCTTTGACCAGCACGGCAGCCGTTTTCGTGCCGCGTGGCGTGCGGCGAAGGCGCTGGCTGGCGAAGTAACCGACGCCTACGGGCTGCAAGAGGTCGAGGGCGAGCGGGTGCCGTTCAGCCTCGATCCGCCGACGCACCCGACGCTCGAAGTCCAACCCAAGAAGGCCTCATGATTGCAGCGCGAACCGGTATCCCTTGGATTTTCGCGGTCGTCGCTGGCGCTCCGGTCGCAGATCCCACCCATCCTGACGACTACGAACGCGCCACCGTTGCGCTGGAGCGGCATCCAGATGGGCAGCCGCTGAGGATGCGTGTTGGCGAATTGGCTGCGCCTCACGCTGCGCTGCGTGACCATCTCGCCGGGCGTATGAGCGCGAGCGACTGGGCGGGGTATCGCCTCGGCGCGCTGCTGTCACTCAAGAATACCGGGCTACCGATCGCGGTCGTCGCGGGCGATGACGACTGGGTACACAGACCGGCCAAGCTGTTTTGGGCGCAGGATGGCGCAGGCGAGCTGCAGGTCCGCTCTACCTCCGGGTGCAACTGGCTACAGAATCACCTTCCGAAACACGTCATTCGCGCGAACAAGAAGCTGTTCGGTGCCGCGCTGCGCGATTCGCCCATGGCCTTGAATCCCAAGGTTGTCAGCAAAGTCATTGGGCATGGTCGTACGAACCCGACTGATTCTGGGAGCTGGCCGGCGCTAGAGCTCTACTGCACGCTGCTGGCGCTCGCGTTTCGTGGCGACGGTCCACGCCAGCTGCACATCCAGCACCTGACTAGGTCAAGGTCAGCGTCCACAGACACGACCGTTGGCCTGTTTCAAGATGAGGCAGCCGCCGTGGCGAAGTGTGAACCTGGCAAACAGGCCCTCACGTGCGAGACGCTGACCGGCCTGCGGGCAGGGGCCATTGGCGGGCTCGGCTACCGCGGCGTCTCGTGGAGCACGTTGCATGCAGCCGCAGATCCAAAGGAAATCGTGAAACGGGCCTCCAAAGCCCAACGCAACCCGTTTCTCGTAGCGCGTGAGTTGTTGTAATTCACCAAAGGCGTGTCAGACCAGCTGCGCTCCGTCCGTCTACATGTTGAGGGCCCTGCGGCCAGACCGAATCGAGGAGACTAGGGATGCGATTGCCACTGATCATGAGGCGCCAACTCGCGTGGCGCACGGCGCAGGCCGAGCTGGAGGACGCGTTGGCAGAGGATGCGTCCCAGCCCGATATGCCGCGAGCTGAAACGGCCCATGTCGCCGCGCTCGCGTACGCCGATCTGGCAGCAGTGGTCGGCGATGACCTAGACGTGCTCCGAGACCTGACCGCCAGCCTAGACGCGCCAGCGGTCGGTGCGCTGACGACCGCGATTGTGGCGCTCGCAGCCGACAACGCCGATCAGCTGCAGAAGTTGATGGTTCGGGTGGGGGATGAGCCGGGGCTGCTGCACCAAGCGCCGGCGTGGACCGCAGATCCCGTTGAGGCAGCCTCGCGTCAACGCGCGTGGGGCTCGCTGCAGCGGGCGCTACAAGCTGATGCCGCGGTGCAAATCGCGGCCGCGGGCCTTGGGTTGACGCTCGACACCCCAGCGGCGGCCATCACGAAACGGGTCGCGATGTTGCAGGCCCCGCCATCACCCCATCTCGCGCCGGTCCCTGATTCAGCGGCTTCGGAGGGCGCCGACGACGACGTCATCCCAGCCGGTCTGCGCGCGTGGCTGAGACAGCGCGTGGTCGGAGATCGCTTGCGTCTCACAGCACCTGAGGCGTCCGCGTTGCTCGCGACCGAACGCGGCGCATCGTTGGCGGAGTACCTCGCCGCAGACCTAGACGTCAGCGCGGCGGCAGACGCTACCGAGCGAGAGCCTGTGAGCATCGCCGCCGCGCGACGTGCATGGCTGCGACAGCTGTCGATGACCACCAACGAGCTGTCGGCGACGAGAACGAAGCGCACGGAATCTCCGCTGGCGCTGCTCTACGCCGCCGCAAGTCACCCGCCTGTCCTAGCCCGGGAACGCGACGCCCTGTTCTGGGCTATTCCACATCAGACGTTGGTATTTCCGGAGATCTGCGTGCTCGTGGGATCGGGGCGGGTGCCTGGCGCGAGCCTGGAGGCGAGTGATCGACCGGCGGTGTTGTTGGTTCACGGCGCCGCCCTTGGCGATGTCAGGGTCGCAGGTCTCGCGCTCGCAGACGGCGATCAGGCGCTACGCGGAGTGAGCCTGCACGCTGGCGACCTTGTCACCATGCCTACGCTTGATTGGCGCGGCACCCGGCTCGATCCGGCGAGCGCCGATCAAGATCTCTCCATGGCGCTGCATTGTTGGCTGCAGCTCGTGCATGCGAATGTCCTCGACGAAGCGGTCGACGTATTGGACGCGCTCCAGCTTGATTCTGAGGTGAACACGCCGTTGCGTAGCCTGCTTGAGACGCTCGCGGCGCTGACGGATGACGTCGAGACCCCTGGCGACGACCGTGGCTAGCGGCATGGCTGGCATCTTCAGCCTCGTGGTGGAGAACCCAGGCGAATACGCGGCGATCAGGGTTTGCAGGACCGTCGTTGCAGACACCCAGCCCCCTGGCGCGCTGCGATTGCGTGGTGTTGGCGACCTGTCCGCCCTCGTCGGTCAGGCCCACGCGGCGCTCAAGGACGAGCTCGGCGAGCGCGTACGCCCGGCTTTTCTTGTGCATTGGCAGCCCAGTCGCGCCCATCAACCGAGCCGAGCCATCGACGGCGACTCCTGCACGCTGCCGCTCGCGCTGGCGGCCTTGGGCGATCTTCATGGCTGCGAGGTGGTCGGCACGGTGGCATGCACCGGCGCGATGCTGGGCACCGGCGCTGTCACATCCGTGTCGTGGCTTGTCGACAAGATCGAGGGTGCGCTGCAGTGGTTTGACGAGAATACGACCGAACGACCGAAGCCTTGGTCCTTGATCGTACCGAAGACCGACGCCGACACGGATCCCAGCTCGGAACAATGGTCTGCGCTGCAATGTGAAGCGCGCGAGCTCGACGTGACACTGATCCAGGTCTCTAACCTCGCCGAGGCCGGCAGGGCGGCGTTTGGCGCGGATTTCGCGCAGACCCCGAGAGAGATTGGAAGCTGCCGAGCGTCGCTTCACGAGCGCCTCTACAAGACCGACTATCGCCTCACCATCTCCAGCGCCGACGCCTTGCGGGCATCCGTGGCCTCCCTGCCTTCCACCGCGCCACTGCGGGGAATTTTGCAGCTTGAGAGTGTCGCCATCGCTCATTGGGCGGCGGGACGATTGCCGTCCCAAGACGAACTCTCATGGGCGGGTCTCTCCTACACCGCCAAGACCCTCGGCCTGCACCTGAAGGGAGCGCGACGTGTCGCCGAGGGTCGATCCAGCGCGCGCGTGGCCCCGGATCTACAGGCGCTCATGCACAACCTACAAGCCGCGAGCGACCTGGGGCCCGCGACCCATCCGCAACGCGGCTTGATGCGGGTTGAACGTGGCCTAGCCGTCCAGGGTCTGATCAGCGGCCATCTGGGTGAACACCGCCGCTTGCTCGGTACCCGCTCACAACTGCGTATGATCGCGGGCTTGCGATCGCAGGCGCTCGGTAGCGACGGAGACGCCACGCTCTGGTTGGACGGCGCGGTGTTGGACGCCGAACGCGCGCTGCGGGCGGCCGAACAGCCCGAGGTCGCCGAGCGCAACGACCGCGCGCGTGTACGAATCTACTTGGCACAGGCGCTGATCGGTCGTGGCGCCGAGACGGACGACGACCAAGCGATGACCCTGCTGCGAGAAGTCCTTGGTCTCGACGAGCGCCTTGTCCCTACCACTGCCCCTCAGCAGGCGCCTGGCTGGGGGCTTCGCCTGCTCTATCTGCTCTTGCGAAGCCAAGGCCACGGCCACATCAGGCGGCATTGGTTATCGTTTGGGCGAGCGCTCAAGCTGCCGGACGACAAACGCGGGCTATGTGACGACATGCGCTTTCGGCGCGACGATCCGGAAGCACATCCACAGTTCTACGACGGCTCCATCGCCGCCCTCGTGGCCCATGACGCCGCCGAGACCGGCGACTTCAAACTCGCTATTGAGATGCTTGGGTTTCTGAACGCGGACACCTGCTCACTGCGCACCGTCGCGCGGTGGTGGCCGCTGCTGGGCTTCGCCAACTTGCGGCGGCTCCCGCAGCTTCACCGGCTGGCCAATGCACTGGACGCTAGGACGATCGATCGCCCAGAGGGACCGTCTCGGGACCGGTTTGTCACAGACCTCCTGCGGCGGCTCCGTAGGTACGACGGCGCAGATGCGACCGCGGCGTGGCGGCAGCTCACCTGCTGGCTCGGCGTTCCGGGAATCCGGACGAGCTCGAGCGCTTCGACGTCGGTTTTACGGGTCGATAGCGCCGGTCTGCTGGCCTCGCGGGTGCGGTTGTCACGCGGCACGACGGTCCAGTTTGAGGCGCTGCCGCCGCACAGCGTCGCCTTGGATGGCTACGTGCAAGGGCCGGCCATCGACGCGGCGGCGAGGCGTTTCTCATTCGACCACCACGGCAAC
>ERZ889078.1715-NODE-1715-length-16943-cov-6.883941_pt1 | contig 16943 bp, 17 predicted proteins | sample MGYA00521266_ERZ889078 | MGnify/ENA primary metagenome ERZ889078 (study PRJEB32303, sample SAMEA104408618) | aquatic metagenome | biome: Brackish water; feature: Pelagic; material: water | place: Baltic Sea | collected 2014-06-16T06:34:00 | depth 76,534 m ...
GGCTTCGCAGTTGCCTTCGGCTTCGCAGTTGCCTTCGGCTTCGCAGTTGCCTTCGGCTTCGCAGTTGCCTTCGTAGAAACCTTAACTGTAGGTTTTGGAGTCGGCTTCTTGGTCGCAGCCAGAGCCGAACTTCCAGATAACGTTAAGACAATTGCAAGCAAGAGTGCAATCTTTCTCAATCGCGCTCCCATTTGAAGCTGCGGATCGCCCAGATTAAACCGATTACTAGCCACGCGGCAATAATGGCAAAGGTACGCCCAGTTTCCCAATTTCCAGCAACTTCACGCGTAGCAAATGAATCAGGGAGGAAGACTGAACGAGCACCCTGAGTCATCCACTTCAAAGGAAAAATTGCTGCAACTTGTTGCATCCAATGGGGAAGATCAGAGAAGATAAAGAAGACACCACTAAAAAACTGCAGAACAATTACAACTGGTGAGACAACAGCGGAGGCGCCACGACCGCTCTTTGGAACATTTGAGAATGCAATTCCTAAGACTGTAGAACACGCACTCCCTAGTACAAGCAAGGCGGCAAGTAGTAACCATTTATCTGCAGTCTTTGGCAAATTAACACCAAAGAATGCAACTCCTGCAGCTAGTAGAAGGAGCGTTTGAATCAACATGCTGATAGTTACAAGGATTGCCTTTCCGATAAAGTAGCTACTTGCTGGCATCGGTGTCCCACGTAGACGTTTAAGAGTTCCGAAGTCGCGTTCTACGGGAATCATGATTGCCAGTTGCTGGAAACCAGTATTAACAAGGCCGGATGCAATCATACCTGCGACAAAATACTGACTGAATGTGACGCCCTTGGCTATTGAATTTGAGAAGACCGAACCGAAGATTGCAAGCAATATTAATGGAAATAACATTGTGAAGACAACAGATTCTCGTTGGCGCACGAATTGGCGAACTTCAAGGCGGCCTCGTTGCAATCCGATAGTTATTGCAGTTGGGTTACTCATGGGAGCCACCAATCATTTCAAGGTAAACATCTTCAAGGGAAGCCCGCTTCACACTGAGCTCTGGAACTTCGCCACCAAAATGTTCTGAAAGTTTTGTCACGAGTTGTGTTGGATTGGCGCTACGCTCTGTCCGAACTTCAAATCCATCGCGCCATGAAACTGTTGCAAGTGAAGTCGCGCGACCCCCTAGTTGGTCTGGGGTAGATACGGCAATAATCTGGCCACTATTGATAACTGCAACTCGATCCGCCAGCGCTTCTGCTTCATCGAGGTAGTGAGTTGTTAGGAGAATCGTTGCGCCTTCATCGCGCAACTTTCTAATAAGTGACCAGAATGCTCGACGTGCTTCAGGATCGAAACCGGTTGTAGGTTCATCAAGGAAGATAAGTTCTGGATTGCCAATGATTCCCAGCGCAACATCGAGTCTGCGCCGTTGGCCACCGGACAAGGTACGTCCCAAAGCCTCTGCCTTCTCGCCTAAACCAACAAGTTCGATGACTTCTCGGGGATCTTTGGGGTTCTTGTAATATTGAGCAAAATGAGCAACCGATTCAAAGACCGTTAAGTCTCCTGCATCATTTGTAGATTGCAGAACAATTCCAATACGATCACGCCAGAGCTGTCCCGCATGCCCCTTAGTTGCTGGATCAAAGCCCAGAACCTCAACACGTCCTGCATCTCTATCGCGAAAGCCTTCGAGAATTTCAACTGTCGTTGTCTTGCCTGCGCCATTTGGCCCAAGGAGAGCAAAAATCTCTCCTTGCTCAATCTCAAGGCTCAATCCGTCAACGGCCTTATGTGAGCCGTAGCTCTTTATCAGTCCAGAAACGGTAATGACGTGGCTCATATGGCTATCTTGTCACTGTCTCATCAAAAGTGCGAGAAAATGGTTCTATGAGCCCTCGTAAGAATTATCCTAAAAATCGTAGGCCGAAAGGCGGTGATGAAGATCGCCCTGTAAATCCTTCAAATCAAAGTTTTGAAGAAGATGAGAATGGCCTTTGGGTTGTCAGAAAATTAACGGGTTCATCTGCAAATAAACCATATCGATGTCCCGGGTGCGATCAATTAATTCCAATGGCAACTCCACATACAGTTGCATGGCTTGATGATGAAGAGGATAACCGCAGACATTGGCACAATACATGTTGGAGTAAGAGAAATAATCGTGGACCTCGCACAGAACGAACTAGAAACGCGCCACGTTACTAACAACGCCTGGTTTCATTAACGACTCCAATAGTATTGCGCAGGAAATCGGAGGAATGATGGAAAAAGCAAAACATAAACGGTCCCTATTGAAGGCGATCACTTGGCGCATAACTGGGACCGCAGATACATTTATACTCTCCATGTTGATTACACGGCAAATTAAATTTGCGCTTGCAATTTCGGCCACAGAATTAGTTACAAAAATAGTTTTATATTATTTCCACGAACGCATCTGGGAGCGGTTTAGCTGGGGAAAGACGAAAGACTAGCTCGTAAAGCGTTAGCCAAGACGACCTTTGAGTAACTTGGTAACTGCAACAATCAACTTATCGTTGCCAATTGTTCTTGAAAAACTTGTAAATGCGATTGGCAGTTGGAAACGAGCGCGGACTACAGTCCGTGGATAAGTAAATTCGAGAATTCCTTCAGGTCCATGGATGCGACCGTATCCGCTATCTTTCACGCCACCGAACGGAACTGAATCAACGGCGGCAAATGAGATAACAGAGTTGATAGCAACCATTCCTGTATGAAGTTGAGAAGCAATCTTCTTGCCGTGGCGCTTCGACCAGATTGATGCACCAAGACCATACCTGCTTGCATTCGAGAGTTCGATCGCTTCGGCCATACTTTTCACTCGATTGATTGCGATAGTTGGGCCGAAGGTTTCATCGGTCATAGCAATTGAATCTTCAGGTACATCAGCAAGGATGACAGGTTCAACGAATGGGGCTTTCACAGAGGTCGATCCACCCATCAATACTTTGGCCCCGCGAGAAATTGCATCATCTATATGGCTTTGAATAATCGGTATCTGCTTCGGCATGGTTGTCGGACCATATTTTCCGTGGCCGGGTGCACCGGGATGAATGTCCTTAGCAATCTCCAAAATATTTTCGATAAATTTATCTGCAACTCTTTCATCGACATATACACGCTCTGCACCAATGCATGTCTGGCCAGCATTAGAGAATGCCGACCAAACTGTGGCATCTGCAGCACGCTTGAGATCAGCATCGTGAGCCACAATGACTGCATCTTTACCGCCGCATTCAAGGACTACTGGCGTCATGAGCGCCGCACACGTAGCTGCAACCACCTTGGCAGTCTTAGTAGAGCCAGTAAAAGCTAATTTATCTACACCACTTTCGCATAAGTGCCTTCCTGTTTCGCCAAGTCCTGTGATGCATGTGAATACGTCAGCAAGCATCGAGGAATCAATAAATGATTGAGCTAGAAATTCTCCAACTCCTGGCGTGTATTCACTTGGTTTAAATACAACGGCATTTCCTGCAGCAAGGGCGTAGGCGATTGAACCAAGAGGAGTAAAGACTGGGTAATTCCATGGACCAATGACACCCACAACTCCGACAGGGGAGCGTTCAACTGTTGCCGACATATTTGCCATGAGTAGCCCTGGAGAGCGATGAGATGTGCGCATTACAGATTCTGCATGACGGGCTGCCCAAGCAATGTGTCCTGCTGCAAGAGAGGCCTCTAATTTTGCATCACTTATAGGCTTTCCAGTTTCTAGCGCAACAAGCTCTACAAGTTGATCCACATTTGCAAGTAAGTCCGTACTCCACTTCAACAAGATCTTTCGACGTCCACGAAAGCCAAGATCACGCCATTCTTGAGATGCAGTACGCGCACGCGCAACGGCTGCTTGAACGCCTACTTGACTAAAGATTTCATGCGAGGCGATTACCTCGTTGTTGACAGGATTATGGGAATTGAAAGTTTGAGTATCTGTCGAAGCCATATGGAAAGACTAGACTGCAACTATGCCGGAACCAATCCGCCCCAGTACTGTTTTTCCAGCGTCTCGAACCCCCTTTACGGTAACGACCGAGGATGGCGAAGTACTTGTAGGTGAAGTAAGCGCTCCCTTGGACAATCTCACCTCTGCGATCCTTTGTTGTCACCCCAATCCAACGGGTGGGGGAATGATGGATAGCCATATCTACAAGAAGGCATCTAATCGCTTGCCTGCGATGGCAGGAATCACCGTGGTGCGATTTAACACTCGCGGAACAACAAGTGAAGCCGGCACAAGCACAGGTTCATACGATAATGGCCGCGCCGAAAAATACGATGTTGAGGCGATGGCTCGATATTGCTTTGACGTTTTGAATCTCAAAGAACTTTGGGTCGTCGGATGGTCATTTGGAACAAGTATCGCCATCAGTCACGCCCGAGACCCAAGAATCAAAGGGCTCATTCTATTAAGCCCAACTCTACTTGATATTGTTGATGGAGATCTTGAATTCTGGGCTAACGATGGAAGGCCAATGACAGCGCTGATTCCAGAGCACGATGATTATTTAAAGCCTGAGCAAGCAAAGGTACGTTTTGCACTTATTCCACAGATTGAACTCATTGCAGTTGATGGCGCAAGGCATCTCTGGGTTGGAGAACCATCAGTGAACCGGGTTCTCTCTGAAATAACTCGAGCCGTTGCCCCCAACCGCTTGCCTTTACCTACCGAGTTTTAAGACTTTTGCGCGCGAGGGTAAACAACTTCTTCAAGAATCAAAATGATTGAGGCAGCAACTGGCACTGCAAGCAAACCGCCCACAAGACCCAAAAGCGAAGTTCCTATTAGTGCAGAAATAATTGTGACCGCCCCTGGTAGGGCAAGGGTACGTTTCATAATCTTTGGTGTCAGAATGTAATTCTCGGCTTGTACATAAACCACATAGCCAACAAATGCTACGACTCCAATGGTAACTGATTCAGTCAGTGCAATAATTGTGAAGACGGTGCAACCAATGAAGTGACCAATAAGTGGCACTAGACCACATACAAAGATGATGATTCCAATTGCTACTGGTGATGGGAGCCCTAAGATCACTGCAAGTAAGGTCATAAAGGTTGCTGCAAAGAAAGATACGAGAATCTGGCTGCCAACGAAGGCGCCCACCCGAGCAATAATGGCATCGGTTAGAGCTGCAACTCGAGGACGTCTACTGGCAGGAACCAACTTAAGACCGAGCTCTGTAGCTTGCGGAAGGGAAGTGATGAAATAGAGAGTCAATACAAGAATTGTCAGTCCTGTAAAAGTGCCCGATAGAACTGATTTGCCGACGCCAATCACCCCACCAAATGCTGTGACAAGTAGAGTGCCATCAGATGTAACGCTTTGAAGTTTATTCTGCAGAGAATCAACGATGCCGTACTGGTCATTAATCTTTGCAATACTGGCGTTGTTCTTTAAGTCTTCAAGAAGCGAAGGAGCAATCTGTATTAGGTTCGTTCCTTGCTTTACAAGTGGTGGCACAACAAGAGCGGCAAAGAGGCCAACGAAAATTATGACAAGTGCAAAAATAATTGCTACTGCAACAGTTCGTGATACGCCTCGACGACGTACAGCTTCTACGGCTGGATTAAGTCCTGTCGCAAGAAAGAGGGCAACGAGAATGAGAACAAATACTTGGCTGGCACTGGCAAGAGCACGCATCAATACAAATGCGCTGAGAGCACCGATTGTGGCTACAAATCCAAAATAAAAAGGGTGTCCATGATCGATAGGAGCGCCTGCGGCTCCAAAATTAGATGGAATGGTTGATTCTCTTGCTTTTCTCTTCATCTGCTCTGAAATAGCCATGCTTTATTGTAAAGCGTAAGAGAGAATAACCCTCATGGCGCTACGGATTACTGGGCTCGGCGAGGAAATCGCAGCTCTCACGGGCCTGCCCTGGAACATCGCGTTAGAGCAATGGCCAGAAGATCCTATGCTCGCTGAAAAGCGCGGCATCTCGCGACATATCGTTCGGTTAGTAAGGTCTACAGATAACCCAGATTCAGAAGTTTATGCAGTCAAAGAGACGGTTTCGGAATTTGCTAACCGTGAATATCAGATTTTGCGCGAGCTCACACAGTTAGATTCACCGAGCGTTCAATCAATTGCCGTCATTGAGGGTCGAAGAGATAACAATGGGGAAGAGCTTCCCTGCGCACTGGTCACGCGTTTCTTGCCGTACTCACTTCCATTTCGCGTAGTGCTGAGCGATAAGCACGTGAGTGCAGAAGATGTAACCTTGATGGCCAATGCGCTCGCTTTATTATTGGTTCGTCTCCACCTTCTGGGTTTCTGGTGGGGCGATTGTTCCCTATCTAATACCTTATTCCGTCGCGACGCCGATGCTTATGCTGCATATTTGGTCGATGCTGAAACTGGAGAGTTTCAAAAGTCGCTAACTGCCGGTCAGCGCGAACATGACCTTGAAATTGCACACTTTAACGTTGCAGCAGAGCTAGAAGATTTGCAGCTGTCTGGTGTTCTCTATCCAGGCCTGGATCCAATTCGCGCCAGTTCTGCGCTGATAAAGCGATACCACCGTTTATGGTCTGCACTGAAAGATCGGCAGGTACTTGATCCAACAGATCGTCATGCAGTCGAGCGCGCGATGCGACAGTTGCACGATTTAGGTTTCGCCGTCGAAGAAGTATCTGTGTCGATGGAGGATGGCGAAAGCTCTCCTAAGATGGTTTTTCAACCAAAGCTGGTTGCAGCTGGTTATCACAAGAACCGCCTGCGCGAATTAATGGGACTTGAGACCGAAGAACTTCAGGCCAAGAGGCTCTTGGCGTCCTTTGATCGCTTCCGCGGGCGCGAAGCTTCACCTAAGCCTCCGATTTATAATTCAGCAAAGCGATGGCTGGATCAGGTCTTTAGGCCAACAGTTGATTTGATTCCGCCAGGGCTTAAAGGCCGTATTGAACTTGCTCAATTTTTCCATGAAACCCTTGAGCACCGCTGGTATTTGGGTGAACGAGCAGGGCACGATGTTGGACTAGAGTTCGCTGCAAAGGCTTACATTGCAGATGTACTTCCCTATCGTCGCGATTCAGGTGTCGACGTTCGCGTAGATGGTGCAATGCAGTAAGAAGTTTCCGAAGATTTAGAAAGCAGCGAGGATTACCAGATGACATTGCCACCAAATTTCTCACAGGCAGTTGATCTGAGTTCTCTTGGCAAGCCAGCACCCGATCTCTCTTCACCGATGCCTGGCATTGAGGTAACTCCTCAAAATCTACAGGCTGAGATACTTCCTCTTTCAGAGACCAAACCTGTCGTTGTTCTTTGCTGGACTCCGCGTTCTACAGAATCTATTGAACTACTTCGCACATTAGGAAAACTTGAAGGCGAAGGCGAAAGCTCTTGGGTACTGACCCGCGTTAACATTGACGAGCAAGCCTCCGTAGCGAAGGCGCTACAGGTGCGCGCTGTTCCATACGGAGTAGTTTTCATCGGGGGACAAGCAATTCCCTTTCTTGAACAAGCACTTACAGAAACACAGTTGCGCGAAGTTATTACAAAGATTCTTACCGTTGCCGCCCAACAAGGCATTGGTGATGCACCAGTCGAGCAGACCGAACCTGAAGAAGATGAAGCACTTGCAGCCCTTGATCAAGGCGATTACGAAACTGCAGAGGCTGCATATAAACGCTTACTTGCACGCAAACCAAATGATAATTACGCAAAGCTTGGTCTTGCCCAAGTGCAACTTCTTAGGCGCACACATGGAGTCGATGCAGCTAAGGTGATGGAAGATGCCATCAAAAACCCTGACAATATTGATATTCAAATTCAATGTGCAGATGTCGAAGTAATGAGCGGCTATCTAGAACCAGCTTTTGAGCGCTTGCTTCGCCTTTTACTTGTCTTGCACGGCGATGAGCAGAAGATTGTTAAAGACAGACTTCTCGAGCTCTTTGCGCTGGCAGATCCTGCAGATCCACGCGTCATTAAGGCTCGAACCCAGCTTGCGAACGCCCTTTTCTAATGGGCCGAGATATTCACCATAAATTAGAGCAACGACTACTGCATCTACTTTTCTTTGCTTTCGGCTTTGTCATTATGGCTTGGGTTCCACGTTTTCCAGAAGTCAAAGCAAATCTAAATTTAGATAATGGTGCCTTTGGGTCGCTGATGAGCATGGGTTCAATCGGGGCATTCTTTGGCCTCTTAACCGTCGGCCATATCATCCATCGATTTGGCGCTGTAAAAGTGACGATTATATCAATTTTGATTCTAGTTATTTCTCTTGGCTTTCTTGTCCATATCCAATCTAGTTTTTTCTTTCTGATATTCAATATTGCATTTGGGTTTGGAATTACTGCAGTGCACGTTTCAATCAATAGCCAGGCATTTCACTATCTCGAACGCAGTGGCCGCAATCTTGTGACCAGCGCTGCGGGATATTGGAGCGCAGGGGCTCTTGCCACAGCAATTGTTTCTGGTCTTCTTGTCAACCATGTGTCACTCGCAAGACATATTGACATTCTCTCTCTAGTAACTGGTATTACCATGATTTCTATCGTGCTCAGCCTTCGTCCAGTTCTGCTTACGGCAAATGAAAATTCTGAAAGCGACTATTCGATAAAAGAAATTTTCACCTCTTTTCATATCGATTGGCCCGTTAGCCTTGGAATGGCCTGTGCTATCTACTTAGAGTTTGCAGTGGGGGATTGGGGAACAATCTTTACCAAAGACCGTCTCGATATTAACGCCGGTCTTAGTACTGCCCCTTACATCGTCTTTACAGCGATGATGATCTTCGGTCGGCTTCTGATTCACCGCTTGCTTCCCTTGGCCCCTCTTCACTTATGGGTGAAGAGAGCAGCCCTTGTGGCCGGAATCGGATTTGGGGGCTGCATCATCGTTGCAACCCATCTTCCTCCTGCCTACAAGTGGTGGTCATATGGACTCTTTATCCTTGCCTTCTTCGCCGCAGGGCTTGGATCTTCTTTCCTGGGACCATCCTTCTTCGCCGCAGCAGATAGCCGTTCGACAATGCCCAGCGCCGTTGTTGTTGGGCAATTTGGAGTCCTTAATAGCGTTCTTCTCTTTGGAATTAAATGGATCGTCGCATGGACGATTCAGTTCACAGGATCCATGGCCCTTGCAATGATGATTCCAACGCTGCTGATGCTTTCAACAGTCTTCTTTATAGACTCATTGAAACCTGGTACAAAAGCTAAGGTTTAACTCAGCCCGAACCTTCTGTATTGCCAGCTTCGGCTGCGTTGATGTCAAAAATTCTGTACTTATCAATCGCTTCTTGAACTACAGAATCCTTGACTTCACCAGCTTTAGCAAGTTCGGCAAGGGTAGCTACAACGATTGATTCAGCATCGACCTTGAAGTGGCGACGTAGCGCGCCACGAGTATCTGAAAGTCCAAATCCATCTGTTCCAAGTGAATGGAAAGCGTTAGGCACCCACGGAGCAATCTGATCCTGGACAGCGCGCATAAAGTCAGAGACTGCGATGACTGGGCCATCTGTTCCCTTGAGCTTGTTATGAACATAGGCACTCTTCTTATCCTTTGGATTGAGCATGTTGTGACGATCGACTGCTAGCCCATCGCGACGAAGTTCATTCCATGACGTTACCGACCAGACTGAAGCTGCTACGCCCCAATCTTCTTGCAGTAACTTCTGCGCCTTAAGCGCCCAATTCACACCAACGCCTGATGCAAGAATCTGTGCATTTTTCTTACGTTGACGAGATGCCCCAGAGTAGAGATAGATTCCCTTGAGCAGACCTTCGAGATCGAGGTTATCTGGTTCTGCTGGCTGCATGTATGGCTCGTTATAGATAGTGATGTAGTAATAAATATTTTCGCTATCTTCTCCATACATACGGCGAAGTCCATCTTTAAAGATATGGCCGACTTCGTAAGCGAATGCAGGATCATAAGAAACAACAGCTGGATTGGTGGCCGCTAATAGGTGCGAATGGCCATCTTCATGCTGCAAACCTTCTCCATTGAGCGTCGTGCGTCCTGCCGTTGCGCCCAATACAAAGCCGCGAACCAATTGGTCGGCCGCTGCCCAGAAGGCATCTCCTGTGCGCTGGAATCCAAACATTGAATAGAAGATATAGATAGGAATCATTGGTTCATCGTGGGTTGAATATGAAGATCCAACTGCGGTAAAGGAGGCCACAGATCCTGCTTCATTAATACCTTCATGCAAGATCACGCCAGATGTTGATTCTTTATAGGACAACATCAATTCGCGGTCTACAGCCAAATATTGCTGACCATGAGGTGAGTAAATCTTTAGCGATGGGAAGAGTGAATCAAGGCCAAACGTACGAGCCTCATCAGGAATAATCGGAACAATTCGGCTTCCGAGCCCGGGATCTTTCACAAGATCTTTCAACATACGAACAAATGCCATCGTCGTTGCTATCTCTTGTTGGCCAGATCCGCGTCGAGCTGATTCATATGCTTCATCTGCAGGCTGCGGAAGTGGGCGAGAGACTTTGCGACGGCTTGGAATAGATCCACCGAGTTCGCGACGACGCTCTTCGAGGTATTTCATCTCAGGAGAATCTGCAGTTGGGCGGTAGTAAGAAGGTGTGTACTTATCAAGCTTGTCATCCGTCAAAGGAATCTGCAGGCGATCCCGAAATTCCATGATGTCTTCAAGAGCCATCTTCTTCATCTGGTGCGTTGAATTTCGTCCTTCAAAGTGCGAACCAAGAGTCCAACCCTTAACCGTCTTAGCCAAGATAACTGTTGGTCGACCATTCTTTTCTGATGCAGCTGTGTAGGCGGCAAAGAGTTTGCGATAGTCGTGGCCTCCGCGCTTGAGTCCCCAGACTTGATCATCTGACCAATTAGCAACCATCGCGGCTGTGCGTGGATCACGACCAAAGAAGTGCTCGCGCACGAAGGCTCCGCTTTCTGCCTTAAATGTTTGGTAATCACCATCAAGAGTTGTATTCATGATATTTACAAGTGCGCCTTCACGGTCTTGAGCAAGTAGTGGATCCCATTCACGGCCCCACACAACCTTGATGACATTCCAGCCTGCTCCACCGAAGATAGATTCAAGCTCTTGAATAATCTTACCGTTTCCGCGTACTGGGCCATCAAGGCGCTGCAGATTACAATTCACAACAAAGGTTAAATTATCGAGATTTTCTCGCGCAGCTAAACCAATGGCGCCAAGTGTGTCGACCTCATCAATTTCACCATCACCCAGAAATGCCCAGACATTCTGATCGCTTGTATCTTTAAATCCGCGATTTTGAAGGTAACGGTTATAACGTGCTTGATAAATTGCATTGATTGGCCCGATACCCATTGACACTGTTGGGAATTGCCAGAAGTCAGGCATTAAACGTGGGTGCGGATATGACGACAACCCGCCACCAGAATGTGAAAGTTCCTGACGAAATCCATCGAGTTGATGTTCACTAAAACGACCTTCAAGAAACGCACGTGAATACATTCCGGGGCTTGCATGTCCCTGGAAGAAAATCTGATCTCCACCACCTGCATGGTCTTGCCCACGGAAGAAGTGGTTAAAGCCAACTTCATAGAGTGAAGCAGAAGATGCATAGGTTGAAATATGTCCACCCACGCCAATTCCTGGTCGCTGTGCACGGTGTACCAAGATGGCAGCATTCCAACGAACATAGGCACGGATACGGCGTTCTAAATCTTCATCACCTGGAAATTGCGGTTCATTCTCTGGAGAAATTGTGTTGATGTAATCGGTTGTGCGAAGGGCTGGAAGACCAATCTGCTTCTCGTGAGCTCTCTTTAGAAGTGAGAGCATCAAATAACGAGCACGTACCGGACCTGCCGCATCGAGTGCTGCATCGAAGGATGCCTGCCATTCAGCCGTCTCAGAAGGATCTGTATCTACGAGTTGGTCGATAATCTGATCAGGAGATTCAGCGAATTCGGTCATGGTCGTATTCTCGCGCCAAAGGGGTGTCAGCGCAAAAAAATACGCCTCAGTCTCGAAAAAACCCTTGTAAATATCGCTTCTTTCGGTTGGACTTATCCCGTGGCAATGCGCATGGGTTTTGCTAAAGGAGAACTGGTCCTCGAGGTGGGACAGAGGGCAGATTGTGATGCCGCTCTCCGCGAGGCAATCATGGAAATTACCGGCACAACATTTCTTGAAGGCAGCACCACGGATGTTGTTGATGCTGTTCTTCTCTGGTTCCGTGAAGATGATGGCGATCTTGTTGATGAATTAATGGATGCGATGACCTATCTTTCCGAGTCAGGACCTATCTGGGTCTTAACTCCCAAGGTCGGCCGCGATGGCCATGTTGAACCAAGTGATATTCAAGATGCAGCCCCCACCTGTGGTCTTAGCCAAACAACTTCCATTGCAGTCGCTCCCGATTGGACTGCAACCCGCCTGGTGGCACGTAAGGCTGGCAAGCGATAGATTCGCGCAATGACAATCACCGTTGGTCAAGCCGCACCAGATTTCGAATTAAAAGATCAGCACGGCAATAAAGTTTCTCTCTCATCTTTTAAGGGAGAGAAGAACGTAGTTATTCTCTTTATTCCATTCTCTTTCACCGGCACATGCACAGGCGAACTCTGCGCAATCCGTGATGATTTGGCGCCATTCCAAAACGAGAACGTTCAAGTGCTTGCAATCTCTTGCGACTCAATGCACACCCAGCGAATCTTCGCCGAACAAGAAGGTTATAAGTTCCCAGTTCTTGCAGACTTCTGGCCACATGGTGCAACGGCACAGTCATATGGAATTTTCAATGAAGATATTGGTTGCGCAATGCGCGGAACTTTCATAATTGATAAAGAAGGAATCGTTCGCTGGACCGTTGTAAATGGCCTTGGCGATGCTCGCAATATCGGTGATTACAAAGCAGCTATCGCAGCCCTTTAAATCACGCACGATTTTCCATCTTTCGCGTAAGTAAAGTACTATTCGCGAGCAGTACATAGCCGGGTGGCTAGCTCAGTGGTAGAGCGCCTCGTTTACACCGAGGATGTCGGGGGTTCGAAACCCTCGCCGCCCACAAATTGCCTGATTCTGATGTCTTAACTCATTTACCAGCAAAGACATCTTGAAGTCGCAAAGTAGTGCCGGGTAAAACCTGGTTTATATCAGCAGGATATTTGCTAAGCCGTTGATAAAAGTCACTAACAGTCATTTTAAAGATATTTGTAAAGGCTTTATGCCAATCACTTTCCTTTGATTTTTCAAGCGTAAAATCTTTCAGAATCATTCCGAAGGCTCTGGCTTCTGAGATACCTTGCTTCTGTAATTCTTTGGCAAGAGCTAAGACCATGAAGGCGGAAGAACCGTAATTCATATCAATTTGCTGCGATGTTTCATATTCTTCAAATAGCCCGGGATTACTGATAACAGATGCACTAACTTCTGTCGAACCCGATCTAAAGTCACTTCTGCCATAATATTGCTGAGTATACATTTCCTCAATTGCTTTTGCGCCGCCTTCGCTGAACCATTTTGGCTGCATATTGTCTTTTGAAAGTGAAATTTGATATACATGGAAAGTCTCATGCACAATTACAGAGTAACGGTGCAAGTAATTGTATCTAAATTCATCTGAAGGTATCTCTAAAACCATCCACCTATTTGATGGGCTGTTACCGGAAATAGACGACCCACTTGCATTAGGAATCACATCTCGAAATGGATTTTTTGTATTTCCATTCCAAGCGTATATGTTCATGAATGGCTCTTTTAGAATTCTATTTATCTCGCCACTAATCGGGATTATTTCCCCAAGATTCTTCATAATAATCTTGAACTCTGCAATCCAATCTTCTGGCAAACTCTTATCTAAGTTGAATTTAAAGGAGAATTTTGGAGGAGGTTGAGCCGGGTTGGGTTTCGGAGTTGGTGTGGCATTCGCCCTAGCCGGTGGTTCTACTGTGGGGCTTCGCGTTACGGATGTAATTTGTTCAACGCGGAAACCAACGCCTGGACCGGATGAGAATTTTGGAGCACCAACGGCATCTGCTAAATAGCGCCAAGGCTTGGGCAGTGATTTATTATTTTTTAATTTGAGAAACTTCGCAAAAAGTCCTTTACTCCCCATTACTTTCTTGCATGAGATTCCGAAAGCATTTACTTGATATGAGCCCTTACGGAATTCAATTCCTACAATGGAGCTATTTTTGGTTACTTTAAAGTTTCCGCAACTTGGTGTCTGAGGTCCAGCGGCGATAGTCGAATTAGTCGATATCGGAATCAGAGTCAATGCCAATGAAAGCAATATGACTCTTGCGGTCCTGCCCTTAAGTCTCATTCTGAAATGGTAAGTGTTGTCCACCTAAATGGGAACGGTTATGAGGTTTTCTTCGTAACTCGCACGTGAGTCACAGAAAATACATAAGAAGAAGGTATTGCCCTTGTGGGCCCAAAAAATGAATTCAGTGCGATTTTTCCCAAGTCTCAAATGCCCATAAATCAATCTCGTCTAAATTGAGGACATCCATTTCATTGGCAGCCAGAATGTCTGAAATCTGCGCCCGGTGTTCTGTTGCGTGGTTTGTAGCCTGAGCCAAGATAGTCGAGGTCAAAAAAGTAGAGTCCTTTCCAAATCTCTTAAATGTTCGTATTTCCTCGGGAGTATTGCTCAGTTTGAGAAGTTGAGCATCTCGTTCTCTACAGATCGAAATCAATTCTTTAATACCCTGAGCTGTTGTTGGCGCCTCAAGCTCGTCGGAAAATTGTTGCTCAGTAATTCGAGAAATGAGGCGTGCTTCGGCAACCACAATATGGTGCGCAATTTTTCCAACAGTCCAATCTGGATTCCATGCTGAAAAATTGATTGCATCATCAGGCAATGCACTGACGATGTTGAGCATTTGGGAGTTTGCCCACCCCATGTGTCTAAAAGAACGTTCTACCAATGGATTACTCATGGAAATACTGTAATACCACCATCGCTCTTTCACTAGCTCCTGCTGCGGATGGATGGCCGTGTAGGTAATTGCTGGGCCGATAAAGTAAGGTTGCGCAATAGAACTACATAATGCAGGCCAACTATAAGTAGAAGGAGAACGCCGTGAAAGCAAGCGTCAGCGACCAGCGTTCAGTCCTTGATATTCAAAAATTTGATCTGCAATCTGCAACGTTACGAAATAGGGCAGCTACCTTGCCTGAACTGGTAGAAATTACAACAACAACAATTAAGCAGAACAATGTGCGTGACCTTCGTATTGCAGCTGAGACCGAGATGAGCGATGTGAAGCGCGAACTTGCTCGAGCTGAAGGCGATGTTGAACAAATCGTTACTCGAATTACACGCGATGAGACCCGCCTTGCTTCAGGGACTGGATCTGCAAAAGAGTTAGAGCAGACTCAACATGAGCTTGGAACTTTGGGTGCGCGTCGAGCCGAACTTGAAGAGATTGAGCTTGAAATTATGATGACTGTTGACGGTATCAAAGACAGGATTACCTCCCTTGTTGATGAAGAAAATCAGCTAAGCCTCGTAATTGCTGAACTTAATATTCGCAAGGAGAACGCCTTGGCTGCGATTCATACTGAACTTGAAGGTATTGAGTCAGATCGCAAGGCGACCACTCAATCAGTGGGCGCTGAAATTTTGGCTTTATACGAAAAAATTCGCGAATCTAGCAATGGAATAGGCGCTGCCGCTTTAGCTGGCAATCAATGTAAAGGCTGCAACTTAACGATGAACACCATTGAGCTTGCGCGCATTGCTGGGCTATCAGAAGACGAAGTAGTTCGCTGCGAGGAATGTCGCTGCATATTGATTAGAGGTAACTAGTGGCCCGCCATTTCAAAATTACAGCCGATGGCGGTTCACGAGGCAATCCTGGCCCTGCTGGCTACGGCGCAGTTGTGAGTGAAAAGGGCAAGATTATTGCTGAGATTTTTGATGTCATTGGAGTTGCAACAAATAACGTTGCCGAATACAGCGGGTTACTAGCTGGCCTTCTGCATATCAACCAGTTAGATGCGCAGGCAACTGTTGAAGTGGCGATGGACTCGAAGCTCGTTGTCGAGCAGATGTCAGGGCGTTGGCAGATTAAGCATGGCGATATGCGCGATCTTGCAAAGCAATGTCGAGAAGCACATAGCCCGTCCCTTGTTACCTATTCATGGATCCCTCGTGATGAAAATTCTCATGCAGATCGTTTAGCAAATAAGGCGCTCGATGGGGAAAGTGCCCATAAGCCTGTTGCTGTCATGCAGCAGAATTTTCTCACTGAGCGACTGAGAAGCGCTGAAGTTCCAACATTTATCTACTTTGTTCGTCACGGTGAAACTGTCCTTACTCCAACACGGAAATTCTCCGGAACTGGATCTTTGGATCCTGAACTCATGCAAGAAGGATTAGATCAAGCCGAACTAGTTGCGCAAGAATGCATGAAGCTTTGTGCAGATATTTTGATTGCATCCCCACTTAAGCGCACACGGCAGACTGCTGAAGCCATTGCGCGGACAACAGGGCTAGAAATTACCTTTGATGAAGCTTGGTTTGAACTTTCATTCGGTGACTGGGATGGCAAGTCAAACGAGGAAGTCCAGGCAGAAGATCCCGATGGATATCAGGCATGGCTCAACTCTTCTTCCTATGCACCAGCTGGGGGAGAGTCATACGACGAAGCATCTGTAAGAGTAGAAGAAGCTCTTGAAAGATTAGTTGCAGAATATCCAGGCAAGAAAATTATTGTTGTTACACATAACGGGGTCATCAAAACAGCTGCCAAAATTGCAGTTGGAGGCCCTCATGATGCGGTCTTCCACATGGATGTAACCCCGTGTTCACTATCGTCGATCTCTATTTGGCCATCAGATGGACTCCGGGCCTTGCGCTCATTCAACGAAAGAGGGCACTTGCGTTGATTACTACAAGCGAATGGATATTTACAATTGGCTTTCTTGCAGCAATCATCATTTTTGACCTGACGCTGGCTATTGTCCGTCGTAACAAGCCGACATCATTTGTGGAATCAAGCATTTGGACT
>ERZ889078.1720-NODE-1720-length-16922-cov-10.806605_pt1 | contig 16922 bp, 14 predicted proteins | sample MGYA00521266_ERZ889078 | MGnify/ENA primary metagenome ERZ889078 (study PRJEB32303, sample SAMEA104408618) | aquatic metagenome | biome: Brackish water; feature: Pelagic; material: water | place: Baltic Sea | collected 2014-06-16T06:34:00 | depth 76,534 m ...
CTCTTAGTGCGATAATCCCTTATGGCGCTAACACGTTAAAGATTGCCTCGAAGAGGTCAGGGCTGGAATCTTTCGCAATCCGTGATTCGTCACCGCTCCTGATCAAGGGCTTCGAGGAAGCGCAAGCGTTATGGATTGATTCAGGGGCCAGCACTTCGCTTGAGCCCCTGAATCATTGATCTAGCTATTTTTTTGCTGCTGGCTTTTTTTTCGCAGGCGTCTTGGCAGCAGCCTTTTTCGTCTCAGTCTTCTTGGCGACAGGCTTTTTTGTTGCCGGTTTCTTCGGTTCAGGAGCTTTCTGTACCGCTTCGTTCTTTGGCTGACTGGTGGATTTCATCAGTCCCCAACTAGTAAGTATTGCGCGCCAGTCTGGGCATGCCAAGGCCTGTTTGCTAAAACGCACACGCCACAAGCTGAAAGAGAGACCTATGAGTATCAGGACGAGCAATGCCACCAGGCGCTGTGTCCGGATCAAACGCTGTTGAACATCCTGTAAATCAGCCTCACGTTGTTCAAGAGCCTGTTGAACACCCATAAGCTCCGACCGAATTTCCTCCAGACGATATTCGGCTTTCTCTGCTCGATTTGCAGCCTCCTGAATTTTCGCTTCGGTCAGACCTGTAACAACTACATCATCTTCCACTAAAGCTGAATCTTCAGTCTGGCATGCAGTGAGTGACAGCAGTAAACTGCCGATAATTAACATTTGAATCCAGTAACCGGATCGTTGCATCTTTTTCATTTTATTCCCCTTTATTCCTTTTCTTCATAAATATTATCTGCTTCTTCCTCAAACGCATCAGATGCTCTGAAATCCTGTAGAAATTCAATGACAGCATCCTTCTTGCCAAGCAGGACAATCCTATCATCAGGTTCAATACGTGTGTCACCGTCTGGAATCACCACTGTGCCTCCCCGAATCACCATCCCGGCCAGGACCTCATCTGGAATCTCCATTTCCTTTAGAGTCTTGTTACATACGGGGGATTGCTCCAAAACCTGGACATATTCCAAAGAACCACCGGCATCATCCAGGGCTTCCTTGAACTCACGTAATTGAGTCATGGTGATGGACTGCTCCTCGTATTTGGCCATCAGTAAAGTGAGCTCATGCTCCTTCTCCTCCAGATCTGGTTGCATGGAGCGCAAGGCTTCAATCTGTTCCTGGAGGGGGGCAGAAAGATCTCCGCTGCCACCTCCCGCATATTGGTTATACAAATCCCCACCAAGATTTGTGAAAGCATGGCGTATTTTGTTTTGCAACGCTTCGACTTCAGACTGCAAGCTGCTGAGATCGGAAGCATCTACGGATGAACTTACCAGGTCTGCACCAAAACTGACCGATTCTTTGATCTTCTCCCACAATCCCATCAGATAATCTCCCTAACCATTATTAAGTTCCTCAGCCAGGAGGCCACCCTGGACCATGGATATTTATTATTCCATCAAGCCAAAAAGCATTCCTTCAAAGGTGGTCCTATGAAGGATTAACAATATAGCGGGAGTACTCCCCTCTACCTCAGAAATTTTTCATGACAAACCAAACATTCATTGCTCTGAGTACTGGAGTTATCAAACCAAATTTCCTGCAAACTCGCCTGCATTATGAACAAATATGGAAGTTCTAAATCCACTGGCCAACACCTCAAGCTTTTGAGCAAACTCGGCTTCAGTTCCAGCTTGGGGGGGCATAAGACCAAGAAAGACGATATCCGATTCCCCGCTATTTTCGTGCATGATGGCGTTGATGGATTTACCCGGGGGTCTGATGATAACTTCCATGGCAGCATCGATCCGAGTAGCAGGTACCAGTTTTCGCAGGCTGTTGAGCATAGCCGTACGTTCTTTTTTATTTTCAACAATGGACCGTACAGTGATCTGAGCATCTCTCCACTGGGCATTCATACTTAGCAGATAAGCCAGTAATAGCATTAAATCCCCATTGTTCTGTAATCCCCGCCACCAGATATCAATGCGCTTCTCCTGACCCGGTTCATGAGCCCAATTCAGGCGACTGATGAGCGTGCTGCGACCTGTGCGGGCAACAAGAGCCATAATACGAAGCATGGATTCCATTCGCTCAGGCTTGTTGGACCAGCCAAACATGACCGTATTGGATTGCAGCCCGGCCATACCGTTAGCCTGCACCACATCAATGACACCCTGTTCATAATCTGCGACCACATCCACTTCGCTGAATGCCACCAGGCCCTCCAGGTCCAGCATCTGGTCCATTTCCCGACGCAGCATGACAGGGTCAATTTCCTTTTCATCAAGCGTGCCCACCACGAGTTGACAGGCAGTAACCATACCCCGATTCTGATTAAACCAATTGGCCAATCTTACAAGCCCAAGTCGTTTTGAGGTGTCACCCACAAAGAGCAGAATATGTGGTCGCCAGTTGCGTGGATCGCTGCGGTGGTTGCGTAATTTAAGCAGGGAAAAGCGGGCTAGAGCAACCCATACACCAGCACGTACATCGCCCCAGCGCTTTTTCAGGGTCTGACGGCGTAAAAATGAGTACAACATCAGCTCCAATGTGATGGCCGCTATACAGGCCAGGGGATTAATGAGAAACATTACCAGCATGGCACCGAACGAGCCCAGCAGGGATACATACCAGGGAATCCTGATCCTCGGCCGGAAGGATGGATCGCCGGCGAGCATCTCCAGTGCGGCACTCAGATTGATTGTGACGTAAAGCGTGAGAAACAAAATGGTTACGAATTGGGCAACAGCATTCAACTCTCCCAGCAAAACAGCCACCAACGCCAGGGCGCCGCTCACCCATGTGGCCAGAGTCGGTTGACCTGTGCTGGATAGTCGTGTGAATATCTTGGGTGCAAGCCCATCCGTTGCCAGGGCTTGCAGTACGCGCGGCCCACTTAAAACACTTCCAAAGGCGGACGAGAGGATTGCGCCCCAGACACCGGGTAATACCAGCCAGGCACCCAATACGGCCAAGTGCACCCATACGATCCCGGGTTGTGATAATTGATCGACACTCACCTGCGCAGTAATGGATAGGAGCACCAGAATAAATGAATAAGCCGTTATGCCGGTTAGAATGGCAAGCATAGTTCCAATGGGGATGGATCGCTGGGGATCCTTCAGGTCACCGCTCATCCCAATGCCTGCTGTAAATCCCGTCACGGCGGGAAAGAAGACGGCAAAAACGTACCAGAAACCTTCTGGCGCTGAACGAAATGTGGCATTCAGCTCAGGCATGCGCATATCTCCGAATAGCACGCCAATTGCCAGAGCTACAATGGATAAGCCCACAGCAAGCATGATAGGAATCTGTAGTTTCAGTGCCAGACCGGCGCTACGACCGGCTACCAGTGTAATGCAGATGATAATACCGGCTGAAATCATCTGGATCAGACCGGGGGTAACTGCCCCCCACCCAGCGGGCCAGAAGGCCACAATGGATTCAGCCAGTCCGAAACTATAAAAGGTGATGCTCAAGGTACGACACAGGAAAAGTGGTATCCCAATGGCGCCACCCAATTCAAGTCCCAGACTGCGCGAAATGATAAAATATTCTCCCCCCACACCCACCCGCATATTTGTGGCCACCGCGGAAGCACTCAAACCAGTAATAAAGGTGATTGCTGTAGATAACAGCAGTACCAGCAGTGTTAATGGTAATCCAAGATTACCTACGACCCACCCGAAACGCAGATACATGATTAATCCTAGAATAGTCAATACACTGGGGGTATAAACGCCCAGAAAAGTACCAAATTTTTCTTTGGGTTTCCGCGTCTCTGAACTTGAAGATTTTTTTGAGTTTTTGGGCATGATGAGGTCTTTTATTATAATTATTGGGGAAATCTCTCTACAGTTCGAATTCGTAAGAACATCCTGGTGAGTCTCGTGGGGACATCACACAGAATAGTGCGCCGATCTGTCATTGATGGTGGCTTTGGCAGTGCCTGCATGAGCATAATTTGATATTTACTTTTCCCAAATACTAGCGTTTTAGCATTCGGGGGATCGAGATTGTACGGCTATCCAGGTTTTTGTAGTGCTAAAAGTGGTTTGAATTGACGCAAAAAACTACACGGTTTAATTCCTGAAGTAAGCCGAACCGCGTGAAAGCAGATGTAGGGTAGCCCGGCAATAAAAATCACAGTGGCAGGACGCAGAGGGATCAGCGATTTAAAATATCGTTGGGAAGTCCTGCTCATGGCCCCAGGCAATGTGGTGAGTTAGCCTGGGGCACGAGAGTGTTTTATCGGGGACACAAATCCAACAGTAGAAGGATGGGTTGTCCCTGGAATCCTGGCCACTACATAAGATGAATTACCATCTGCTTTGTGCCCAGGATGCTGGAAGGGTTATTTCCCCTTGTACTGGGGATCAGGAATCAGGAGTATTTCCACTCGACGGTTCCATTTTCGTCCCTTTGCAGTGGAGTTTTTGGCCACAGGATGATAGGACCCCATGCCAACTGCTCGCAGTTGTTTCCCTGGAATATTGCCCTTTTCATTTAAAAATTTCACAATATTACTGGCCCTGGCACTAGAGAGATCCCAGTTCGTGGCGTAGGTTTTCTGCAGTTTGGGATGAATCGGCACATTGTCCGTATGGCCTTCAACCCGAATGATCTTGCCTTTGGAGTTCTTCAATACCGCAGCGACTCAAGCAAGGACTTGCTCCCCTTCTTTCGAGATACTGGCTTTTCCAGAAGGAAACAGGACCTTCTCCACAATGGATACTGACAACTTGGACTCAACCATTTTGATATTAACCTGACCCTGATCTATCTCCTTCCGAAGATTCTGCATCAAGGAATCGTAGCTAAGTTTGACCCTCTCAACTTCCTGAGCCTTGAGAGACTCGGCTTTATCCAGGGCGCCTCCCATGGTTTCTACTTTCAGCTCTAAATTTTCAATCTTTTTCTCTGCATCTTGGCCATCGTTCCACAAATAAACTGTGGATCCGGTCATTCCCAGGGCCAAAACTACCAATGCAATTAACGTTATTTTCATGGGCTCCTTCCTTGATTGTCTCAGACAATCTTGATGTAGCGATAATATATTGAAATTTTTGACAGGTTGGTCATATTCCACAACTTACTTAAATATTTTTTTTTGAGTGGAGTACACGGTTAATAGTGTTGTATCAAATTAGTTTTTATAGTTCAGGGCTCATGATTTGGGACTACTCCAAGCCAGAATTTAGCTTGGGGCAATTCGATATAGAAAATACTGCCAAAATGGTGGTCGAGAATTATGTCTTCGGCCGACTTATGAGTCATTGGAGAGTTATGGCAGAAAATAGATGTGCAATCCGCCATAATACCGCCATAATGGCTTACAAATGAAACTGGCATGTTTGTTGTGATAGACGGAGGATATTGAACGATTTTTAAACAAATATAAAACTGAGGAAAAAAGAACAATGGCCAAGATTATCGAATTTGATCAGGAAGCCAGATCAAAGTTAAAAGCGGGTGTGGACATTCTTGCAAACGCCGTCAAAGTCACCTTGGGACCCAAGGGACGTAATGTGGTTATTTCAAGGAAATTTGGTGCACCAACTATCACCAAAGATGGAGTAACCGTGGCAAAAGAAATCGAACTTGAAGATCCCCGTGAAAACATGGGTGCTCAGATGGTTCGCGAAGTTGCATCAAAGACTTCTGATATTGCTGGTGATGGAACAACGACAGCTACAGTGCTGGCCCAGGCAATCGTGACTCAGGGTTTGAAGAATGTGACGGCTGGTGCCAATCCAATGGAGATCAAACGAGGAATAGATGCAGGTGTGCTGAAGGTTGTTGAATTCCTGCAGGGCATGAGTAGAGATGTTAAAAGCAGCAAGGAAATTGCCCAGGTCGGAACAATTTCAGCAAATGACGATCAAACTATCGGGGCTCTTATTGCTGAGGCTATGGATAAGGTCGGCAAGGACGGTGTTATCACAGTTGAAGAATCCAAGACGATGGAAACACACCTTGAAACCGTTGAGGGTATGCAGTTCGACCGAGGTTACCTCTCTCCATATTTTGTGACAAATGCTGAGACCATGGAAGCAAGTCTTGAGGATGCCTACATTCTTGTTCATGACAAGAAAATTAGTACCATGAAGGATTTGCTACCCATTCTAGAAAAGACATCTCAGACCGGTAAACCCCTGCTTATCATTGCCGAGGACATCGATGGTGAAGCCCTGGCAACATTGGTGGTCAACAAACTGAGGGGCACTTTGAAAGTTGCTGCCGTAAAGGCTCCCGGTTTTGGAGATCGTCGTAAAGCCATGCTTGAGGATATCGCAGTCCTGACTGGAGCAACAGTTGTTTCAGAGGATCAGGGTTACAAGCTTGAAAACGCCTCGTTGGAATATCTGGGACAGGTGAAGAGTATTATCATCGGAAAGGATGATACCACCATCGTTGATGGTGCTGGCGATAAGGAAAAACTCAAAGCACGTATTAATGAGATCAAGGTACAAATCGAAAATACAACTTCGGACTATGATCGTGAGAAATTACAGGAACGTCTGGCCAAATTAGCTGGTGGTGTTGCTGTCTTGAATGTTGGTGCTGCTACTGAAGTTGAAATGAAGGAAAAGAAAGCCCGTGTTGAGGATGCCTTGCATGCCACACGTGCTGCCGTTGCGGAAGGTATCATTCCTGGTGGTGGTGTCGCTCTTCTGCGTGCCTCACAGGCGCTTGACCTCACCCTTGAAGGAGACCAGCAGTTAGGTGTTGATATCCTGCGCCGTGCCCTGGAAGAACCCATACGTCAGATCGCCAAAAATGCCGGTTGGGAAGATTCAATTGTCGTCCAGAAGGTGAAGGATGGGAAAGATGATTTTGGATTTGATGCTCGGGCAGAAGAATTCAAACATCTGCTCAAGGCTGGCATACTTGATCCAACCAAAGTTGCTCGTATCGCTCTTGAAAATGCGTCCTCCATTGCTGGATTACTTCTGACAACGGAATGTGCCATTACTGACAAACCTGAACCTCATGCAGCTCCAGGGATGGATCCAGGCATGGGTGGTATGGGCGGAATGTACTAAACTGGTCTTGACAATTTAATGCGTAAAATATTAAGGAATATATACAATGAAAATACAACCTCTTGATGATCGTGTCCTGGTGGAACCAGCTGCTGAAAGTCAGACGACTGCCTCTGGCATCATTATTCCAGACACGGCAAAGGAAAAACCCCGTCGTGGAACTGTCATCGCTGTTGGAAACGATGCGGATTTGAAAAAACTCCTGAAAAAAGGCGATAAGGTCTTATACGGAAAATATGCTGGAGATGAGATCAGCTACGAAGGAAAGGATTATCTTATCCTCTCTCAGAGCGATATTCTGGCAAAACTAAATTAAGGTCTCGTTACAGCTATAATAGAAAGGGAGCCAAATGGCTCCCTTTCTATTTAATTAGTATTTAGGGCTGATCCTCCGCTCAATACCCGGGCTCTATACTCAGAACACACGATAATCAGGTCACTCTTGTACACCACTGTCCGATAATGACCTACGGAGATATTCTATAGAACTTGAGTGTCCGGTGTAAATCATAAATTTCATATCTCTATAGAATATACATACTTATATAGAAAACATCAGTGGTTCAGTAATATCAGGACAAACAAGCCGTCTATCGAACTGGGCATGACCCCATGGGTGAATTACCGTGTTGAACCAGCCGGAGCTGGCTGTCGATCTTGGATCTACAACTTTCAGTTTGCATAAAACTTGGATATTAGTTGAGTGAAATAATAGGCGTAAGCCAATTTATTGTCAATATATTCTCCGTGCAATTTTAAGGAGCGTGTTGTAATGGAGCAGTGGTTGGAAGTTTGGTGGTTTGCGTATATAGTTCTTCCTATTTTAATATTTATGGCCCGGATCCTTGATGTAAGCCTGGGTACTATTCGAATTCTTTTTATTGCCCGGGGTATAAAAAACGTAGCCGCAATATTGGGCTTTTTTGAGGTGTTCATCTGGCTCCTTGTCATTTCAAGTATAATGAAGAATCTAGCTTCGCCATTCTATTACTTATTTTATGCAGGTGGTTTTGCTGCTGGCAACTACGTCGGCATGACCATTGAGCGTAAGCTACGAATTGGGAAAGTTGCTTTAAGAGTAATAACTCATGAAAACTCAGATGCACTGGTAGCCTATTTCCGTGAGAAGGGATTCGGAATAACCATTGTTGATGCAGAGGGTTCAAGAGGTCCGGTAAGAATTCTGTACAGTATAATAGATCGCGGCAATCTTGAAACAGTGGTTGAAGAAGTCAAACGATTTAACCCAAAGGCTTTCTATTTAGTAGATGATGTGAAAACCGTTTCTGATGGATACTTCCCCCTGCATTCTTATGATGAAGGTAACATCACCGATAAATTCTTTAGGTCATCCCCACTGCGAAAGGGGAAATGAGTATTTGATGGATGCATCCTCTAGTCTAAGCAATTTTTCCCTTATAGAAACCATACAAGTTCAGACAATATTGCTTTACACAATGTAAAACAAATATGTTTCCTCTGAAAAAAAACCACTTTTCCTATAGAGAAACTGCGATTGAAGCAGTCGTTAATGGATATTTGGCAAATCTATTTGGCCCAATCCATATAGTTTTGCGATGTGAGTGCTAGTGGGAATCGCTGCAGATATATCAACTATCGTCATCGCTGGTTTGATCGGTGGTTTGATTGCACAGCAGCTTAAACAACCCTTGATTCTTGGTTACATTCTTGCTGGAATTATAGTCGGACCTTTCATCCCTGGAATCAGCATTACTGATATTCACAATATTGAACTATTGGCTGAAATCGGTGTGGCACTTTTACTTTTTACAATTGGACTCGAATTTTCTCTCAAAGAGCTAAAACCCGTGCGCTATATCGCCCTGATAGGGGCACCCATTCAAATCCTGCTCACCATTGGATTCGGATATCTACTAGGTCGGTATTTCGGTTATGATTCAAATGAGTCAATCTGGCTGGGAGCACTTATTTCCTTGTCCAGTACCATGGTGATTATCAAGACCCTCTCAAATCAGGGGCGACTTGGGACACTTTCCAGTCGAGTAATGATTGGCATCCTCCTGGTTCAGGATCTGGCCATAGTGCCCATGATGATCATTTTACCCCAGTTAAGCAGCCCGGAGCATAGTTTTGCCAATCTCGGTTGGGCTGTACTCCGAGCAGCTATTTTTTTAACTGGAATGATACTTCTGGGCACACGAATTATGCCCAGATTCATGAAGTTTATTGCCATATCCAATTCCCGGGAATTATTCCTGTTAGCAGTCATCGCAATAGGCTTGGGTATTGGATATGGCACCTACCTATTTGGCTTATCCTTCGCCCTGGGCGCATTTGTTGCGGGGCTTGTTTTGAATCAATCAGAGTACGCACACAAGGCCCTGTCAGACATCATTTCAATACGAGATTTATTCGCATTACTTTTCTTTGTATCAGTGGGGATGTTGTTTGACCCGCTCCATTTTATAGATAACTGGAAAACCGTGGTGTTATTCATTCTATTAATCTCTGTTGGCAAAGCCTTGATATTTCTAATGATCACACCCCTGTTTAAATACCATAATATCATCCCGATTGCAGTTAGTCTCGGACTTTTCCAGGTAGGCGAATTTAGTTTTGTGCTCGCTAGGGTTGGTCAGAGTACCCATTCAATTAGTAATGAACTTTATGCGCTGGTTCTAAACGTAGCCATCGTCACCATGGTATTAACCCCCACAATTTCAGGCTTCACCGCTCCTCTCTATTCGCTCCTGAAGAAAAAAATCAAATTCGAGGATCACCAACGCCTTAATTTTCCCAAGGGTAGATTATATGATCATGTGGTTATCGCTGGAGCTGGGAATGTGGGACAGTATATTGCCCAGATATTGCGTCGTTTGGGTCGGAAATTCGTCCTGATTGAATTGGATTTCAGAAAGGTTGAGCAGGTAAAGAAATTTAAATACTCTGTCATCTACGGTGATGCCAGCCAACCAATCGTCCTGAATGCTGCCGGGGTCGATTCTGCAAGACTACTGATAATAACCACTCCAGCCCATACGACGACCATGGCCATCGTCAACCATATAAATCAAATTAGCCCAAACTTGCATATGGTAGCCCGGGCTGAGGGTCGTGAACAGATGAAGAGTTTAGCTGGAAGTGGTGTTTATGAGGTGGTTATGCCAAATTTTGAAGCCAGCTTGGAGATCACCAGACAAGCCCTGCTTCATCTAGATCTCCCCCCTGGAGAAATCATGAAATATACGGATTCTATTCGCCATGAACTATATGCACCACTATATAAAAAGCAGAACCAGCTAACTGTATTGAAGCAACTGAAGAATGCAGCCCAATTATTGGATCTTTCGTGGGTAACTCTGGCAGCAGGAAGTGGTTTAATCGATAAAACATTAAGGGAATCAGAAATCCGGAGTGTAACCGGTGTTTCCGTTGTTGGCCTGATGCGGGATGGAATAGTGACACCCAATCCAGATGGCCACACACGACTTGTGCAAGGGGACATTCTTGCCATTATGGGTGATATCCATCAAATTGCGGCCTTTAAAAATCTAGCTGAGGACGAGCAGAGATGAAAAAACCAGGAACATTTTATCACTTCTCGAAGAACATCAGTCTCAGTCAATTTTTAATTCCTTATTCTTCAAACACTCATATTTAGGATATATTAGTAATATGATAGCAGTCTTTTCATTTCTCATCATCCTTACGCTCTCTCTCATAGTGACGCGTATAGCGGCACTCGCCCTGAGCCTCACAGGACTTTCAAGTGGGACTGCCCAATTTCAGGCAAGATCAGCTTTCACAGGAGTCGGTTTTACTACTTCAGAATCGGAAGCCATTATCAGCCATCCGGTCCGAAGAAGAATCATAATGTTTTTAATGTTGGCTGGAAATCTTGGGGTGGCAACCATTATTGCTACTGGAGTACTTTCATATTTCAGTACCTCAACCTCACACCACTGGTGGATCAACTTGTCCACCCTGACTCTGGGAATTATCCTGCTCTACAAGGCAGCCACAAATAGTCGGATTGAACGCTGGTTGAATATTATCATTGGATGGGGTTTGAGAAAATGGACCCACCTGGATGTGAAGGATGCTGTCACCGTTCTACAGCTGGAAAATGCATTTGCCGTTTCTGAACTTGTCATTGAAGATGGGGATTGGCTGGCGGGCAAAAGCCTAAAGGAGTCGGCCCTTTCTGCAGAAGGTGTCCTCATTCTCGGTATTCACAGACAAGATGGGTCATATCGGGGTGCACCACGAGCAGATGAGATAATAAATTCAGGAGACACACTGGTGCTTTATTCCAAACAGAAACGAGTTGAGGAACTTGATACCCGCATTAAAGGGTTTCATGGTGAAATTGCTCACCGGGAAGCCGTTGAAGCTTTTAAGGATGATCAGCAAGATGGGAATAAGAGCCAAGATGTCCCAAAAACAGAGCCAAGTTGACCACCTCTTCCTCCAAACACGGGTAAATAATGACTAAATTCGATACACGTATACTGACAGACCTGATGAATCAATTTAGCACCTGGTTTCTGGACCATGTATTTATCTGGACAAACCTGGTGCAACTGATGATCATTCTGCTGGTGCTGGGTGTAAGTGTTCTAATAAATAAACGCCTTCAACCCGTTTTGCATAGTAGCTTGCGCAAGTTTGATGAATCAAAAATTGTTATCTCAAAATTCCTTGAAACCATCCTCAATCAGCTTGCTGGCATTCATCAAGTTTTATTTTTATGGGTTTCAGTCCTTATTTACAGGCAGCTTGAAATTCCCCATCTTTTTCTTAGCCTAATCTTAACCCTGATTCTGGTCTGGGTGGTTATCCAAATCATCTCTGTAACCATCCTCGATCAATTTTGGGCCAGATTTGTCTCAATGGCAGCCTGGGGACTGGCGGCCTTAAGTGTCCTTGGCATTCTCACGCCCATGATTGAATTTTTGGATAAGATCGGATTCCATTTGGGGGAAGTGCATATTACGGTTTTAGCGACCCTTAAAGCTGTAATAATTCTCCTGATCGCACTTCGTCTTACCAAATGGTTCAGTTCGTATTTTGATAAACAAATCAGCCGATTTGACCAACTCAGTGCCTCTTCTCATGTACTCATCAGCAAAACGATCAGGTTTTCGATTTATTTCATGATCGCACTTATAGTTCTGGACAGCATTGGAGTGGATTTAACCGCTCTGGCTGTTTTTGGTGGTGCCCTGGGTGTTGGTATAGGATTTGGTCTGCAAAAGGTGTCTTCCAACCTTCTCAGCGGTATTATCCTCCTTTCCGACAGATCTATCAAGCCAGGTGACGTTGTACAAATTGGTGAGGTATATGGATGGATTTCCAGCCTGAAGAGTCGCTATGTGAGCGTTGTAACCCGCGACGGGCACGAATACTTGATTCCCAACGAGGATTTAATCACGCAGCAGGTGATTAACTGGTCCTACTCTGATAAAAGGATTCGATTGAAAGTTCCTTTTGGTGTGGCCTACAAATCAAACCCCCATAAGGTAAAAGCGCTGGTAATTGAGGCCATGAAGGATGTCCCCAGGGTACTCAAGACTCCGCCGCCCATGTGCCTCATGACCGGTTTTGGAGATAGCTCTATTGATATGGAACTCAGATTCTGGATAGAAGACCCTAAAAATGGGACGGCAAACATCCAGAGTGATGCCTTGTTTCGCATCTGGGATACGCTTAAGGAAAATGGAATTGAGATTCCATTCCCACAGCGTGATGTACACCTCCATAAAATCGCATCGGAAGAGAGTTAACTGTATGACTCTCTTTCATAGGAGGACACCAGGAAGGATTCATGTAAATATTTTGCAGGTGGGTCTTCATCAGACCCGGTAATGAATAATTGATAGAAACAATCACCAGTAAGGGTATGTATTATGAAAGTAACTAAAATTTTTCAAATGTGTGGAATTGTGACGTTGACTGTCTTAATGATGGGATGTGCTGGAGGTAGTAGTGCTTTGGTCCAGGAAAAGGACGCTGAGCTTGAGCGTCTCCGTACCGAATTGGATCAGCTTGAGAAGCGTCTGGAAACTGAAAAAAAAGTGTCCAAAGAATTGAGTTCCAAGCAGGGTGAGTTGAAAGAGACACTGAAGCTTGAGCAGCAAAAAAAGCAGAACTATTTAAATGAGATTGAACGCCTGAAAGCATCTGAGAAAAATCAATTTGTTATCGGAAACAGAATTGTCCTGACCAATGCTGTTGTTTTTAAGGGTGGCAGTGCTGAGCTTAGCGCAAGGGGTCAGCAATACATGGCAGAAGTGTTAGAATCACTCAGGAAATATCCTGATCGTGAAATCTTGATTGAAGGTCATTGCGACAATGTACCAATAGCTTCCGGCTATCGTTGGAAATATGCCTCCAATTGGGAGCTCTCTGCAGCGCGAGCGCTTAACGTCTTACATTATTTTGAGAAAAACAGTAAACTTGATCCTGAACTTCTGGGAGCAGTAGCATATGGAGAAAATAGACCTATTGCCAGTAATGATACCGCTGAAGGCCGGGCACAGAATAGACGTGTGGAGATAGTTGTGGGTATTGCCGTAAAATAGACGGTTTACAATTATTTCTCAATCTGGTGACGCAACCAGATAATACTGGAGAATGTACTATTTAAACCTGAAAAGATGGTGGATTGGCTGAGGAAAGGAACTGTAAACTAAACAGCAGTTACACTTCCCCTTGTCGACTATCTATCTGCTCTCCAACAAATTTAGGAATATCATTTTTGAATACCAGCGTACGATAAGGAAATGGGATCTCTATGCCCTCAGCATCAAAGCGTTTCTTGACAGCTTTGTTGAGGTCACAATGCATTTCGAAGGCGGTAATCTGATTTTCGGCCCAGACATAAGCCTTCAGCAGTACCGCTGAATCCCCAAAACCTGTCACCCTCACTATCACAGCTGGAATCCCACTTGCTATCTCTTCAGGAGTACGCACATCCAGACTCTGGGGGTGGGCAACCGCTTCCTCTTGAATGATCTTGATTGCCAGATCAACATCGGAGTCATAGCTAATCCCAATTTCAACATGTCGCCTGATCCGCATATCTCCCATATTGGAGTTAATAATGGTTTCACTACCCATTACCGCGTTGGGGATCACGATGCGACGATTCTCAAAATCTCTAATTACCGTGTGTCTCAGGGTTATATCCTCTACAATACCGTGATAAAGCGATCCTATCTTAACCACATCATGGACTGAGAGAGGTTTGAAAATGACAATAAAAACACCACTGATCATATTTGAAAAGGCTGACTGGGAAGCAAACCCAATAATGGCTGCAAAGATTCCGGCTCCTGCCAATAATCCCACAGCTAAGGTGCGAAGGGAAGGTATCATATAAATGCTTAGTCCCAATGCAAGGATATAGATTGCAGCTGAAAGCGTATTCTTGAAAAACTTATAGTTTGTAGGATCTACCTTGAGCTTTTCAGATGCCTGATCTAGATAACGACTCAGAAAGAAACGTAATAGCCTGATCGCTATGAAAGCTGTGATCATTATGGCAACAATAGTCAAGGATATTTGTAGATCCATTAGATGTCTCATCTCCTAAAAATTGTATCGATAAATCACTTCTGGCCTGGTCCAGTCCCTATGGTGCAAATCGAACCTGTCCTGGCCAAACTCGACCATCAGCAAATTGGTTGGCAGATTCTACTTTTCTGAAGTCGTATTATCTTCAGGTGCCTCTACCACCAGCACACTGGTAGCAAGCTCGTCAGAAACCCACTGCTCAAGGCCGTCCTCATCAGACCTGATTTTCTCCAGATTTGTAGGATCGTAACCCTTGGGAAGTTTTGCCAGGTTGCAAATGGGTTCACCAGGGCTCACGGCAGGTAAGCTTGTCATTCCAACAACAACACCATCAAAGGGAGCATAGAGGATATTCTGATCATCCCCCAGCAAAGTGGTATTCGTGACCAGGGCTTGATCCTTTTCAACCATGTCACCTGGTTTGATGTGAAATTGCAAAAAGCCTCCATGCTCGGCACGAATCCATTTTGATTTCTCCACCACGATCTGATAGCTGGCTCGCTCGGCAGGTGTGTCAATCATATCCAGGCTACGGAGTACATTTTTTATCCCTTTAACAGCAGTCTCAACAATACTTGGCTCTACTTTCCATATCTCTCCCCCTTCCATAATGATGGTGGGGCATCCTGCTTTACACGCTTCACGACGAAATCCGCCTGTAGGACCAACCCCATTGAGAATGAGATCTGAGCCAAAAGACTTGGCCAGCCTGCGAACCTTGGGGTTGGTCATATCCCCTCTCACGTTGGGATAATTTGTTCTGCGAATAGATGCAGTATGGAGATCAATACCATAATCACTTCTGGTAACAATCTCATTGAAGATAGTATGCGCCAATCGGCTCGCCTGACTACCACTTGAAGATCCCGGGAAACAGCGATTGAGATCTCTCCTGTCAGGGAGATACCTGGAATGCCTATCAAAGGCCAGAATATTTAAAACGGGAACAAGTATGAGAGCACCTTTGAGCAATTCAAAATCAGGATCCTGGATGATATGCCGAACCGCACCAGTTCCATTGATCTCATCACCATGCAAGGCTGCAGTGATAAAGACCACTGGTCCATCAACTTTTGCCCTTCTAATATGGATGGGGATTGTGACCGTCGAGCTACTATAGCTCTCTCCAACATTAAGAAATACATCCCGCTCTTCACCGGGTGCAATGGTTTCACCGAACCATTCACCAATGGGTTTTCGCTCTCTCGCACTAGTCATTACCAATAATCTCCAAAGTTGCCGGTGCTTGTTTAGCCAGCTCTTCCGCAGACTTTAAGACTTCTTCCGCCGCCGGTAAATCGGGCAGGGTTTTTACATTTTTGCGTCGCTTCAGTCTGGTTTTCTCGGGAACAAGGTGCCGCATGAGCTCTAGCTTGCCGAAGCAAAGCAAGCGGTCTTCAGGCTCCAATACTCGACTCGCCTTGGGATTTGGTATGACGACGATTCCGCGGTAGAGTGTCAAAACATTAATATCCTTCTCTCGCAAGCCAGATTCGGTAATTGTTTTACCAACATACTCTGACCCCTTATGGATTATTAATTCTGTAACTCCATATCCTTTGCTCACGGTTAATCGCTGGCGTATATCAAGATCGGGAAAGTTGACCTGAGCTGCAATATGGTCGATAATTGCACCTGCGATATCCAGCTGGGTACATCCCTCTATTCCTTCTAAACCAGGAGACGAATTGACCTCCATGATCTGAGGTCCATCATTGCTTTCCAATAAATCCACACCTGCGACTCGAAGTCCCATAATCTGGGCTGCACGCACAGCGGTTTCATGATATTCCTCGTTGAGAACAACTTGCTCAGTGCGTCCACCTCGATGGACATTGCTGCGGAATTCCTGACCCTGTGCAACCCGTCGCATTGCGGCCACAACACGATTCCCAACGACAAATGCCCGGATATCTTTGCCTCTGCTCTCAGCGACAAACTTCTGGATCAATACATTCTGTTTTTGACTTTGAAGCATCTCAATAATTGCTTCTGCAGCACTGATGGTCTCAGCCAGGAGAACACCAATACCCTGTGTTCCCTCCAACAATTTGATCACAACTGGAGCACCGCCGACACGATGAATAGCTGGCAATACATCTTTTTTATCTTTGACAAAGGTGGTCTGGGGTATTCCTATGTGGTGACGACTCAAAACTTGGAGACTTCTCAGTTTGTCCCGTGATGTGGCAATACCAGCTGAGGGATTGGCACAAAATACATCCATTTGTTCAAACTGACGGACGACTGCCGTCCCAAAATAGGTAATTGAAGCACCTATCCTTGGGAGGACCGCATCATAGGCGGAAAGTAGATCGGAAGCACGT
>ERZ889078.1722-NODE-1722-length-16920-cov-20.196205_pt1 | contig 16920 bp, 15 predicted proteins | sample MGYA00521266_ERZ889078 | MGnify/ENA primary metagenome ERZ889078 (study PRJEB32303, sample SAMEA104408618) | aquatic metagenome | biome: Brackish water; feature: Pelagic; material: water | place: Baltic Sea | collected 2014-06-16T06:34:00 | depth 76,534 m ...
TTATGTATATTTACGTAGTAGTTTTGGGTTGATTTAGTGGTGAGTTTCTTAAAACTTTAAGGTTAATTATGTAAAGGAGGAAGTGTGAAAAATATGAGTGCACTTCAAAAAATTGCGATTTTTGCATTTTTGGTGGCGATTGGTTTTGCGATTTATTTGATTATAACGGCAAAAGCCTTCTCTTATCTTTCAAAAGATCCAAAAGCCTGTATAAATTGTCATGTCATGAATACTTCGTACGCAACATGGCAACACAGTTCTCATGCTCAACGCGCTACATGCGTAGAGTGTCATTTGCCGACTGACGGGGTTGTGAATAAATATATGGCAAAAGCGAGAGATGGTTTCAATCACACGGTCGCGTTTACTCTCAACACGTACGATCATGCGATGAGAATTAGCGATGACGGCGCGAAAAGGGTTCAAGCGAACTGCATATCATGCCATAACAGCGTTACTTCCACGATTGGAGCGAATGCGGATAAGTATCATAATTTTGATGATGCCAGTGGCGTGGAAAATGGAAGAAAATGTTGGTCTTGTCATAGAGACGTTCCACACGGGAGAGTTAGAGGCATAACGACAGTGCCAAACAACCTTGGCGTCAAAGAAGTTAAATAAATAAAGGGAAAAAGAATGAAGTATAAGTTATTGCTTGCAGGCTCATTGGCCGCAATTGGTTTTATCTCACTGATGGTTAGTAGCGTTAACGCGCGAGAGGCGGAACGCGTCGAGTTGGCAACCGCGCCAATTGTCGCTGAAGCTAGCAAAAATAAGAGTGAAGAGTGGTCTAGATACTATCCTAGACAATATAGTTCTTGGAAAAAGACGAAAGAAGGCGATGAGATTAAAGATATGCTTAAAGATAAATCTCAGTTAGCGATTTTATGGGCTGGTTATGGTTTTTCAAAGGACTACAACGCTCCTCGCGGTCATTACTATGCGCTTCAAGATAATGTAAATTCACTAAGAACGGGCGATCCAGTAGACGCGAAGTCGGGACCAATGCCTACGGCGTGTTGGACTTGTAAATCTCCAGACGTTCCAAGAATTATAGAAAGAGACGGTGAATTAGAATATTTTACAGGCAAATGGGCCAAGTATGGTTCTGAAATTGTAAACTCAATTGGTTGCGCCGATTGTCATGACAACAAAACGGGCGTTCTTAGCGTAAGAAGACCTCATTTGGATCGCGCTTTGATATCCGCTGGACTACCAACGTTCGCAGACTCCACTCATCAAGAAAAACGCAACCTTGTTTGCGCTCAATGCCATGTTGAATATTATTTCAAAAAAACTGAGTGGACGGATAAAGACGGCGTCGCAAAAGTGGCTAAAGTTGTAACTTTGCCTTGGGCGAATGGTTTAACGGCGGAAGGCGCTGAAAAGTACTATAATGACATTGGTTTCTCAGATTGGACTCATAAGTTATCCAAAACGCCAATGCTTAAAACGCAACATCCGGGCTATGAACTGTTTAAAACTGGAATACATGCTCAAAAAGGCGTATCATGCGCTGATTGTCATATGCCATACACGCAAGAAGGCGCCGTAAAATATAGCGATCACCAACTACAAAACCCATTAAACACTATGGATAGAAGTTGTATGACATGCCATAGAGAGAGTGAAAAAACACTTGAAGAAATCGTTCATAGAAAGTATGAAAGAAAAGATCAACTGCATGAACTAGCTATGGATAACTTGGCGAAAGCCCACTTAGAGACAGCTAAAGCTATGGAAGCCGGCGCTAGCGACGAAGAGTTGAAAGCTATTCGCGAACATATTAGAAGTGGTCAGTGGAAATGGGATTACGCGGTTGCTTCTCATCCAGCGTTCTTTCACGCTCCTGAAGAGACGTTACGTCTTTTAGCCGTTGCGAATGAATCAGCGATGAACGCGAGACTTGGTCTTGTAGCGGTTCTTGCAAAACATGGAGTGACTGACTATATCGCGCCTGATTTTTCAACTAAAGAAAAAGCTCAGAAATTATCGGGTGTTCCTTTAGAAAATCTAGTTGCGGCTAAATTAAAATTTAAAGCTACATTAGAACAAGAGTGGTATAAAACCGCTGTTAAAAATGGAAACTTAAATATGGAATCTAGAAAAGACGTTGATGTGAAATCATCATTTTATAGATAAAGATTAGTGATGTTACTTAGGGAGTTGTTCCTAAGTAACGCATTTTAAAAGAAAGAGACTTTAAAGTCTCTTTCTTTTAAAATGCGTTCATAGAGATGCTTAAAAGGTTTATTTTTGGTATACAAAATAATTAGTTCATATAGAACGATGGTTCTTCTAGTTTTGATTTTAGCGATAGGCGCGGCCATTGGCACCTTTGTAGAAAATGATTTTGGCACTGCTAGAGCGAGAGAATTAGTGTATGACAATTGGTGGTACGAACTATCATTGTTGCTTCTTGCCATTAATATGTTGCTTGTCATACATAAAACAAAAATGTACAGAGTCAAAGCAAGGACAATGTTTCATTTATCATTTATTTTAATTTTAATTGGGGCTGGACTCACTCGCTATTATGGCGTTGACGGAATGATGTTTATCAGAGAAGGCGAAAAATCCAACGTTATAGTCGCGGGTGAAGAAAATATAGTAACGCCATTTTATTTGAAACTTAATGATTTCACTATGACAAGATATCCAGGTAGTCGGTCTCCATCAGCCTTTAGTAGCGCTATAACGGTAATCGACTCACAAAAAGAGACCAAATTTGATACAGATATTTATATGAATCACACTCTTGATTATCGGGGATATAAATTTTTTCAAACCTCATACGACACGGATGAGAAAGGAACGCAACTCTCGGTCAATAAAGACCCCGGAGTGGAGATAACGTATATAGGTTACGCACTACTATTTTTAGGGCTTATTTTAAACCTTTTTGATAAAAAGTCAAGGTTTCAATTTTTGATAAAAAAAATAAAAAAAATGCCAATAGCTTCCTTTCTTTTAGCTCTATTTTTGGCGCTAAGTCAAACACCCTCTTCCGCTGAGAGCGAATACGTAAAGCGGTATTTACAAGAGCATAAAGAAAACTCTAAAGCTTTGGCGGATGAATTCGCCACTTTGGTCGTGCAAGATCCCGTGGGTAGAATGAAACCACTCGACACTCAAAACCGTGAAGTTCTGAGTAAGTTGACTGGAAAAAGTTCATGGCAAGGAATGAACGCGAATCAAGTCGTCTTAGGAATGTTTTCTCGTCCCGATATTTGGAAAAAAGTTGATATTATCAAAGTGCAAACACCAAAACTTCGTAAGATTTTAGGTGTTAGCGATAATCAAGAACTCGTCAAGTTTACTGATTTTTTTGATGAAAAAATGGAATATAAGCTAACAAAATACGTAGAGGACGCCAATCAACTTGTACCATCTAGGAGAGGAACGTTTGAGCGAGACGTGATAAGAGTTGATGAGAGATTGAATATTGTATTTATGAGTTATAGAGGTGTTTTGTTGACTATCTATCCTTTGCCTGACAATGAACGCAACAAATGGGTTGATTTTAAGACTATGTTTTCAATGGTGGACGATAGCAATGTCAAACGCGCCACAAGTAGATTGCTAGACGCCGCGTACAATAGAAATTATGATAAAGGCTTTGTGTATATCGAGGGTATAAGAACATATCAGAATAAGTTTGGAAAAAGCGTGACGCCTCTACAGGAGAAGTTGGATACTGAAATTTGGTTCAATAAAACGTCACTATTTATCAGACTTTCGATTGTCTATTTAATCTTTGGATTTCTCTTGCTGACTTACGGACTTGGCTCTATGTTTTTAAATAGACTTATAAACTCAAAAGTAAAAATATTAATTACCATAGTTTCATCCATCTTGATAGCCACGCATACGTTTGGTATTGGGATTAGATGGTACATTGGTGGTTACGCGCCAATTAGCAATACCTATGAGACTATGGTATATATTGGATATTCAGCTATTTTAGCTAGTTTTATCTTTTTAAGAAAGTCTACTTTGGCGCTAAGCGCGGCGTTTATTATGGCTGGCATATTTATATTTGGCGCGTATTTAGGAGAGATAGACCCTCAAATAACTAATCTTGTTCCCGTGTTAAAGTCATACTGGTTAAGCGTTCATGTTTCCGTAATCACCGCAAGTTATGGATTTTTTGGGGTTGGAGCGATACTTGGGATGATTACTTTGCTCCTTTTTATCGCTAGAAGAGAGAGTCGCGTTTACATCGACGTACATATAAAAAACATGACGTACGTTAATGAAGTTATTCTTATGTTGGGATTGACTCTTTTAGTCATAGGAAATTTCTTAGGTGGTATTTGGGCTAACGAGTCATGGGGTAGATACTGGGGTTGGGATCCAAAAGAGACTTGGGCGTATATATCAATCTTAGTCTATGTGATAGTGCTTCATGTTAGACTCATGAAAGATATATACTCTCCATATCTTTTTACGGTACTTTCGGTAGTGGCGTTTTTTTCAATTTTGATGACCTACTTTGGAGTAAATTTTTATCTCGCGGGCATGCATTCATACGCGACGGGCGACCCAGTCCCAATTCCAACTTGGGTATATATAGTCTCATCCATAGTGATTTTTGTCATAGCGCTTGCGTATCCTAAAAAAAATTTAAAGGAAAAAAATGAAATTAATTAGTAAAATTTTACTGCTCTCTTTGACAGTGTTTAGCTTGGAAGCTCAAAACATTGAATTGAAAAGTGCAGATACCGCTCGCGAGAGTCAGCTTAATAAACAAGACATGTCCGAGGAACAAGTTGTCAAGCCTTTCTATCAAGGTAAAGTACTTAGCGTTGAACATGGAGGGGCTTACACTTACTTAGAAGTTAAAGAGAGTACGCAACTTTCTTTTTGGGTCGCCGTGACGAGAAGTGACGTCAAAATAGGCGACTACGTAAGATTCCAAAAAGAGTTGGTGACTAATGGTTTTAAAAGTAAAGCGTTAAATAAAACGTTTGATGAACTCATGTTTGCGTCGAACTTACAACATAAAGTGTCTCAATAGGCTCAAAGATTATAATAAGAGTGGGTTTACTCCATCTATGGAGTAAACTTATATCTTCTCTTGTAAACTTAGTAAAATATCCAACTTTTTTATCAACTCTTCTTTTTTCTTTTTGGATTCGGCTTCTTTTATCTTCTCTTTGCAAGAAGCTATTTTTTTCTCCAACAAAGACTCTATTTTTTCCCTTTTTTTCTCTTTTTTCTCTTGTGTTTTTTTATCTAGATTAAAAAACTTTTCAGCTTTTTTAAACAATTCTTCTACTTTCATGATGCTTCTCCCGTTAATGTTTTAATCTCTTCATCCTCTATCCACAACGTCACGGCGACTTCAATTAATCTTTTTGAAATATCATAAGCGAATGATGAATCATTTATTAATGAGGTCGCCATTTTTGTCGTAATGCTATTACTTCTGATAAGGCTGTCAATCCTTCCGTTTTCTATGATATCAAGCTCGTTGATGTCTATTTTCAACTGTTTAACTTTTAGCATAGAGTCCATGTCGTCTTCATCATTTCTGATGTCTTCGATTTTGTCCAAGGTGTTGGCAATCTTTTCTCTCAAAATATTGTACTCGTTTTTGATTACGTCATTGTTACTTTTTTGATAAAAATTGACGTTTTTCTGTAACTCCTCTACGTCCTTAACCGCTTCGACAATATCTTTAGACGCGACTTTATAATAGTAAACCTGTCTGATCTGATTTTCATCCATCTTGTCTTGCGACAACGTGGCGTAATTTACTATGTCTCCATAAAGTTCTTTAATTTTTGTCTCATAAAACTTCCCTACGTTAATATCGATTTTAGTGGTTGAGTTCTTCACGACTTCAAGGATGTTTTCCTTATTCAAAAACGAGTGTCTGTGCAGAGATATGGCGTGAGCCAAAACTTCCGTGGCGTTGTCGTAGAGATGAATCACCTCTTTTTTAATCGCCACCAACGCGGACTCTGGAACGGCTATCACCACGTCATCCAAATATTGAGCCCGTGAAACTCCCTCCTCCACTTCAATGAAAAGACCCTCCAAATAAACCACTAGCTTATGAGTAAAAGGAGAAACGGTTAAAACCCCGATGACGTTAAAGACCGTATGAAAGAGAGCCAATTTCATGGCGTAATCTTTATCGCCAATTCCAATGGTCGCACTCAGAATATCAACAAAATCGGCTAGTTGGTACAAGAAAACTATGGCGATAATAGCCGTCAAAACGTTAAAAATAAAATGGGCGACCGCCAATCGTTTTCCATTTGAGTTAGAAGAAACCGCGCCTATAACGGCGGTTACCGTTGTGCCTATGTTGGCTCCAATGGCTAAGGAAAGAGCGTTGACGTATTCAATCTGTCCAGTAGCCACCGCGGTGATAATCAGAGCCATCGTCGCGCCGCTTGACTGTATGACAACCGTCGCCACGGCGCCAATTAAAATGTAAACTAAAATTCCAAGGTAACCATCCATCGCGAACTGAGCAAGGTCGAGTCCGTTTTTTAAAGCGTCAAAGCCGTCTTTCATGTACGCTATGCCCAAAAACACAAAGCCAAGACCCACTAAAATATTTCCAAAACCTTTGTACGCGTTGTTGTTTTTAAATCTAAACATTACGCCAAAGATAATCATAGGCATGGCGTAATGGGCGATATCGATTTTCATGCCTAAAGACGACACTATCCACGCGGTTGTCGTGCTCCCTATGTTTGAACCGTAAATTATCCCGACCGCTCCCGAAAGACTAATCATTTCAGCGCTCAAAAAAGATATGATGATAATGGAAATCAATGAGGAACTTTGTAGCATCGTCGTGGCGAAAAAGCCGGTCACTATCGCTTTTGGCATGTTGCTCGTGCTTTTTTCCAAAACTCTCTCAAGCATGCCGCCGCTGAAAAGTTTAAAGCCATCTTCCATGAATACCATGCCGATTAGAAAGATGGCTATCCCAGCTATGATGATTTTCGCGTCTTGACTAGAAAACAACAAATAAGCGATTCCAAGCAAAAATAACGGATATATCGATTTCTTTACCAATGTCAATCCTTAAATAAATTTTACTTATATTTTAGGCATAATTAACTTCCATCTTGCTTTATGGATAATGGTTTAAAAGGATTTTTCGAAGGGTTAATCTGAGTTGCTTGAAAGGGAGAACGAAGATTACAATTTGGCGATTGTAATCTTCGCGTATTTTATTTGGTGGCGAATTTGTAATCCAACCCAATCCAAGCCACTTGCTTGTCAAGAGTGTAACCAGTAGCTTGTCCAGCGGAATAAGACGCGTATTTAACAAGACCTGTCAAATCATTAACTCCAGGAATTTTGTTCGTATAAAGAAAATCGATTTCAGAGCCTAAATCATCAGTGGAACCAATCTTCTTATCAGCTTTAAAGTCATGATATACGCCAAGAAGTTTGCCAAAGCCTTTAGCTGTGTAACCTAAACGAACGTTGGCGTCTTTCAAACCACCTTTTGGACCAGCTCCTCCATTGTCTGAGACATAAAAGACGTCCGCCCAACCGTTGAACTTATGGTTTGTACCAAGAGCTGGATTAAAATTAGTTTTACCATCTGTTCCAGTAGTACCACTTAAAACCTCATAGTTGACGCCGGCTAATACTCCAGAAATATTGGCGCCTAAATCTAAGTTCATGTAAGTCGCGTCGACTTTGGCGGCAGCGCTATGAATCTCCATAGTCGCATCACTCTGAGTGGCATACTCCGCGCGATAGTCTAGTTTCGCTCCAGCCGCGTTTAGATTTCCAGTTAAAGCGATACCCATTGTATCAAATTTACTAGCCATCATGTAGTCATATGCGGTTACGCTCAACTCATCCATAACCTTGTATTTAACATTTAAAAGCACTGTGTTTGTATCCGCTGTAACACCTGCGCCAACGCCTTGTAAACCATAAACCCAGGCGACTAAAATATTTAAGTTTTCAATACTGTTGTCAGCGGCGTAAACAGTGTCGTATGAACGTTCGTTTTGTCTCCAACCAACAGTTCCTATGAATCTTTGATTATCTAAATTTACTTGAGAACGACCAGCGTGTAGGGCTGTTTTGTTAATCTTGTAGTCTATAGACGCTTCTGACACCATGGCAAACTGAGGGTCTTTGACGACGTCGTATGTTAGTTCACCGTTATCAGTGCTATTATATTTGTCGGAACCAAAGTTGTTGACTGATTGAATACCAATCGTAGCAGATAAGTTTTTTATGTCTAATAGTCCCGCCGATACGACAAGGTGCGTTCTAGCCGTAAACGCTTTTCCCGCATCTTTGCCATTGTCTTTAACATCCGCGGTTTCATAACGAGGACGAATCTGACCTTTGACTTTGACGTCGTTAAATATATTAACGCCCTCATCCGCGCTTACGCTCACGCTCAATCCACCGATAACTAATGGTATAGTCGCCATTGATAATAATAATTTCTTCATTTTTGTTTCCTATTTTATTTAATTTTTTGAGATAACATACCTCTGCAAAATCCATTCGATTTGACTTTGCAGAGGTATATTTCGTTTTATTTATTCATCGTCTTTTGCGAACTTTTCATACAAGAAGCTTAAAATCGCTTCACGACATCGTATGTACTCGGGGTCGCTTTGTAGCTCCACTCTGTTTCTCGGGCGTTGCAAGTTCACTTCCAAAATCTCGCCAATGGTCGCGTCGGGTCCATTGGTCATCATGATTACCCTGTCGCTGAGCAAAACCGCTTCATCTATATCATGCGTAATGATGACGACGGTGTTTTTCACTTTTTGCTGAATCCTCATAAGATGCTCTTGCAGGTTCGCGCGAGTCAAACTGTCAAGCGCTCCAAAGGGTTCGTCCATGAGCAACACCTTGGGAGTGATGGACAACGCTCTCGCGATTCCGACGCGTTGCTTCATCCCGCCGCTTATCTCATCGGGGAGTTTGTCTTTGGCGTGGTCGAGATTTACCATGCTTACGTATCTTTCCACTCGCTCTCTCAACTCTGAAGCGCTTAGCTCGGGCATGACTTTTTTAACCGCCATTTCGATGTTTTGATATACGCTCAACCATGGAAGAAGCGAGTGGTTTTGGAAAACGACGGCGCGATCGGGGCCAGGACCGTCTATGTGTTTGTTTTCCAAGACGATGGCGCCAGACGTTTGCGCGTCGAGACCAGAAATCATGTTTAAAAGCGTGCTTTTGCCACAACCGCTATGACCAATGATGGCGATGATTTCATTCTCTCTTATCTCCAAGTTGACGTCTGTAACCGCCACGTAATCCTCATTTGCTGAAATCGGAAACCTTTTTTCAACTTTTTCTAGGCTTAAAAATTTTTTACTCATTACGCTCTTCCTTTCTTTGTGTAATCAAAATAATCCGCGATCCTGCCCATCAATACGTCAAGTATGAAGCCAATCAAACCGACGATGATGATTCCAATGATGATGTTGTCGTAGTTTAGATTGTTGTACTCGTCCCAAATCCAAAATCCGATGCCGATGCCGCCCGTCAACATCTCAGCGGCCACGATGACCAACCACGCGATGCCCAAAGAGAGTCTCATTCCCGTAAAGATGTAGGGAACGGAAACGGGCAAGATGATTTGAATAATCTTCTCCAAGGGCGTAAATCTCAGCACTTTGGCGACGTTCATGTAGTCTTCGTTGACGCTTTTGACGCCAAGCGCGGTGTTTATGATAATGGGCCAAATCGACGTTATGAAAATAGTTGAAATCGCCGTCATGTTGATGTCTTGAAAGATAAACAAGAGCAGAGGCAACCACGCGAGCGGAGATACGGGCTTAAAAATCTGAATAAATGGGTTCAAGGCGTATTGCGCGTTTTTGCTCATGCCCACTAGCAAACCGACGGGAACGCCGACTATTATCGCTAAAACGAATCCGGCGAACACTCTTTTTAGCGACTCGATAATCTGCCAAAAGAGACCTTTGTCATCTTGATTGTTGACGTAAAACGGATCGGACAACACGCCGGATATTTCGTCTCCATCAACATTTATTCCCCCAAAAGCCGCGACGTAAGTAGTCGCCGGAGTTGGAAAATCTTTGACAAACGAGGCTATGCCAACCCAAACTTGCAGTATCAAAATAAATACTATCAATGGTAAAAATATTTTTTTCACTAACTCTTTGTTCATTTTTTTTATCCTTGTCCTATTTTAGTTTACACGTTTAAACGCCCTCTTGATTTTCACTGGCGCTTAAAACTACAAACTGCGCTCCAGGTTTTCCCAGAGCGACTTTGTTATTTTGTGACGTATTTAGGGTCTGCGCATCCCGCCGGTCCATAAGGACAGACGTATTTTGGTTGTTCGGTTTTTAAACTTCCCTCCCAAGCGTTTGCCGCTTTTAGGTCGGCTTCGCTCACCGTCGACTCGTCTATGCCCGTGCTAAAGACGTACTCCACCGCCTTGTTTGGATCGTAAACTTTTCCATCCATAAACATGTTGTACTCGTCAACGCCATCTTTTTTCCAAGGACTTGGAGGAAGCGCGTAGCCGACTTCTTTGGCCACCTCAGCGAATAAGTCGGGTCTATAAACGGACTCTATCACTTTTTTCATGTCCACGGCATGGTCTATCTGTCCCCATCTGTACATTTGAGTGATGAACCACATTCCATGAGAGTAGAACGGATACGCCGCGTAGTAGTTCGCGAAAACGTTGAACATTGGATTCGCCTCTGATTTTTGACCTTTCAAATACTGAAAAGTGCCCGTCATTGACTTCTCAAGAACTTCGACCGGCGCTTTAACGTAGTTTGGCTTGCTCATGATTTTCGCCGCTTCTTTACGGTTTTCCCATGAAGCGTCTAGCCACATTTGCGCTTGCAAAACGGACTTCATAACCGCTTTTGTAGTCTCGGGATATTTCGTGATGAAGTCGGCTCTCGTTTGCAAGACTTTTTCAGGGTTGTTGTTCCAGATGTCATAATTCGTCACGAGAGTCGAACCTTTTTTCTTTAAAACGATTCTTTCGTTCCAAGGCTCGCCAACGCAGTACCCTTCAATGTTTCCAGCGATTAGGTTTGAGGGCATTGTCGGCGGTGGAAACGGTTTGATGGTGGTGTCGCGATCGGGAACGATTCCAGAACTCGCCATCCAGTATCTCAACTCGTAGTTGTGCGTGGATACTGGGTGCACCATGCCAAAAGAGAGTGGCTGGTAGTTGTCTCTCTCAGCCGCGCGTTTGGCGTCTATGTACTTTTTGAGCGCCTCGGAAGTCAAAGGACGTTTGGTCTCGTCCATTCCGTACTTTTTCATCTTCTCAATGATGTCGTTTCCAAACGTGATTCCGTTGCCGTTGAAGTCCAATGAAAGAACCGCCTGCAAGTGCGCGTTGCCATTGATGCCTAAAGTCGCCGCTATTGGCATGCCCGCCAAGGCGTGAGAGAAGTCGTACTCTCCCGAGATTACTTTTTGTTGGATTCCCGGCCATCCCCCGCCCTCTTTAACGACGTGCACGTTGAGTCCATTTTTCTTGAAAAAACCTTTCTCTTGCGCGATGACGAGCGGAGCGCAATCCGTTAGCGCTATAAAACCTATCGTCAAGTTCTTTTTCTCTATCTCAGCCATCAATGAAGTGGCGACTAATGACAAGCCCATACTCAAAACTACAATTTTCTTAATCATATCAACATCCTTAAAATTACATTATTTTCTAGCTACATCAGAATTGTATCAGTTTAATGAGTAGCAATAATACCGTTTACTGCATAAAATTTATACAATTATTTCTTAGTTTTACATTAAATAAATGTTACAATTCAATTATCAGTTAGAAAAGGAGTTAAAATGATTAGATCCGTATGCGGATATTGTGGCGTGGGATGTGGGCTTGAATACGATACGAAAAAGCTTATTGGAAACATAACGTACCCTACAAACGAAGGCAGCGTATGTTCCAAAGGAGTCTCTGAACTCATAAGCATTCAATCCTCGACAAGACTTTTAAGACCACACAAAAGAGAAACGATTCATGACGAGTATAAAGTCTGCTCATGGGAAGAGTCCATTAAAGAGATAGCTCAAAAGATAAAAGAAGCGCCAAAACAAAAAATAGGCTTTTATCTATCTGGACAACTTTTAACAGAAGATTACTATATCGCCAATAAACTCGGCAAAGGTTTCATAGGAACAAACAACGTCGACACAAATAGCAGAACCTGCATGTCAAGCGCGGTCGTCGCTTATAAAAAATCCATAGGCGCCGATTTTGTGCCGCTAAGAATGGATGATATTTTTAAAGCCGACTTACTGATTCTTGTCGGAGCGAACACGGCGGAAGCGCATGTCGTTTTGCACAATCAGATTAAAAAAGCGAAAAAATATGGTTTAAAAGTGGTTGTGATAGATCCTCGAACGACGGACAGTACAAAAGTCGCCGACTTGCATTTGGCGATTAACGTGGGAAGCGACATAGACTTGTTCAATCTGGTATCCAAAAGATTGATAGACGATGAGTTGTACGACAAAGAGTTTGTAGACAATCGCGTCAACAATTTTGAACTTCTAAAAAACAAGTTCAAGCGCGCGCCAACGACGAAACTCTTAAAACGCACCGGTTTAACTAGCGAAGAGTTTGAGACGTTTTTTGAACTCTTTGTCAATAGCCAAAACGTCATATCGGCATGGACGATGGGGCTCAACCAATCCGTACAAGGAGTCGATAAAAACTTGGCGCTGATAAACTTACACCTTTTAACGGGTAAAATTTTTAAAGACGGCAATGGACCTTTGAGTCTTACGGGGCAACCAAACGCCATGGGCGGACGCGAGGTTGGCGGGCTTTCAACCGTTCTCGCCGTTGGTTTGGGCTTTGATGAACAAAGCGTAAAAAAAGTCTCTAAATTTTGGAAAACGGATAAGATAGACAATCAAGCGGGCCTAACCGCGACTCAGATGATGGAGGCTAAACTCGACGTACTGATTATCTGTCACACCGACCCCGTTTATCATTTGCCAAACAGAAACAAGGTTGAGCGACTTATACGACAGATTCCTTTTGTGGTTGAAATAAACGCTTATGAAAACTCTGAAACTTCAAAATTTGCGCACATGAAGCTTCCCGCCGCGCCTTGGGGAGAAAAAGAGGGAACGCAAACCAATATGGATAGAACCATAACAAAACAAGAAAAGCTTACTCGCACCTCCATAGATTGCAAACTCGATTGGGAAATTTTTCAATTGATCGCTCAAGAACTAGGCTTTAAGAAGGAGTTTAATTTTAAAAGTTCCAAGGAAATTTTCCAAGAGTATCAAGAGATGACAAAATTAAACGACTACATGGACATACATAAAGCTAAATACGATGAAATTTCCCTAATACCTTTCATATGGGGACAAGACGTTAAAAATTTTCTAACGCCCGATAAAAAAGGAAATCTCTTTTTTGTAGAAAATAAACTATTGAGCGAGAAAACAAACTTAGAGTATAAATATATACTTTTAACTGGAAGAACCCGCGATCAGTGGCATACTGGAACGAAGACAGCGCTATCGACGACGCTCTTAAAATATAAAGAGCTGAATTTTTGTGAAATAAATCCACTCGACGCGGAGGAATTAAACGTAAAAAACGGCGATGGAATCATAGTGAGTTCGGTGCGAGGCAGCTTTACCACAAAGGCGTTAATTACGGACGCGATCAAAAGAAAAAACATTTTTGTTCCAATCACGAATAGAGACGTAAATTACGTAACGAACGATTTACTAGACAAAGAGTCTTTAGAACCCGACTACAATCACAGCGCGGTAAAAATAACTAAAGCGTCAAACGTTACCATTTAAAAATTTAATTACGTCTATATTTTATACAAATCTTTACATGCAAAACCTAAACAATAAGGAATAATTTCAATATGATAAATGATTTAATAAATGAAAAAAGCATAGAAATATACTTACAACCCATAGTGTCCATTAAAGATAAAAAAATCTTCGCTTACGAAGCCTTGACCCGAGCCACGGATAGATACGGCGAACCAATTTCCCCTTTGTATCTTTTTGAACAGGCGAAAAAAGAGAATCTTTCCATCGAGTTGGACGAGTACGTGAGAGAACTCGCTCTTCTAAAATTTTCAAAGTATTATCATCAAGACAAAGAAGTTTTGCTCTTTGTAAACTTTGAAGCCTCCGTTATTGACAGCGCTAAAAAAGATAAATTTATTTCGGTGGTTCACAAGTACAACATATCGCCATCAAACATAGTCATAGAGGTAAAAGAAGACAAGATAAAAGATTCTCATGCGTTAAAACAGTTTATAGACGCTTACAAAAACAAATCCTTTTTAATCGCCATAGACGATTTTGGAATGGGTTATTCAAGCTTTGACAGATTGGAATTCATAAAACCAGACATCGTAAAAATCGACAGATCTCTCATTTACAACGTGCATAATAATTTCATCAACAAAGAGATATTGACCGCAATATCTCATATGTGCCATAACATAGGAGCGATGGTTTTGGGCGAAGGCGTTGAATCAAGAGACGAGATACTTACATGCGTGAAAAAAGGCATTGACGTCTTTCAAGGTTTTTGGTTTTGCAAACCTCAAAACGAGATTGACGAATCGATGAGAGAAGAGATATTTGGCTATATTGACAACGTTGGAAATCAGTATAAAAATAGCGTTAAAGAGTTGATAAAGAAAAAGCAAGCGCTCCTTCAAAACTCGCAACAACTGGCCCAAAAAGTTTTGTCAACGCTAGAAATTAGCGGCATCTCGGACATGAGCGACATCAACCAAATAATTTCACAAGACGATAAGCTTGAAGCGATTTACATTATTGATTCCATGAGCGGCATTCAAATTGGAGACACTTTGATAGACGCGCAAGAGAGACATTTATACACTCCCACTAAAAATGGTAACGACCATAGCTTAAAAGAGTACTATTTTATCGCAAACGAATCCTTGCGCGGCGATTATCTCAGTAAGAGATATATCTCAAAAGCGAGTGGACACATGTGTAGAACTTACGCGTCTAAAATAACCTTGAACGACGTCGTCTACATCGTTTGTTTTGACATTGTCGATTGAAACTAAAACTATAGTTTCCCAAAATTGCACTCGATTTTGGCGTTTGCTATGCGTCCGTACAGAAAAATCTTTTTTTTGTACGGCATCCACTTTATGAGAAAAGTGGCTAAAGATTCCCATAACGAAACCCATGCCGCGACGGTCAGACCTTCGGCGATAACGGCAAACGCCATGTTTGTTTTTATAAAGTCGCTTTGATTCATAGGTACGGAGACGCTAGCGATGAGAAGCCCCATGATGAAAAAAACGCTTGACGCGAGAATCATCTCTTTCATCTTCTTTGACTCTAATTCCTGCAAGTAAATAAAAAAATTCTTTATGCTGTTTTTGAGCCTTTCGACAGAGTCGGTCTGCGTCTGAGACTCTAGATTGAATCGGATGATGAATTTCTCTTTTTCTATTTCAAGGATGCTGTCTATCAAATATTTAACCAAATCTTGATTCAAGTCCTTTTTAAAAGAGTGAGCCCTTTTATCAAAATTATCATATAAGTCTTCTATGTTGCGCACGGAAACGTCGATAATAATCTCTCCGTTTTCCGTCAGTTCATATCGTTCAACAATTCTTTCTCTCATCTTTTCGCCGTTTTGTCAATTTACAAGAATTATACTCTTTCTTTTTAAATTTTTTATTTTAAGATTTCATCTATTTTAAGCTCTTTATGATTACAATTGTCGACGTCGAAAAAGCGATTGAAAAAAACATTAAGGAATTGCCATGTACTGCAAAGATAGCCAAGAGTATCCAAAAAATGAAATACCAAAAACAAAACTTACTACCATATCCGTGTTGTCTCCCGAACAAGAGAAAGACTTTATAGTGAGAAAAATATCCATGCAAGTCGATGGCAGCATGCCAAACCACACCAATGAAATACAGCATCAGCAGTACGTACTCAGCGGCGAAGCGAAAGTTGTCGTTGGCGAGGAAGTTTACCATGCAAAGCAAGGCGATTTCATCTATATTCCCGCCGGAGTGAATCACTACTATGAGACATGTTATGGCGTCGGGTATGAATTTTTATGCATGATTACAACTCAAAAAGACAACATAAAAATGATTTAGATTTTTGTTTTCTTTGGAGCGGGTCCGAGAGAGGAACGTAATTTAATTTGCGTTACGTTTAAAAAGTCAAATCCCTCTTAGCGTTTAAGCAATCCAATCCAAAATAAGGGGTTGCATAATTTCAATACGCCAAATAGATTTCCAATAAAACCTTTTCGTTGTCTCAATTCATTGTCAATCATTTTGCAATAATAGTGCCTGCCACGCAACCCAGTCACCGATTTCTTCAGCGTTTTATCTTTGCCAATCACAATAGTCATAGGAACGGTTCTAAGATTATACTCTTTTGCCATCTTTCGATTATAAGTCGCATTGACTTTTGCGATTACGACTTTCTCATTTTTGTAATATTGCGCCAAGCGAGGTAAATGCTTGAGCAATGTTTGACAAGGCCAACACAGTTCGCTATAAAAATCTATAAACACGACCGAATCGGTTTCTTCGAGAAAAGACTCATAATTTAAATCTGTAAGTTCTACAACGTCTTCCATGATTTTTCCTCTTAAGATCTAAAGCGTTAAAAGAATTGAATGGAGTAGAATAACTATTTTTAAATAAATATTTTATAAAATTATTCGTAACCTTGAACTTTGTTTAGCAACTAACGACTAACTCGCATGGAAAATAAAACGTATGTTAATTAACGCCTACTTTATATACAATCATTCCACTCGCAATCGACATAGTTTATATATAATTAACTTATTATAATTATAGGATTAAGATATGCAAGAATTGATGCAAACATACAAGGACAACTCGCAAGACATAGAAAACTTTCTAGTTGAAACCATAA
>ERZ889078.1723-NODE-1723-length-16914-cov-36.621686_pt1 | contig 16914 bp, 16 predicted proteins | sample MGYA00521266_ERZ889078 | MGnify/ENA primary metagenome ERZ889078 (study PRJEB32303, sample SAMEA104408618) | aquatic metagenome | biome: Brackish water; feature: Pelagic; material: water | place: Baltic Sea | collected 2014-06-16T06:34:00 | depth 76,534 m ...
TTGATAATATTTTAATTGTATTCGATCAGAAAGTTCTAAACTGAAGTCTCCATGCCAATAAAAATTCCGACCTGAAACATGATAATCTTTTAAATCCCCTTGTGCATAAAACACCCCATTGACAAATAATTGCAAACTTTCATAATCTGTAATTAAATCATCTAGCAAAAATATTTCCTGATCATTTTCTAAAACAAAAAGCTCTATTGATACACTTGTTATCGTTTGACTACTTGACCTAACAACCCAATTTAGATTTGCAATGCCACCTCTCAATTGCCAATTATTACCTTCGGAATCAGTCGTCTCCATAAACTCGTATCGCATAGAGAAAGGAATACCTTCTTTATTGGCGAAAACCCACCCTTCTCCAACAATATCTGTATCTCTTACTGGCTTTTGAGCATTGATTCTGAAATTATCAATTAATTCTATACTCACAGCCTAGAAATTAAAAGTGAAGTTTCCATTAATGGATGTTGTGTTAATGGTTCGATATACCTTGAAAGTGCTTGACAAACCTCCTTGCAAGCTTGTAATAATGGTATCTGCAACTTGAAAGCTTGCCGTTACATCAAATCCATTCTGGTCTTTAATCGCTGTTAAAACCCCATAGCTCACTGGATATGCAAAATAGAAATAGGAATTGGAGGCATTGAAATTAACTGTTTTATTTGCCTTCGTTTGTATGAGTTTTGTAAGGCTAGTGTATAAATTATCTCCTGTAAGTTGTTCAGCACTTGAACCATAAAGGAAAGGCAACAGAAAACGTATCCGCTTGGTTTCGCTGCTAATCGGATGCTGAGTCCCATTACCTCCCACAGTTACTTTTGCAATGTAATCACAGTCTGCAACTACATTACTATCATTTACATTAAAAGCTCCTGCTTGAGATGCAAATGCAATTTCTTCAGCATCTTGGACAACGTATATCTTGGCATCACTAAAAATGGTCTCATCATTGGCGCTAATTAAACCGCTTAGTGATATATTTTGTTCAGTTCCTGTTTCATAATAGCTTGTTCCACTATTCAATGAAATCATGGCTTGTACGAATGGGAAAAATACATCTTCAAGAAATTCATTAACCGTAGTTGCTCCTGTATTCATTCCAATTATAGCGTCTCCCTTGATTGGCCTTGCGCCATCAAAAGCGGAAGCTTCCGCCCCAGCTTCCATTCCTCCGATTTTTCTTGTTATCCATGTATGAAACATACTGCTAGCTTATTTGTTTATGATTGATTTCTTAAAGTCCATTAAATTCACCTTTCTCAAAATAATACATCGGTTTTCCCATGTTTTGATCATGAAAAGAGAATGCTCCCTTCCATGCGTAGGCTTTATGAATTTTATATTCTTTGTCGTAAATGAGCAATTCAACAAATACGGTATCGTCTTCTTTATTATAGGTTTCAACTCCAGTAGCAATTCCTGCTACATAATTGAATGGTACTACTCCGTATTTATTTGTTCCTATTTGTTGAGCTGCCCAATTGGGTACATCTGGCTTTTCTCGAATGGTTACTCCGCTATTAACTTTCACCAGCGCATATTGGCTTTTCTTTAATATGGCTGTATCGCTTACTGTACCACTATTTGATAAATTTGTGAACTTGTTTAAGTCTTTTATATCCATGGCTTCTTGCAAAAGTGGATATAAGGCTTGCTCATAAATCGTATTGAATTTTGAGTATATTTTCTTTAAATCCAGATTATTAGCATGAATATCTTTCGCTACCGCTAAAATGTTTTCTGTATCGGTACTTTGCCAAATTGTAGCGATTTTATTGCCCATATCTTTTACTAGCCCAAAGGTATTCCAAAGACTTCCTTGCCCTTTTTTAAGTCCAGCTGGTATGGCGCTAAAAATATTGACCACGGCTCTAATTTCAGGGTCTGTACCTGCTCTGTTAAGCAATGCTTGTTGTCTTTTTTTCTTAATCCATCTTGCAGCTAACCAAGCTCCTAATCCAAGTCCTCCAATCATCAATCCTGTTCCAACACCTTTTATTACTTTAGGGTTTGAAAGCATTTCTGTAGCGGCCATAATAGCCATTGGATTTCCAAGAGTTTCTTTTTCGGTGCTCATGTGTAGGGTATTTTATAAGAATTTACTGACTGTATTTCTAACAAAACTATTGGAGGCTACTTTGATTAGTTTCCTGATAATTTTGGCATCGTCTTCCACTTGTTTAGCGGCCTCAATCAATTCGCTATTGGTACAATTGCTATAGATTGAATTCAAAAAAGTAGCAATTTTATTAGCTTCTGCTTGGTTATTAGCCTCTATTTTTAGCTTATAGATATATTCAGTCATGATAATAATTGTTTAATGTTTTTTATCTATTATCAGGTCTAGCACCGTATCAATCAATGAGGTATCGCTTTCAAATTTTTGTAAGATGCTGATTACTTTCAAAAACGATTCGTTACTGTTTTTCTCCAGATGGGAAAGAAAAGCACTGATAATTTCTATCGTTTTGCTGGGCTCGTCGCCTTCAATTTCGATTCCACCAGATTTTCTTACACCTTCAATTTGATGTGTTTGATTAATATTAGCCTCGCCAGAATCACCAAGTAAGCCCATCAAAGCATTGACATCTAGGTCGTCACCAAGTACTTTTTTGCCGATTACTATTCCTAGCAAGGAAGCCCATTTGTCATTTCCTCCTTTGGCTTGTAAATCGCCTATCTCTTTGTACAATACATTGTTTTCGGTCTCAAGCTCTTTGATCTTTGTTTCAAGGCTTACTTTTTCTTTATCCATCGCATCCTTATCTCTTTCAAGGAGTTTGATTTCAAAGTTTTTATTGAGATTTTCTATTTGTAATGCTCCCAAACCACTCATGTTTGAATAATCTCCACTCATGCCGTTTTCTGGTTTCTTCTCTTGGTTTTCTGTACTCATAAATGATAATTTACCTGTAATGTCTATAATGTGCTCTTGTGGATTATGATGTGCCAATTTGGGATCAATAATTACTTTGATAGCATCTGGACTATAATTTTGAATAATCTGCTTTAGGCGTGGTTCTAAGCTCTTTCGGTCTTTGTTTTCCCAGCCTGCCTGCATCCATTCAAGGCTTCCTTTTGCCCAAAAAATACTAAAAGCGGCTTTCGCTCCTGGGCACTGATTTAATAAATCTACTACTATGTTTATGTTCTGGGTTGGGTTGTTCATGCTGGAATGATTCTAAAAAATGAATATGATTGTATTTCTGCTGAATTATTTTTAATGGTTATATCACCGCTAAATTCAAATAATCTATAAGGAGCTGAGTCTGTGAAAAAATCGTCTTCTGTAATTATTTCTGTGTCGGAATCTATTTGAAAACTGCCCATTGGACTTACATCAAATAGAAATAACAGCTCATTATTTGCGGCAATAATTTGTGATTGATTGGCTAAAACTTTTGTCTTTTTCCAATCAAGATGGTGATTTTCTATGGCTAATTCTTTTAGCCTGTTCTTGATAAAATGATCTAATATTCCCTCCATAGCGGTCTATTTTTCAAGGATTAATAATAATTTTACCTGTCCGACTATCGGCTTTATCACTTTAACAAATCCATTAAGTTCCATTGAGCAATCGATTGAACGATTGTATTCTATGAATTTTGGATTGTTAATTGAAACTGGGTCTTTTCCTAAAAATACTGGGTATTTACCCAAATGTGTAATCTTATTATTTACCCATATCGACAGCTCCATTTCTGGGCTATTTGATACCTCATCATAGTCCTGAGCAACCAATCCAGCTCGTAAAAGCTTCTTGCAAAACTTTGGCTTTATATCAAATCGTTTGAATGAATTGGCTTGTGTCAATTCTCCAAGGTCTATCAACATTTGTGTTTGATTGTTTCTGGCCATTATTCTATCAGATTAAGGATGACGATTACTTGTCCTTGTGAAGCAAATCGACCCGTGAGGGTTTCATTTTTTAATGCTGATGTTTTTACCAACATGGTTTTATGAAAATACGTTTCGTCACTGGGCTTGTTGAGAATATTACAGGAATGTTGTGGAATAATCAATTTTCCTGCTACCATTATATCTGAAGAAACATCAACAGGTTTGTTGTTTTCGATATCATAAAATGCAATGCCGGCTATTTCACAATCTTTGGTAAAAATATACCTCAAATCGCCCATAGCATCTACCTGTATTGATATGTTTCTTTTTAGTTTCATGGCGCTTTGTCTTTTTCTAGCATTAGAAAAATGTAGCAATCATAAGACTCTACGCCGCCTTTGGTAAAATAGGTATCTCTAAGTTGACAGTTCAGTTTGCTTTTCATTCCATCGAGTTCAAAATCAATGTCGGTGTACATCTCATTACCAAACTTTGGAAATAATAGTCTTGTTGGAAATCCTTCTGAAACCACTTCTTTGCCATCAATTTCAATAGGTCGTGTAATCATCATATTATGATTATTTACATCTGAAATGTCATTATAAATCCCTATTCTGGCAATGCGACTAAAACCAGGTGGAATATCCAAATCATAATCTCGATCAACATCTCTTCCCTCTGCAGCAACAAAGTTCATTTTTTTACTGATGAAATGTCGCTCAACCTCAGTTACTTTAACGCCAATCTTCTCAAAGATTAACTTGGCATCTGAATCGCTTATTCTTAATGTTCTTTCCATGGATTTGACTCTTGACTTTTGAAAATTAAATGAACTAAGCTCCTAAAATCATGAAGGAGCTTAGTTATATTTTATTGGTTTTTTTAGACTACTTCTTGTAGATCCTTGAACCGTGCAGAATCACCTTGAGTGCTGTAAAATTTGGAGCTGTTATTCCCCAATTTAATTGCAGATCAAGTGCGGTTTGGGTGGGTAACATTTTGGGATTATCTAAGCGATACAATCCTACTGGCTTATTTCCATTTCCATGGCTGAAACCAATGCCGTTGACAGCATCAATTACACTTACTGAGCCGCCAAATACTTCACAACTCATCTCTGGAATAATGGACTTATTGTCTGCCTTGAATTCCATAGTTCCGTTTTTCAAAAAAGTTCCAATTTCTTCCCATTTTGCGGCTGCTGCTGCTTCGGGTGTGGTAATTGCCTCGGTATGTGTTCCCATAAGTATGGTTAGGCTTGTAAGTACCATCACTTCTTCTTTTTGCAATTGACCTTGGTGAATTTGACAAAATCCTACGGTCTTGTCATCACTGTAATCAAATACTCTTACACTCTTTTGACCTGCAATTGGCTTGATGATCATAAAGTGGGTGTCTACACTTTGTCGGCTGCCATTCATCAATCCGTCTTGGATGTTTTTGCTGACAGTTCCTAAGCGTTTTGTCAATTCTGTTCGTGAGGTTGGATTTACTAATTGTGCTCCAGCAACGACTGATGCTACATTGGCAGGTTTTTTAATTCCTTTAAATCTCATGATTCTTCTACCGTTTAATGATTCTTCATTTCCAGTATCGAGGCCTTCGATTAAGCCTGCCTCTTGCATTAATAATTCTGACATAATAATTTGTATTTTAATTAATTAAAAGATGTTTATCAACTCTACAAAGTCTTAGCTTTTTAGCTTATTCCTTCGTCTTCATATTCGTTTTTACTTTCTTCAATAGCTGCTTGGCCTTCTCCCATTTCTATTGGTAATGGTGGTAATTCATCATAAGCTCTCGCTCCTGAAATTTGTTCTGAATCGATAAATCCTTCAAGTCCTTTCAGAATTCCTTCGGAGAAGATGTCCTTTCCTAATGCTTTTGAGGTAGCATCAATTGCACCTTCGGCTGCAAGGCCAACACCGATGTATTTGAGAAATTTGTTTTCTTGGGTAGCTAGTATAACACCACCGCCAAGGCGTATAGCGGAACCCATATACTTCATCAGTCCTTCTTTCTCATCGCCTTTAAATACTTTGCGTTCAATTTCTCGTCCACCAAGTACACTTACAACTAGTAATCCTGTCCCAATGAGCGCATCAGTGATGGTTTTAGTGCTAGGCATATTAATTCCTCCATTCAAGCTAAATTTTTTCAAACGCTTTGCTCTTCCTCGAGCTAAGGCATCTAATTGTCTTTTTGTTGCCATAATTAAATTTGTTTAGTTAATCTATTATTATTGTTTTCACTTTGGTAGGGCCTGTTAAACTCTGTTTAGCAGGCTCGTTTTTTGTCTTGTAAATTACTATTCCTATTGCTCCCAAAACCAGAGTACCGATGCCTGCAATGATTACTCCTGTTGATTTGTAAAAAGGTGTGGCGCCAATATCTTGGTCATTATCGTTTTCTGAATATTGAATTTCATTCTCAATTGGAATATTGTCCATGCTCTCACTCGGAATGGCTGATTGTGATGCTTCGATATCAGCATTGGTAATTGCTTTTTTATTTTTTAAATTCGTCAGGAGTTTGGTGACACCTGATTCTTTTGCAAATGCGCCAGCTTTTTTAATCACATTCATTATCTTAGTAATGAATGGAATTGCGGCAACTACGGGTGCTGCGGCTGCTGGATTTCCAAGGCCATCAATGCTGCCTTTTTTACCATGTAGTATCGCTTTCTTGAGCTTATTCGGGTCACCACCAATTGATTTCCATATCTTGTCAACCGATTTTAGTGCTTTTTGTAGGCTTTTGTGTTTCCCTGTACTCATGCCATTCTTTTGCGCTTGGGCACTTGTGGCATAAGACCATTTTAGCTTGTTTTTTAATTTGAACATATTCAATCCAATGGCCATCAATAGTCCTGCTCTTATGGTTACAAATACTGGGTTGGCTTGCTTTAATAGAATTGTGGATCCTTTTTTTACGCCATTCCAAAAACCTCGATCATTCTCTTTATTCCAGGCTTTCTTTTGATCTTTCCATTCGGCTTTACCTTGTTGTTTAATTGAAGTTTTCTCAACGGATTTCTTCAATCTATCTACTTTTTTGGTTTTGCCTTTTTTAACCGCTTTATCTAATCTTTTGGTCTGTCTAGCTTTTCGCTTTTCTAAGCGTTTACTTCTTTTATTCCAAAATGCTCCAAGTTCGAGACCTTGCAACCCACTTTGTTCCATGAGTAAAATATCATCTTCAATGTCTTCTATTGAATCAATATAATCCTCAATTAAATCAAATTCTTCTGTTTCCCCCGAAGGTGGAAGACCTTGATTTATTTCCTTGATAATCTGAATCGCAATTTCCTTCTGTGATGTATTGAGTCGCTGAATTGCAGACAGTCTTTCTATCAAACTATTTAAAGCTTGGATTTTATCATTGGATTTTGCGTCTGCTAGCGTATTTCTACTTTGCATCAACTTCATTTCTATGGCCCTATCAAGGCTTGCAATATTGTTTACTGCCTCGAATGAGCTTTCGTTTTCTACACTTCCAAGTCCATGAAGTGATTCTCTTTCTGCCAATTTTTCGATAGCCAAATCTCGTAATGGTGTATTCCAATGCTCAATGGCATAGTCGAGTTCTTTTAAAAACAGAATTGCGTTATTTGTTCCTGTTTCATAAGCGGATGGGTCTTTTGCAATAATATTGCGTGTAGCAATAATATGGTTTAACATCGCATCTGTAGTGCCTAATGAACCGTCTAAAGTTCCTAATAGGTTCTCTATATCTTGTGCTGTAGAATCTGAATATCCATTCAGTCCTATAATTGGAATTCCTAATCCGTCCATAGTAAAATCTTTTTTATTTGAGCTTGACCCAAATGGTTTTTCATAATTAAATTTATCGAGTACGCAATCCAAAACATAATGTCCTCCTTGGCGATTCTTTACAATTGGATATACATGATGCCAACTTGGTGCTGGTGGAATTTTTACAATCCTGATAATGGGTTGTATGCCTTGATTGAGCAATAGCGTTGATAGAAAAATGGTATAACAGTCACAATCTACTCCTGTGCTTCTTTGTGCCCAGCTCATGGCTGGTCGTCTCAGTTCTTCTCGCCCTGGTGTGTCAATTTTATATTGGATATGCTTATACACGAAATTCCAATTATTTCTTAGCGTTTCCTCTATTGTTTTGCCTTTCAGAATCTTTGCAATCTTGGCTGTATCGGATTGATATTTTATGATATACTCTCGCATATGCTGAATCGTCTGACCGATCACTCTTCCTTCTCCAAAGTTTTCCTCTTGGAAGTTTGGTCTTGGAAAGTATTTATCATACTCCGCACCTGATCGTATATTTCTTGTGAATTGCGATTCCATTAGGATTTGATTTGGATTGTGCCTTTGAATGGAAAGGTGTTGGCGTATAGAGAATATTTAGCAGTGATGGGCTGTTTTAAAACCTTGAAAAGGCTAAGCAAATTAGATTGCTTAACTACAAGTTTGATCTTGATTTTTGATTTTGACAGGGGAGCTATTTGATGTAGTTGTTGGTCGGGATTGGAATAGGCTACGGAGCTATCTCCAATAAAAAGCTCTACAATTGGTGTTGTACAACTCATGCTATCGTTCACTTGGTTCACCAAGACTATGCTTAATCCTAATGGCACTAATGAGAAATCAGCAACATCAACAATGAGTTGTTTTCCAACATGAACTGCCGATGCTGCCTTTTTCGCCTTGTCAACTCCCCAGATAGTTAGACCAAGTAATGCCGGAAATAAAAGTATTTGTATTAACTTCATATAGGTTCCTCGTTTTAAGGCTGCAAATATGTAGTCAAGCAAAAGTCAAAGTATGCGTTAATCCCCGTAATATGCGGATTATGCCCACAATGTGGGGTTTATACTCATTGTTTTTGTGTTTTTTTTCTTTTTGGATTTTTTATTTGAGGATTTTTAGTGATTGTGGTGATGTTTTATCTAAATTTGCGGTGTTTGATTGTGGAATTGAGTTGGGATATTATTAAGAAATAATGACTCCCCTTTTGAGAGATAAGTATTTGAGTTAATATGGGTATAAACATGTTTTGCTTCATGCTGAAAAAATCCAACCGCACGGTCAAACAAATTAGGTTTTTGCCGATACAAAAGCAAAAACTAAAGACCAAAAGAGCTTGAATTTTACCAACGCTTGACAAGAGAAAACGATAACTTTTTAGGCATGATTAAAATCTTGGTATGTCTTCAAAATATAATAATAATGAGTACCTTTGTTAACTGATAAATTTTTTTAACAGAAATTTTGTATTCACAGACAGATAAATGATAGAACAGGAAATAATAGAACTAATTGGCTTAGATAGAGCCAAGTCCGTGATTTCCAAGAGTGAAAATATCTTGGAGAGCGAGGCTGTTGTATTTAATCAAGTTCAGGATTTTGGTGTTGATTCGGTTTATTTCAATACTGATGAAAATGGAAATAGTTTTCCTGCCATATTTCTAAAAAAGGTATCCTTTTTTGACGAAAAAACTTTAGAAGAAATTGCAGACACACATCAGAAAATCTGGAATTACAAAAAAGTATTGTTTTTGTATGTTTATTCCGAAGCAGAAATACGCATTTATAATTGTTCCGAGAAACCGCTCATAAAAACCAAAGAAAATCTTGATTACGATAGAGAACTGAAAAGTATAGAAATAAGAACATATAACTTATCTGACAAAAAACAGCTTCAGGAACTCGTACGATTATTCTCAAGGATTGCCATTGATACAGGGATTATCTGGACTTTAGAAGAAGCTAAATTTATAAGAGATAAAATCAACCTACAAAAAAGAGTTGATAAGTATCTTGTTTCAAGTTTGGTAAACGCTACAAATGCACTTAAACAGGATGGCTTAAGTTTAGATGTAATTCACAAAACTATACTTAGGTCATTATTTCTATTGTATCTTGAAGATAGAGAAGCTGCCAATCAAAACTTTTATAGTCAATTTAGTGAGGGAGCGGAATCCTATTTTGATATATTAGATGATGTTGATGCTACGTATGGTTTATTTAATAAACTAAAGGAGCATTTTAATGGGAATGTTTTTACAATCGACTCATCCGAGAAAAAATTAAACAAAGAACATCTACAAATTATAAAGACATGCTTCATAAGAGGAAGGGAAAAGAATGACACCCGACAACTTTTTGAAGATTGGAGATTATTTAGACTGTTCAATTTTAATATTATCCAAATTGAATTATTAAGCGAGATTTATGAAAATTTTCTTTCTGAAACTGACTCCACTTATAAGAAAGACTCAGGAACCTATTATACCCCACCTTCTTTAGTTGAACTTATTCTTAATGAAAAACTCCCTGTCAAAAGTAATTCAATAGAATATAAGGTCAAAATTTTAGACCCAAGTTGCGGTTCGGGAATTTTCTTGGTTCAAAGTTTTAATCGCTTGGTAAAGCGATATGAGAATGCTCATGGGATTCAAAAACTTTCAGATTTTGGAATTTTAGTAACATTATTAAAAGAGAATATTTTTGGAATTGAAATTCACCCACAAGCCATAAAAGTAGCGGCATTTAGTTTGTATTTGGCGTTGGTTGATAAACTAGACCCCAAAAATTTATGGCAGGACAAAAATTACCAACTGCCGTATTTGATTAATGATCTTGACGAAGAAAATGAAAACAAGAAAGGGCATAACCTTTTTCTAAGAGATTCTATTTCAGATTTATCAAAAGAAAACGAATTAACAGACTTCAAACTTATTATTGGAAACCCACCGTTTGGTACAAAAAACTTAATAGAATCTATACGAAATTATTGTGACAAGGAGGGCTTTGCCAAAGAAATGGTTCTGCCATTTATACATAAGGCAACAAAATTTGCTCCTGAAGGAGAAATAGCTTTGATATTCAATACCAAAGTTTTAACCAATACAGGTGGGACATATCAGAAATTCAGAAAATGGTTATTTAATGATTGTTATGTAGAAAAGGTTTTCAACTTTTCAATTCTTCGCAATGCAAAGAAAAATTTTGGAGGACAACTTTTTGGAGATGCAACGGGACCTATAAGCATTGTTTTTTATCAAAAAGAACAACCGAAAACACCCTCGGATAAAATTGCTTATTATGCTCCAAAAACATTTATTAAGTCTAATTTAATTGATGGATTAAATATAGATTTTACTGATTTAAAATTTTTGCCAAGAGAAGAATGTCAGAAATCTGACACTAAAATTTGGAAAATTGCAATGTGGGGAGGTATGAATGATTGGGAATTGGTGCAATCTTTCGGCAAAAAAAATATTGGAAGTCTTTTATATCAAAAAGATGTTATCAAAGGACTTGGCCTTCAATTTCTTGATAAATCGACAACTAAACCTATATTAGATAACGAAATACCAAAAGAATATGTAAAACCTCAATCAATAGAACGATTTACTACCTCTTTTTTCTCTATATTAAATGACGGATTAACAGATAATTCCAAAAAGATTTATGCTGATTATTACGAAGCATCAACGGAGAACTTACCACCAATTAATGTATTTAGAAGATTAGGAATAAAAGGAGTCTACAAAGCTCCTCATATCTTAATAAAAGAAGGATTGGCAAATTGGGAAATATGTGCTTCTTATTTAGACAAAGATTGCTCGTTTAACAGTAAAGTCATTGGACTACACCACCCTGATTCACAGCTATTGAAAGGATTAGCCTGTTTTATAAATTCAAAGTTTGCACTTTATTATATCTTTCTGACATCAGCTTCAATAGGAATAGAGCGTGAAGAAATAAAACCAAATGAATTATACAACTTACCTTTATTTTTCGAGTTAGAAGATTTTTATAAACTGTCTCGATTGTATGATAAGTATATTGTAGGTAATTATTTCACAAGAGAGCAAAGCATTGAGGTATTAGAGCAAAAGGTTGATGAATATATTTTTCAAAAAATATCATCATTCAAACAAATACAAAACAACATTATTCAAGACTTTATTTCTCATACGATTCCATTATTAAAAAAAGATACAGAAGCGATTGGATTACCTCCTAATCTTAAAAATATTCGAGAATACACTGATTCTATCGTTGCTGAACTCAACGATTTTCTTAACAGTCAGGATTTATTTGCAAATGCCACTATCTATAATATCAATCGGTATACACCTCTGATGATGGTGAAACTTTCCTTTTCTAGAAAACGAAAAGAAGTTTTTCCCTCTTTAGAGTTTATTGATAAGGAACTAAAAAAAATAGACCAATATTTATGGGAAGAAAAAGCAAGTAATATCTATTTCAGAAAGAAACTGAATTATAAAACAGGAGACGATATTTATATTATTCGCCCGAACCAAGGCCGGTTCTGGTCAAAGTCAATGGCATTGGAAGATGCTTCAGAGTTAATTCTTGAAATCTTAAAAGGAAATTAGCAAATGGCGTTAAATACAATTATTTATGAAAAATTCCGTAATGCTTTTGAACATAAATGCTTTCAATTAATCATTGAAGCATATCAGACTACACTAACTGAAAAAGTAATACAATTAAATTGGGATGAAAACGATATTTCTTCCGAATTACAACGTCATATAAAAGAAAACCCATTAAGAGTAAAATGGAAAGTTTCGACTAATGTAGAAGCATATATTTCAAAAGACATTCCTAAAGCGAAAGGGTTTGCTGCAAAGTTCCCTAGAATAGACTTTAGGCTGACTACTTTTGCTAAAGAAAGTGAATATGAGTACTTCTTTGAAGCCAAAAATTTAAAGCAAAATAGTTCTGCATTAAAACGTAGATACATTAACACAGGTATTAACAATTTCGTTTCTGGAAAATATGTAAATGGTAGTTTGATTGGCTATCTTCTTGAAGGCAAAACAAACGAGACAGTAAAAGGTATTAACTCTTTACTGGGAAGAGACAAAAGGCAAAACGAAATTTTAAATTTGACATCTAATAAGTTGTTCAATTCTTATTATGAATCCTATCATTCTGACATAAGCATATTAAAGCATTTAGTATTTGACTTTACTGCTATTTCAAACTGATAATGACAATACTTCACAGCTATACATATTGCCAAGTCGAACCAGCCGACGCTAAAACCAAAACCGGCAAAATAGCTTGCCTACCCAAACGCATGGCAGACGGCAAAATTGATAAATAAATAATTGAAAATGAATAAAGGCTTAGTTGTTGCCCCACCAGTAATAACTGACATGGAGAGCCTCTCACACCACTGTAAGTTCGGATATTGGATATAGCGGCTCTCTAAATAATAGGAAAGAGTGTATTTTTGTAATTAGCCAAAGAGACTTTTTGATAAATAACCCAATTACTTCTGTAAATTAAAAACTATCCCACTTATCCACCGCAGCTTTTAAATGCTCTTCCACAAGGTGAGCGTATATTTCTGTAGTTCGGACAGAATCATGCCCTTTATGCCCACAATTTGTGGTTTATACTCATTGTTTTCGTGTTTTTTTCTTTTTGGATTTTTTGGTTTGGGTTTTTTGTAAATCTTTTGTTTATATTTGCCGTGACTAATTGATAAATAGAGTTCTAATGACATATAGATAATGACAACCTCACCTTTTATGGAATATACATTGGGATTATTTACGATATGAATAAGTTACCTACAAGCCCCAATATCAACAAACACAATCAATACTAACTAATTATGAATTGGATTGATCTAAAAAACTCAATAAGACAAGACCTACTAAGTAGAGGCCTTTCTAACCCTAAAATTAGATTAAATGCTCTTGAAAAGGTTGAAGAAATAATGAAACTTAATTTACCAGAGTATATAGATCAACCTGAAAAAAAGTTTAGGAGTATTGATAAGCAAAAGTTTAAAGAATTAGTTGCAAAACATAAACTTAACCAAAAACTGAATTCTGCAGAAAGTAGTATCATTAATGAAATATATTATAGGATTGAAGGTACTGACAACATAGGACAAAAAAATTCTAACGTTTTATTAAGTGATGATAATAAAAATCAAAACACAGGTTTGCAATTTGAAATTGAAAAAACAAAAGGAATATTAAGAGAAGCCAGAATTTTTTTCTGGGGAAATTTTTTGTTTTTAAGTACGTGGATTGCAATATTTCCTGATGCAGTAGAAATTAATGGAGTATTAATGATTATTTGTTTAATACTTGGTGTCATTTTCACCATGAGATTGTTTGGCGTGAAAGCTCACTTAAGAAATTTAGAGAAAGAAGAATACGAAAGGTATATAAAGAATTTATAAATGGAATAAAGCCTGCAGGTAATCGAGTAGACTGCCCCGCCAGCAATAACTGACGGGGAGAGCCTCTCACACTCCCGAAGTTTCGGGATACATATAGGTCTCACAGCGATTCTCTAAATCATAGGAAAGAGTGTATTTTTGTGATTAGCAAAAGAAACTTTTTGATAAATAACCCACATATATAATTAAAAACTATCCCATTTATCCACCGTAGCTTTTAAATACTCTTCTACAAGGTGAGCATATATTTAGGTAGTTCGACAGAATCATGTCCATTATGCCCACAATATGTGGTTTATACTCACTGTTTTCGTGTTTTTTTTCTTTTTGGTTTTTTATTTTGAGTGATTTAGTTAATCTTTTATTTATATTTGCCGTGACTAATTGATAAATAGAGTTCTAGATACATATATATTGACGACCTTGCCTTTTGTGGAATGTATTTTAGAGTTCTTAGGAATATATATAAACAGGTTATGGGCAAATATTCAGTTAAATATTTTAGCAAACGAAAAGGAGATAATTTAGAGAATAGATGAATAAAAATAATAAATAATTGATAATCAAAAACTAATGGAAGAAAGTATTTATAGAATTCTTGCTGAAAATGGAGGACAAATTATCCTTACATTCTTAATTAAAGGTGCCTTTTCCGATATAAAAAGAACAATAAAAGGATATAAAGATGTAGAGTTAATCTTAAATGACCAAGACTTTGAGGATAAGGTTATTGTAGAGGTTAAAAAAACGTTTACTTGGGCATCAATAGATTTGTTTAAAAATCATTTAGACAATGATAATATTTACAAAAGGTATGTACACCTTGATCTTTATCTTGCTCCAAGACGTCAACATTTCTCAAGGAATGAAATTGAAAACAAAAAACCCATCAAAGAAGTAATACTTGCTGATAAAAGTAATCTAGCCATCTTGGGTCAACCAGGAAGCGGTAAGACTACTTCTATGAAATATATTTTTCATTCAATATTGTTGGACCCTTCCTTTATGGATGGAGTTTATGTATATCCTTTAATTATTAGGCTTAGAGAATTAAATAAATCTAACTCATATTTAGGGGAAGACCAACATGGGGGTATTTTTGAAAAATTAGCAGAAATATTTGGACTTAAAACTAATTTGGAGAAAGTTCCTAAATCAGAACAATCAAAAATAAGGAAACAATTAATTAGGGAGTTAATTCCCAGTATTTTAGATAACCTAAAAGTCTTATTGATACTTGATGGCTTTGATGAAATTGGAAATAGCTCATTAAGAGACCTTGTAGTTCAGGAAATTAAAGAGTTAACTAAATCTCTTAATTACGTAAATTTTATTATTACATCAAGAAGTGCTGACTTCCCTTTCCAAATTGAAAATATTGAAAAACTTGAAATTAGTGAGATTGATGACGACCAGCTTAAAGATTTCTCACTTAAGTTTTTTGAAAATGAGAATATTTCAGACAAATTTCTAGAAGAACTATATTTAAAGACTCCATATAAGGACTTTTACAGGAGACCACTATTGCTAACTCATATCGCATCAATTTATTCTAAGTCAAAAGAAATTCCAGAAAAGCCAAAACTAATTTACCAAACAATAATTAATTTGATTTTAAAGGAGTGGGATGAAATGCAGGATGTAAAAAGGGGATCAAACTATTCTAAATTCTCTGTTGACAGAAAACGAGAATTTCTTTCCTCATTAGCCTTTAATTTAAAACTGAGATATAATAAATCATATTTTTCAAGAGATGAAATTGCATTAGTATATTCCTCAATTTGCAGTAAATTTGATTTACCCCCAGATAATTTTGACAATGTAATTGATGAAGTTGAATCCCATAATGGTATCCTAATTAAATCAGGCTATAATAGCTACGAGTTTTCTCACCTTACAATCCAAGAGTACTTAGTTGCTGATTATTTAGTTAGAGGTGGTTCAATTAGGTTGGAAATTAACGAATTGCTTTTATTACCGAATGAATTAGCTATAGCAATTTCATTGTCATCAGAGCCAAACATTCTTCTATTTGAAATACTTGTTGAAAAAATATTAAGCAAATCATTTAATTTGGGATTTATCCTAACATTTTTTAATAGAATATCACTTGAGAAGCCCGACTTTGCTGAAGAAGCAATACTTGGAATAGCATTACTATATACTTATAGTAAATTTGTAAATATTGAGAGAGATCCGAACTCAGATTCTAAGACTAGGTATGAAAACTTAGAAGGTCGTAAAAGGTTTGAAGAATTCATTCTAAATGGTGATTTTTTAGAAGTGATAAAAAAAGTTCAAGAATATTATACTATTGATAATGAGAAATTATCTTCTAACTTAGGGGAATATATTGGATTGAGAAAAAAGAAAAATATTTCTGATGATTTATTGAGGATGAGATTGCCAAAATATATAATTTCTAATCCAAAATTTATATCTGCATTCAATTAAGGAAACCACCACACCAAAAAGAACTTACTCAGAGAGCCTCTCCCACTCCTAAAGTTTCGGGATACATACGATCACACTGCAGTATAAATTATAGGAAGGAGTGTATTTTTGTAATTAGTTAAAGAGACTTTTTGATAAATCAAGACCCCAAAAGATCTACAATCATCTTAACCTCCTTTGGTAAATATCGTCTTCGATAAAGATTATCAGTTTTGAGGTCACTTTTTATTGGTAGAATCCACTTACTAAAGGTTTTTCTACTAACATTATAATAGGCTGCCAACTTGGAGTTTGTATTGATTAAAACAGGGTCAATAGTGGACTCAATTAGATCTGGTTCGCCTAAATATTGAACTATCTTTAAAACTTGTAAATGCGTAA
>ERZ889078.1725-NODE-1725-length-16875-cov-14.624851_pt1 | contig 16875 bp, 17 predicted proteins | sample MGYA00521266_ERZ889078 | MGnify/ENA primary metagenome ERZ889078 (study PRJEB32303, sample SAMEA104408618) | aquatic metagenome | biome: Brackish water; feature: Pelagic; material: water | place: Baltic Sea | collected 2014-06-16T06:34:00 | depth 76,534 m ...
AATACTGCAGGTTTCACTTGTGGAAATGTAGGTCGCTGCCTAGTTTGTCTTTTTTTACTCTTCTTTACTTTACTGAATCACAACTTTACTCTTTAGTGCTTTTTTATATAACTTTATTCTCTCATTTATGTTTTATAGTTATCTATATTCAAACCTTTCTATGCTATTATTATGTACTTAGAATTAGGATTTTAAAATGAAAAATTATATTAAAGATCAAATAAAAAAATCTTACGAAACAAAGCAAATAATTTATAATGATAATGTTTTATTAGACAATATTGTTGAAGTTGCACAGAAGTGTGTGGAACTTTATCGTGGAGATAAAAAAACAATTTTAGCTGGAAATGGTGGAAGTGCAGCTGATGCTCAGCATATTGCAGCGGAACTTGTTGGTCGTTATGGGTTTGATAGACCTTCCATACCTTCGTTAGCTTTAACTACTGATACTTCAAATCTTACAGCAATAGGAAATGATTATGGATATGATCAAGTTTTTTCTCGTCAGTTAGAAGGAATGGGACAGGCTGGGGATATTTTTATTGGTATTTCTACATCTGGAAATTCTGTTAATATAATCAAAGCTTTTGAATCTGCAAAAAAGAAAGGAATTATGACAGTTGCTTTAACTGGTCGTGATGGCGGTAAGATGGCTAAAATGGCTGACATTGCACTAATAGTACCTTCCGATTCAACACCACGTATTCAAGAGTCTCATATTTTAATTGGTCATATTCTTTGTGATATTATTGAAAAAGAGATTTTTGCTAATGGAGTGAGTGTCTAATATTATGAATAAAGCTCTTTTTTTAGATAGAGATGGTGTTATTAATATTGAAAAAGACTATCTTTATAAAATAGATGATTTTGAATTTTTTGATGGTATTTTTGAACTTTGTAGATATTATCAGTCTAAAAATTATAAAATAATTGTTGTAACAAATCAATCAGGCATAGCTAGAGGTTACTATTCTGAGTTGGATTTTGATGTATTATCTCAATGGATGATACAGCAATTTTCAATAAATGCAATTGAACTTACTGATATCTTCCATTGTCCACATCATCCAGATATATCTGGAGAGTGTAGCTGTAGAAAACCAAAACCTGGTATGTTGTTGGATGCACAACAAATTCATAATCTTGATTTAGCTAATTCAATAATGATTGGTGATAAAGAGCGAGATATTGAAGCTGGACTTAATGCTGGACTCAAAGAGACCTATTTATTTGATAATAAAAAAATTATACTAAAGTCAAAAGCAACTAAAATAGTAAATAAATTGGATGATATATGGAAATAAAATGCTTATTTTAAATAGTGGTGGAACTTTCAATAAACGTTATAATAAAGTTAATGGTCTTTTAGCTGTACCATATGACAACTATGCAATTGAAAAAATTTTAGAGAGTGTTAATTTTAAGTATGCTCTTGCTGGTGTAGTGTATAAAGATAGTCTTGATATGGATGCTAATGATAGAAAAATGTTAGCAAATATTATTATGGAATCAAAAGATGACACTTTTATTATTGTGCATGGAACTGATACTATGGATTTAAGTGCAGAGTTTTTATCCGAAATCTTTGATGATAGAAAAATAATACTCACGGGTGCTATGAAGCCCTTTGAAATTGACACCATAGAAGCAACATTAAACTTAGGTATGGCTATAGGTTTTTCTAAATCACTACAAGAGAATGGAGTTTATATCTGTATGAATGGTTTTGTAAAGCCTTGGAATAAAATTGTTAAGAATAAAAATATAGGAAAGTTTGAAGTTGTCGAATAAGGTTGCTTGTAGTCATTGCCATTTGGAATTTAATGAAGATGTGATGATAAAAGATGAAGAACATTATTTTTGTTGTAATGGTTGCCAGGGTGTTTTTCACCTTTTATCTGATGAAGGCTATGATACTTTTTATGCTAAAGCTGGTAATACTCAATTAACACCACCTACACAGCAATATGAAGATTCAAGTAATTTTAATTCTCCAGCTTTTTACGATAGATTTGTTAGAACAAGTGGTGATGGTTTTAATCAAGTCTCTTTGATTATAGAAGGTATCCACTGTTCTGCTTGTGTATGGCTTAATGAAAAAGCACTCCATAATATGGAAGGTGTGATAGAAGCAAATATTAACTTCACTAATAATAAAGCTAATATTGCATGGGCTGATGATGTTGTGAAATTATCTGACATCATTGATATGATTAGAGCGATAGGATACAATGCTTACCCTTATGATGCTGAGATTCAGGAGTCTCATGCTAATAAAGAGAGAAAAGATTACTACTTGAGAATGTCAGTTGCGATTTTTTCATCTATGAATATCATGTGGATTGCAGTGGCTCAATATGCTGGTTATTTTTCTGGAATGACTCAGGATATAAAGACAATATTAAATGTTGCAGAGTGGCTTCTTTCGACTCCTGTTCTATTTTTTAGTGGTTGGATTTTCTTTCGTGGTGCTTATTATGGGATGAAGACTAAAGTAGTTAATATGGATATATTAGTTGCTACCGGAGCTTCCTTAACTTATCTGTACTCTATATATATTACATTAACGAAGCAGGGTGAGGCATATTTTGATTCGGTTAGTATGATTATCACTTTTGTACTGATAGGAAAATTTTTAGAAGTGTTAAGTAAGAAAAGTGCTTCTGATACCTTAGATATTATCGGTAAACATATACCGAGCGAAATACATATCATTAAAGATGAAAAAATTATTTTGTGTGCATTGACAGATGCTAAAGTTGGTGATACAATTGTTGTTGCATCTGGAGAAAAAGTTTTACTTGATGGTAAAATAGTAAAAGGAAGTGGCTCTTTTGATGAATCTAGTTTAACAGGAGAGAGCGAGCCAGTTTATAAAGAAGTAGGCGATAGTGTTATTAGTGGAACTATTAGTATTGATGCTGATGTTCACTTTATAGCAAGTAAAGATTTTGAACACTCAACTCTTTCAAGTTTAGTACATCTTTTAGATAGTGCTATTGCTAAAAAACCTAAAATAGAGCAACTTGCCAATACTTTGTCAGAATATTTTTCTTCTGTTATTTTAGCTTTTTCATTTATAACTTTTATAGTTTGGTGGTGGTGGCCACATAGTTTTGAAGTCGCTTTTATGGTAGGAATCTCTGTAATAGTAATAGCTTGTCCTTGTGCATTAGCACTTGCTACTCCAGTGGCAACATTAGTAGGTATTAGTATTGGGGCATCTCGAGGAATTCTTTTTAAAGAGGCTTCACATTTAGAAACGATGGCGAAAGTAGATACTCTTGTTTTGGATAAAACAGGGACTATTACTGTTGGTAAACCTGAAGTTGTAAATGAAATTTTATTAGAAGAGTTTGATATTAATTTACTCTACTCATTAGTTACCTCCTCAAAGCATCCTGTTTCTAAAGGAGTAGCAGCATATATTAAAAAAAGCTCTGAAGGCTTGAGTAGTTCTACTTTTGATACTTTTAATCAACACCAAGCATTAGGAATAGAAGCTTATTTAGATGGAATAGAAATGTACGGTGGTAATTATCGTTTAATGGAGCAAAAGGGTATTAAAGTAGAGCATATAAGTGATAAAACACTCTTTTTCTTTGCAGTAAATAAAAAACTTGTAGCTATTTATGAACTCAGTGATAAAATTAAAGAGGGTGCTAAAGAGATTATTCAAGATTTATATTCTAAAAAGATAGATGTTATTATGTTGACCGGGGATAATGAAAAATCAGCAAAAAAGGTTGCTAAAGAGATAGGGATTCATAAAATATATGCAGAACAGTCCCCAAAAGATAAAGCTGATTTTATAGAAAAATTACATGATAATTCTAAAACTGTGGTTATGGTTGGTGATGGAATTAACGATATATTAGCATTATCGAGTGCGGATATTGGAATTGTCATGGGAAGTGGAAGTGATATTGCTGTCGATGTTAGTGATGTAGTGTTACTAAATGACTCATTGATTTCACTCGATGATGCCTTTAAAATATCTAGAACTACATATAGTTTGATAAAACAGAACCTCGGAATCTCTTTAGTTTATAATGGAATCACTATACCTTTGGCAATGGGAGGTTATATTATTCCTCTTATTGCCGCAATTTCTATGAGTCTAAGTTCACTTTTGGTGGTAGGAAATTCTATGAGAATTAAGTTGAAATGGAAAAATAATTAAGGATTAATATGGATGGATGGCTAATAGCAATGATGCTCGGAGGCTCAATTTTTTTAGGTGGACTTGCACTTATGGCATTTCTTTGGGCAGTAAAAAATGGGCAGTTTGATGATGAAGAGAAGTTTTTAAATGCTGTTCAATTTGACAATCAAGAAGACCTAAACGATGCTGTAAATTTAGAAAAAAAGAAGGCGAAGTTAAAAAAAGAGAAGAGTTATAGACCAGAGTAGTTTAGAAGGTAAACACCCCACTTACGCTTTAGCGACGGGGGTATCGGCATTTAGTGCCAGAAATTATTTACCAATTGTATGAGAGAAAGCATCTAAATCAGCATCGCTATATTTAGCAACTTGACCTTTCATAAGACCTTTCATTGGACCACCATAAGTACCAGCTTTGTAACCTTTAAGAGCAGCAGCAATATCTGCATGACTCATGTTAGAAACATCTTTAGATTTTCCCATAGCTTGTTTCTCAAAATGAGCACCATGACAACCCATACATGCCTTTCCGTTTACTGCAGCTGAAGCAGCTGATACTAATGCTAGTGTAGCGATTGTAGCGATAACAATTTTTTTCATTTTTTTTCCTTGAAGTAATATTTCGAATGTATTATATTGCTTTGAGTCTTAAATACTTATTAATGAATTTAAGGGTATCCTTTTGTTTATAGAAACTTTGGTGGGTGAAAAAATGAAGTATATTAACGACAGCTTAAAAAATAAAACAATATTAATAACAGGGGGAGCAGGATTTATCGGTTCTAACCTTGCTTTTTATTTTCAAAAAAATCATCCAGATGCTAAAGTAGTTATTGTGGATAGCTTTAGAAGTGGAGAGACTCTATCTAATGGAAATTTAAAAAGTTTTGGACATTTTAAAAACCTTTTAGGTTTTCATGGTGAAATTATCAGCGGTGATATTAATGATAAAGAGTTATTAAAAAATCTACATGATAATTATAAATTTGATTATATTTTTCATGAGGCAGCAATTTCTGATACAACAGCTCTTGAACAAGACCTTATGATAAAAACGAATGTAAACGCTTATAAAGATTTACTCGATATGGCTGTGTCTCATAATGCAAATATGATTTATGCTTCAAGTGCTGCTACATATGGAAATGCTGAATCTCCTCAACGGGTAGGTCGTGAAGCGCCCAATAATGTGTACGGATTTTCAAAACTTAGTATGGATTACTTGACACGAGAATATTTAAAAAAAGTAAATATTAAAATTGTTGGTCTTCGTTATTTTAATGTTTATGGCCCTAGGGAGTATTTTAAAAATACAACGGCATCTATGGTTTTACAATTTGGACATCAAATCCTTTCTGGTAAAAAGCCTAAACTTTTTGAAGGAAGTGATAAAATTCTACGTGATTTTATTTATATAGAAGATATTATTCAAGCCAATGTAAAAGCGATGCATCCACGAAAATGTGGTATTTATAATGTAGGAACTGGTAAAGCAAGAAGTTTTCAAGATATTGTAGATATTTTACAACGTGAATTAGGTACAAAACTAAAATGCGAATATATCCCTAATCCATTTATTGGGTCTTATCAGTTTCATACAGAAGCAAATATTGCAACCACTACAGAACTTTTAGGATATATTCCAGCATATGAAATGGAAGATGGTATTAAAGCATATGTAGATGAAATTCGACGAATTTATGATGAAGAAGTTAAATAGATGAAACTCTTAAAAAAAGCAAGACCTAATATTTTAGTTCTTGGTGATTTGATGATTGACCACTATTTATGGGGAAGTTGTGAAAGAATTTCTCCCGAAGCACCCGTTCAGGTTGTAGATATTGCTAAAGAGACAACAGTGCTTGGTGGTGCTGGTAATGTTGTTAATAACCTTCATTCTCTTGGTGCAAATGTGAGTGTATGTAGTGTTATAGGAAATGATGAAGAGGGAAAAGAACTTCTTAGTATGCTACATGATATTGGTGTTAACAGTGACAATATAATTATTCAAAACAGTAGAAAAACATCTAAAAAAAGTCGTGTCATTGCCGTTAGTCAGCAGATAATTCGTTATGATAAAGAGAGCAAAGAAGAGATAACACCAGAGTCAGTTGAAAATATTTTATCTTCTTTAAAAACTTCTATTGCATTGTATGATATGGTTATTTTATCTGATTACGGAAAAGGTGTATTAACGGATACCCTTTCTCAAAATGTTATCAATTTAGCAAATGAACATGGAGTGAAAGTTTTGGTTGACCCTAAGGGAAGTGATTTTTCTAAATATAGTGGAGCATATTTACTTACACCAAATAAAAAAGAAGCGATACTCGCAACAGGGATAGATATTAAAGATGATGTATCTTTGAAACAAGCTCTTTTACAACTAAAAGAGGAATGTAACTTAGGTGTTTCATTGATTACACTCTCAGAAGATGGAATTGCTATTTATGATAAAGAACTTGAAAAATTTCCAACAGTTGCTAAAGAAGTTTTTGATGTTACAGGAGCTGGAGATACAGTAATAGCTTCGATAGCATTTGCTTTAAGTGCTGGGCTTTCACTCGCGGACACAGCAGCTTTTTCAAATCTTGCTGCAGGTGTAGTTGTTGGTAAAATTGGTTCTGCAACTGTAACAATTGATGAGATAGAAGAGTATGAAGCATCTTTACATAAAAGCACATCAGATGCACATATTAAAACTTTTGCAGATATAGATGGGATTGTGACAAGATGTCGTGCAAATGGAAAAAAGGTTGTTTTTACAAATGGTTGTTTTGACATCCTTCATGTAGGTCATGTAAAATATCTTCAAATTGCAAAAAGCTTTGGAGATATCTTAATCGTTGGACTTAACTCTGATGCTTCTGTTACAAGACTCAAAGGTCCAACTCGTCCTGTAAATATTGCCGAAGATAGAGCTTATCTTTTAGCAGCTCTTGAAGCAGTTGATTTTGTAGTTCCCTTTGCGGAGGACACCCCTTATGATTTGATAAAAATGATTCAACCCGATGTATTAGTCAAGGGTGGTGATTATGAAGGTAAAGCTGTTGTCGGAACAGAATTTGCTAGTGAATTAAAGCTTGTTGATTTTGTCGATGGTAAAAGTACAACAAAAACAATAGAAAAAATACAAGGAAGTACATGTTAAAAAAAATAATTATTATTGCCTTTATGGCAGTGTCTGCTTTTGCAAACCATACAGTAGAGTTAAATCTAAATGAAAAAGATTTGGAAGTTGCAGGAAGAATAGATATGGGACAGTTTAATATGGCTGTTGAACCAAACACCACCTTTGTAGGGGGTAAATTTTTAAAAGCACATGAAGATCACTCTTCAAATAAAAATGTTTCTTTAGACCCTTTTTATGAACTTAATTTTTTAATGATGAGAGATATTGGTAACTCTGGAATGAGAGTGGGAATGGGTGTAAAATTGAACTATACCAATAAATATGCAACACTTCCTTTAGGATTAGAAATGGAATATAAGATTCCTTCTTCTCGTGTTATACCAATATATATCAATGGTGTGTTTTATTATGCTCCACAAGTTTTAAGTTTTCATGATGCAAAAGATTTTTTAGAGTATAGAGTAAGTGTAGATATTGAGCTTATTGAAAATGGTCGTATCACTTTGGGATATAGAAATTTAGATACAGATTATGATGTGCCATCAGGTTCATTTAATTACAATGAATCTTGGTATATAGGATTTAAAATAGGATTCTAATCCTTTAAATCCAAACTCTTTACCTCTTTTATAACCTCTAAAGCTGTAATCCCTTTCATACAGTCGTGATGTTTGAGAGGGCACTCTCTTTTCATACATGGGCTACACTCTAGCTCATGTCTTACAATTTTACTTTTTGTATTCATCCATTGTGAAGTTTCTTTATATTTTGTTGGTCCAAAAATAGATATAGTAGGGATTTGATAAGCAGCTGCTACATGCATAGGTCCACTATCATTTGTAACAAAGAGTGAACACCCTGCTATATTGGCACATAACTCTTCTATGCTTGTTTTTCCTGCTAAATTTGTGTAGTTTGTAATGCCTGAACTTATGAGATTATCTTCAATCTCTTTTGCCATCTCTATCTCATTAGGACCACCAAAGATAACTATGTCATATCTGTGACTAAACTCACCTGCAACCTCTGCAAAACGCTCAGGATACCATCGTTTTGCACTGCCATAAGTTGCCCCAGCATTTATACCTAATGTAGGTTTGTTGAATTTTTTAGGTTCTATATATAGTTTAAGAGAAGGAATTTGGGCATAGTTGTTTTCACTATCAATCATAGCTAACTCTACATACTGCTTGACAAGATGCTGATTTGTAAAGATTTTTGGAGTATGTGAGAGTAAAAACATAGAGTGCCAAGATTGCCTTGCAATACAAATGACAGTATTAGTTAATCTAAGGAGTAAAGAAGAGTGAACCTGATTTCTAAAACTAACAGCTAAAGAAAATTCGCCAAGTTCTTTTGCTAAATTATAAGTAGCTATAAAACGATTAGGTGCTTTTTTAGTCTCATCAACAACAGCTCTTTCACAAAGTGGGTGATGTTTTAAAGCTTCTATAGATGCATAGCTTCCGACAAAAGTAAATCTTGCACTTTGGTACTCTTTGGCTAATAGTTCTATGGCAGGGGTTGTCATAACAGCATCGCCCAACCAGTTCGGTAGTATGATTAATATTTTCATAATTTAGCTTTTGTCCTTTTTTATAAGCAGTTTACTTTTTGTGGTACTTCTTTAGTAATATAAATATATATAGGTGCTGAGTCAATAGTTAAAATCTCATCTTTTATATTATTTCCATTTTTATTGTATACATTAAAAAAATCTTCATTTTTAAGTGTTGTTTTTTTAAGTGACCAGTGAATTTGAAGTAGCTGCTCATCTATTAAACATTGAAGTATATAATAAGCACGTTTAATATCTAGTCGTAAAAATTGAGCATTTTTAAGATTTTTGACCATAAAAGAATAGGCATAATAAGCCTCTCTTTTACGAATTCCCTCGCGGTTATCTATCAGTCCATAACCAGGAGCAATGAGCTGATGCCAAGAGAGAAAATCTACCTGTTGTGAAGCAAATGTAAGATAATGATAACGAAGCATATAATCAGTGTAAAACTCTTCACTTACACACTCCTTTTCACTTGTAGGGGCATAGGGTGCAGTGTTGGAAATTGGCCAGTTTGTTTCTGTAATATAGAGTTTATGCTCTGTTTTTGGACTCATCCATACCATTGTGCTTAGCCATGCTATTTTATCAGAGAGTGTAAATCCAAGTTGTGTATTTTCAGGAGCACCTCGTCTGTCTACATATAGAAGTGAAGCTATTCCATTATACTTATACTTAAAAAAGTTAAAAAGTGAATGTGCGGTAAAATGGTACTCAAAATCAATTACACCACTTCCAATGAGTTTAATATTTGGAAATTTTTCTTCTTGTAAATCGTAGGCAACTTTGTAAAATTTACTATACTCATTTACAGAGAAAAATCCCCACTTCGCACGATTGATAGTCGAACCTATCTCAAAAATATCTATTGTTTCATGTAGAGTAGTAAAAAGAGTGTTTAAGTCATTTTTTAGTAGTGCTAAATCCTCAATATGTTCTCTATCTTGAAGAATCTTCAGTGTTATTTTTTTATTTTGTAGTTCTTGAGTAAACTCTTCTAAGCTATCAAGTTTCTCCATTTCCCAAAGTTTAAAACGAAGTAGAACTCTATCAACATCCAACTCTTCTATAAACTCTAAACTTTTTTGTGGCTCTCTCTCAAAATCAATACCCATACAAAAAAAGTCACTTGATTTAATCTCTTTTCTTTTAACAAAAGGCATTGCTATAATAGAAAAAGGTAAAATCAAAAGTGCAGTAAAAATCATTTTTAAAAGAGACAAAAGCTCAGCTTTACGCATCTTTTTTTTATATGTTTTATCTTGAAGTAGTGCAGGTTGGTCGGAATAATCATCCCATTTAAAAGGTTCTTTCATAAGGCGAATTATATCATTAATAAGGTAAAATCACCTTATGAATATTTTAGTACTTAGAACAGACAAACTTGGTGATTTTATAACGGCACTTCCTGCTATTTATGTTTTAAAACAGTATGATGTGAATAATAAAATAGTAGTTTGTGTCGCTCCTCTTAACAAAGCATTGGCATTATCATGTAGTTTTATTGATGAAGTGATTGTTGATACTCCTGACTCTTCTGTTCTTGAACTTGCCTCGAAGATACGACAACAGAATATTGATGTCTCGGTGACTTTATTTTCAAACACGAGGGTAGGGCTAGCCCTTACTTTGGCATTTGTTCCTAATCGGATTGCTCCTGCAACTAAAATAGCCCAGATTTTTTACAACCATCGAATTAAGCAAAGAAGAAGTGAAGTGAAAATGGCTGAGTTTGAGTACAATTTAGAACTTACAAAAGAGGTTTTTAGCGATATAAATCTTAATTATAAACAGCCACTTTTAAGCTTTGAGGATGCGAAAAAAGTACATGATATTTTTTGTATAAATAATGAAATAGAGAAAGAAATAGTCGCTTTTCATGTAGGTTTTGGAGGTTCTAGTGATGCAAACTGGAATTTGGATGAGTATGAGATACTTATTCGTGAGGTTTTAAAACAAAAAAAATACCAAGTAGTTTTAACCTTTGGTCCTGATGAAAATGAACTCTATGAGCAGATGCAAGCGAGACTTAGAGGAGAGAATATTATTTTTTACTTATCTCTTGATGGACTTGTTTATTTTGCCAAACTTATTAGTAATTTTAGGCTTTTTGTGAGCACTTCAACAGGTACTTATCATGTAGCTTCTTTAGTGGGTTGTCCTACAATGACTTTTTTTGGAGACTCCCTTTTTGCTAGTGCTAAACGATGGAAGGGAGTGGGGGATAAAAAATTACAAGAGCATTTTATGTTGCCCGTAGATACAAAATTGCGAGAGAAAATATTTGAAGATGTTCGTGAGAAATTATCTCAGATTTAAACCTCAAATTTTACTAATCAATCCTATACCGTTATGGTGTCTAAAATTTTCTTTGCTCTATGCATATCTGTATGAAACTCTTCAATATGTTTTTTAGCATTGTGAGCAATATTTATTCTTTTTTCCTCATGTGTTAAATAATAATCACAAAGTTCAGTAAGATTACTTAAGTCATTCTCACAATAAATGATATTTTTACCATCTGTGAAATTATGATCAATTTGTATATTTAACTTTTGTGAAATCATGAATCCACCTAGTGCAGGAATCTCCCAAAATCTCAGTGTATCCCATCCTCCACCTCTAAAATTGAGTCCAATTTTACATGCTGATAGCTCTTCTAAATAAAACTTTCCTTTTCTTTTGTATTTTTTCATAACTTGGTTTCGTGTTGTTCCATTCTCTTTGCAGTCATATTTATCTTCTAAAAGTTCTAATACTTTTGTTCTAATAGGGTCTGATTCAACAGCCCAAAATGCTACATCATATTTATATTTTTGATTCAGATTATTTGGCAGATGATCAAGATTAAATCCAAATGGTAATGAGTAAACATTCTTATCATATTGAGCATCTAAAAGGTATTCTCTTTTAAATATATAGTCAAATTCTCTATAAGAGATTAGTTCATTGTATAACTCTTTACCATTTCCTTTTGTTATAGATAAATCACCTGCAATTTCAGGCATATCTCCTCCATCTATAAAAATAGTTTTTACATGAGGAGGAATCTCTTTTATAATTTGTGAATAATATTGAATTGTGTCAGGATGACAAGAAGCAACTATAACAATATCATAATCATGAGGTGATAGTTTTGCCTTAAGAGAGTTGAACAATTCACCCTTTACTTGTCCCAAATTTTTAGGATATGGGCGGTGATTGAGATGAAATCTGATATTCCATGGATACTCAATAATATTTTGCGCACCAATAAGTTTTACTAATCCAGTATAGATTATATCTTGTAAATAATCAGAATTTGGTCGGTTTATATATAATACTTTCATTTTATATTCTCTCTATTTAATTCATATAACTTAATATATTTATAAAAATTAGTTGCCATATGCGAAAAGGCGATTATGAGTCCCGCATAGCCATCTAAAAAACCTCGTTTTAGGAAATAAGTTTTAAAAAAGGAAAAGAGTCCATTAAGGATGGCTTTTGATGGAGAAGAATTTTTTTTGCCTACATTATCCTCTGCATAAATGCTTGAATATCTATCAAGTTTTATGATAAAGTCTGTTATACTTGAGTAGGGATAGTGTTTTACTTCTCCATCAATTTGTTGAGTTTCTAGATTTTTAATGATGATTTTTTCATGCACTTTTTTATCTGTAAACTTTGTAATTTTTTTATTATAAATTCTTACTAAATTATCATTACCCCAACAGTGTTTAATTTGAGTATTTTTATAAAAATTAATCCGTAAAATAGAGTAAACATGATTCTCTTGTAAATGAAGAATAGAAAGATTTTGCACAAATTTTTTAGTAAGGACTTCATCTGCATCCAAAGAGAGTATCCACTCATTTTTAGCATAAGTTGCTGCTAAATTTTTAGTAGGTCCAAAACCTATAAAATCACCTATCACTAAGTTGGTATTTGCAAATTCTCCAACAATATTATCTGTTTCATCTGTAGAGTTGTTACTAAAGACAACTACATCACTAAAGTTACTTAGAGATTTTAAAGTTTCTCTAATAGTGGCTTGTGCATTTTTAGCAATAATAACACAAGATATATGTTCAATCTTAGTCATTAACCTCTTGCCCCTTGAGTCTTTTTTTGAAATTCTTTATTTTTTTATTAAGGTTTGAGTAGTACAAAACATCTTCTTTGAAAGTTATATCACAGATGTGGTGTTTTATATATTCGTCTGCCATAATTTCTAAAATATAATCATGTGCCCAAAGCTTAGAGAAGTTTTTAGCTCTATCCTTTTGTGAAAGCTCAAAAAATCCCATACGATTTACATCTACAATTTTAAAAATATAATCATCTTTCTCTTTTTTAATTAGAATATTTCCAGGGGAGTAATCCTTATGAAAGATTTGATTATCATGTAGAGCTAAAGTAAAACGGGCAAAGGCTCTAAAAACTTCTTCTCTATGCTCAAAACTATCATCCAAAAGAGGTTCTCTAATTGTGAAATCATACTTAAACTCTTCACTTACAAAGTAACTATTGTATATGAGTCCATACTTGAAATACTCTATATATCCTATAGGCATGGGAGCAAAATCTTTGAGTCTAAGAGAATAGTCATAAGACTTTTTTGCTTTTGAATCTCTAAAAAAAGAGTAAATAATACGATTTAAAAGATGAGGAATTTTAAAAGATTTAACAATTGTATAGAGATTATCATGTAGAATAACTTTTAATTCATTTCTTGCTTTATGGATGCTGTTATCATTAGTAAAAAAATAATCACTTATATTAAGTAAAAATTCTTCAAAGCGAATATAGTCTTGATTTAGTTCAAGTTTGTGCAAAATTACCCCTAATCATTTTTAAGTCAAGAAATAGTATAATTAAAATTATATACAAAAAAGGCTTTATATCATATGAGTAAAAATATTTTAGAATTTTGTTTATCTCCTGATTTGGGTGGCTTAGAACTCTTTATGGCAAATTGTTTTAGAGATTTTAAAACAAAAACAAATTGTAAGGTAATAGTTGAAAAGGGTAAAAAACTTGATCAAAATCTTGAAAATGAAGAAAAATATCATGTAAAGCGAAATAAATTTTTTCCTATGATTCCGGCTTTGAGGGTGGCAAAGTTTATTGATGAACATGAGATTGATATTATACATTTTCACTGGACAAGAGATATTGCTACTGTTGTTTTAGCAAGGGTTTTGAGCAAACGAAAACCAAAAATTATTCAAACTAGAAATATGACGATGACACGCTTTAAAGATGATGTTTATCATAAATGGCTTTATAAAAATATCAATACTATGCATGCCGTAACATACCAAGTAAAAGAGCAGTTGCAAAAATTTATACCCAAAGATGTTCAACCTAAAGTTGAAGTGGTCTATATGGGAACAAAAGCAAAAGAGATAAAAGCTTCAACGAGAGAGAGCCTAAGAAAAAAATATAACTTACATGATGAGTTTATTGTAGGAATTGTTGGACGTATTGAGGAAGAAAAAGGTCAGTTTTTAGTCATTGATGCTATTTATAAACTAAAAGAGTTAAATATAAAAGCGATGATAGTTGGACATACTATGGATGAAGCTTACTTAAAAAGTCTCAAGAAAAAAGTAAAAGATTTAGGTATTGAAGATAAGGTAATTTTTACTGGATTTACGAATGAAGTAGATGCCCATATGACTCTTTTTGATACCAATATTTTAGCAACACCAAAAGAGACTTTTGGTCTTGTCGTTATTGAAGCTATGATAAACAGAGTATGTATGATTGCTGTAAACAATGCAGGACCTTTAGAGATTATTGAGGATGGTGTAGATGGTTTACTTTTTGATAGATCAGCAGATGATTTGAGTTTGAAAATAGAATTGCTTTACCATGATGAAGATTATAAAAATAGACTCGCCCTTGCTGGATATGAAAAAGCAAAGGAGAAGTTTGATAGTGTCAAACAAAATGCAAAACTTTATAATATAATGCAGAGTATGTAATTTGAAAAGTTTGAATTTTTTGAAAAACTATTTTTTACTCTTTATGTTGAGTTATAGTGTTATTATTTTGAGCAAATTTATTTTTGCTTTTTATCTACATGATAATTTCACTGCTTACTCATTTTCAGAGATTAGTTATGCAATTTTTTGGGGTTATAGATTTGATTTTGCATCCGCTGGAGTTATTGCATTTGTTGTAACTCTATTTGATTTTCATAAAAATGGAATGCTTATTTTTGCTTCTTTTTTACCAACGGCTCTCTTTTTCAATCAACTGAGTGATATTTTATATTTTCATGAATCGAGTCGTCATATTGGGTATGAGATAACAGATGCTTTGGTTGATGCAAAAAGTTTGTTTATGACAGCCTTCTCCCAACACACAATATTTACTCTTTTTGCACTTCTGTTTGGAGTTTTACTTTTTGTTACCTTATTCAAATATCTCAAACTAAGTGTTGTTCCTCTAAATAAAACATACGTACTTAAAAAACTTTTTCTAATTGCCCTTACTGTTTTTTTTATTAGAGGAATGGTACAACATATTCCACTTAACCCTTGGCAAGCCAATCAAATAGGTGATTCTAAATTAGCTTCCTTAGCTCTTAATGCTACTTATAATGTTGTTTACTCATTAGCCAATAAAAAGAAAAAATTACAAAAAGTTAAATTGCCTGATGTCACACAAGAGACTATAAAAGAGTCTTTTGCTAGACTTTATCCAAACACAAGCTCTAAAATGAGTTTTCCACTAGTCAAAACAAAACCAAATGTTGTTTTTTTCTTTTTAGAGAGTTGGAGTGCAGCATATATGAAACCTTATGGATTTGCTCACACTACAACACCAAACTTTGATGCTTTGTTGCAAAAATCTATACACCCAACTCTAATGATAGCGGGAGGGCATAGAACAACAGAGGGGATGTTTACAAGCTTAACATCTTTACAAAATCCACTTGGAAAATCAGTAGCAAAAACACAACTGCAAAGTTTTAAATATAGTTCTATCATTGATACTTTGAACAAAGAGGGATATAGTAGTGCATTTTTTCAAGGAACATCAAAAGAGACAAGTGGAACAGGAAGCTTTGCCCAAAGTTTAGGATTTGAGCAGAGTTATGGAAAACGAGATGTTATTGAGCGAAAGTATAAGGAAAATTATTGGGGAGTACAGGATCCAGATTTATACAACTTTGCTTCACAAAAATTGCAAACAACTCTTAAAGAGCCTTTTGTTATAGGTATAAATGGTGCTTCAACACATGATGATAAGATACCAAAAGGGGTACAAAAAATAGATTTTGTAAAAGATAAATCTTTGAATAATCAGCTTAATGCTTTGCATTTTGCTGATAAGGCACTTAGCAGTTTTATAGCTAAAATTGAGAAAAAATACCCCAATACTATTTTTGTACTTTTTGCCGATCACTGTGGTGGTGGACTCACTTCTAGTTTAAAAAATTATCAGATTCCTTTTGCAATTTACTCTAAAAAATGGATAAAACCACATAATTATCATGTAGTATTGTCTCAAAGAGATATAGCACCAACTCTACATGATATTTTGTTAGGAGATTATAAAAAAAGCACTACTCCTTTTACTGGAAAATCACTTGTGCGAGAGAAAAATCACTTTTTTGCTGATTATTATCATAATGGTATTTTAGGCTGGATTGAGGGTGATGATTTAGTAGAGATAAATAGTGCGACAAATACAATGGAGTGTTTTAAGATAGAAAATTTTAAAAAACTTCAATCAACATGTCAAGAAAAAGAGCAAATTATGAAAGAAAATGCACTCGCATTTACGAATATTTCGCAAAATATGCTTTTTTCAAATCAGCTTCAAGAGTTGAAAAAATATACACAAGGGAAGGAAAATGAGTAATTTTTCTTTTATGCAAAAAATAAGAAATAAAATTCGAATTTCTTCAAGTTCTAAGATAGAACTTGGCAATAATCTTAAAATTGTTGGCTCTAATATAACTATAAAAGGTACAAATAATAGTTTAATTATAGATGATAACAGTATCATTAGAAATAGT
>ERZ889078.1728-NODE-1728-length-16852-cov-11.415669_pt1 | contig 16852 bp, 6 predicted proteins | sample MGYA00521266_ERZ889078 | MGnify/ENA primary metagenome ERZ889078 (study PRJEB32303, sample SAMEA104408618) | aquatic metagenome | biome: Brackish water; feature: Pelagic; material: water | place: Baltic Sea | collected 2014-06-16T06:34:00 | depth 76,534 m ...
TTGAAATCAACATTATTAAAACACAGGGCGATAGAATTCAACATTTGAGTTTCGACAAACTAGAAGGAAAAGGCTTTTTCACTAAAGAATTGGAAGAAAGTTTGCTCGATGGCTCTATCGATCTTGCCGTTCATTCGCACAAAGATTTACCTACCGAGCATCCTGCTGGTTTAATTATAGCCGCAGTGTCTGACAGAGAGGATCCTGCTGATATTTTGTTAATCAGAAAAGACAAAGTGGATGAAGAAAGGGCATTCCACCTTATGCTAAATCCTGTTGTAGGAACCTCCTCAGCAAGACGTAAGTCTCAACTAAAACATCATCGGCCTGATGTAGAATTGAAGGACCTAAGAGGGAATGTTCCTACCCGGATTAATAAACTGCGAGAAGGTGGTTATGATGCCATTATGTTGGCAGCAGCGGGTGTTGAACGCTTGAAGCTTGATTTGAGCGATTTGCACGTGTTTCGCCTAGATCCAAAAGTATTTATTCCTGCACCTGCACAAGGCGTATTAGGCTTGCAAATTAGAGCCGTTGACAAAGATTTAATCGATATTCTTAAGAATTTAAATAGTCCTGAAGCGGCAAGAAGAATAAGTGTTGAAAGACGGATTTTGAATCTATTTGAAGGAGGATGTCAAATGCCACTTGGCGCGTATTGCGAACAAAATGGAGACGATTTGACCGTTAGCGCTTGCGTTGCGGATGAATGGGATTCTCCAATAAGAATGGTTGTTAAATCGGGCACGGATGTGGAAACACTAGCGCAGGAAACCGTTGCTTCCTTAAGAGTGTGAGCCACTCCATCTTCATATCGAGGAACCTTTCTGAAGACAGTAAATTATTAGCTTTTTTAACTATCGAATGCTACGAAATTCATGCTTCTTCTCTCATTCAAGTAGAACCTATACCATTTAGAATTGTAGCTGGTTTTGACTGGGTTTTTCTATCAAGTTCTAACGGAGTTCGCTTTCTTTTAGAAGCTTATAAGCCCTCTACTACCACAAAGTTTGGCGTGGTTGGCCAAGCAACAAGTAAAGCACTACAAACATTTGGTATTAATTCATCCTTTGTAGGAGAAGGCGGAGACATGATTAAGGTTGGAAATCAATTCAAACAATTAGTTGGTTTTGAAAAAGTACTGTTTGCTGGTGCAGAAGGAGGGTCAAAAAAAATTCAAGATTGCTTCCCTCCAAGCCAAGTTAAATTTGTAGCTACCTACCGTACCGAACTAAAAGGTTATGTGGATATTCCGAAAACTGACATCGTCTTTTTAACTAGCCCTTCTAATTGCAAATCGTTTCTCAAAAACGCTTCATTAAAAAATAAAACAGTAGTGGCCATTGGCAATACAACAGCCGAATATCTGGCAGAAAATGACGTTGAAAATGTGCTTATTCCACAATCGCCAAAGGACGAAGATGTGATTGATTTACTTCGAAATCTTTGATTGCTTTTTACTCTCTACCTTCTGAACCACTCCACCAGAAACAATAAATTTCATCATATTGGAAGCTGTAGAATCTACAAATTCAACATCTTCTCTTTTCACAACAAACTGGTTTCCCATTACGCCATAAGAGAATGGTAAATAAACCGAAACGAACTCCTCTCCTACTCCAAATTCAGAAAGGTTTTCACGAGTTTGAAAGCCGAACCGGTATTGAACCGGGTCACGCTGAACCAACACTTTAACGGGTTTCCCCATCTTATCTTCCTTACCGAAGAAAACGGTAATCAAATCCTTCACTGCGAAGTAAATTACCTTTACCAACGGAGCACGTTTCATAATTCCGTCAAACCAAGTAATTGCGGAACGTGAGATTAGATTTGAGATCAAATAACCGAGAACCGCGAACAAAGAGAAAGCGATTAGCAAGCCTAACCCAGGAACCTGAAACGGCAAAATAGTTTCCAGAATTGGCAGAAATAAATCATCTACCCAATTCACAACCCACACAACCACAAAAACAGTGATTCCTATTGGACTAAGAAATAATAATCCTTGCAAGAAATAACCCGCTGCTTTTCTAAAGAATTTACTCATGATAATGCGCTTAGATCTTGCTTAAGTTTTTTGGTCAGCCCAGTAATTACCAAATTGTATGAAAGTAGTATCCACTCCTCTGCCTTCGCCTGGTCGAAAGATCCATCAAATTCAACCGTGTTCCAATGCGTTTTACTCATGTGAAAACCTGGCCTTACGCCAGGATATTCTTCGCGTAATTCAATTGCCAATTCTGGGTGGCACTTTACGTTGAATTGAAACGGATGATGTTCTAAGCCCGAAAGACAAAACATTTTTCCCATAACCTTAAACACCAGAGTCTGCTCATCGAACGGAAAACACTCCTCCACGCCCTTTAAAGAGAGACAATAATTACGGAGGTCTTCAACATTCATAAATCAAAGATGAGGTTTTTCATTCTTCTGAAAGCGGGTACAGAACAGGCCGACTGGGCGCAGCATCGTTTTCAAAAGGTGCTACTTGCAAATTGAGTAGAAACAATCCGTCTTTTACGTCCGTTGGGATGTACGCTAGTTCTGTAATGGTACATTCCATTCGTGGGTTTTCTGGAAAGGTCCAAAAGGCTTTATGTCCCAGCAATCTTCCCTCGTCCGACTCTCTATCGACACTCGGCAAATCCAAAACCAAATGTTTGCAGCCATTTTCTACCAAAAACTGAACTGCTCCAGAATCTAAATAAGCTGGATTTTGACCAGAGTAATTGCGAGCTTTTTTGTCAATTCCATTCGGAAGTGTTCGAATTATCACTCCTTCAGTTTCACCTTTCATAAGTGATTCTAACTGCTGTTTTTCAATCACATAATCGCCATTGTCCAGCTTATTTGGGCTGACCGAAACAAGCTGCGCTACCATATGAAATTGCTTAAAATGTTGATTTACGCTGTGAATTGTTTCGTCTATATGGCCAACACATTCTGTATGCGTGCCATTGCCGTGCGGATTGAAAGATATGTTTCGATAATTAACGCTGCCACCTTTTGAAACCTCTCCAATCCAATCACCTTGTGTATAAGGCTCCATAGAAACTGGATGTGCGTAATACGCATTTACGGTTGGCTCATTGGTAGTTATGGCAATAGAAATATCAGCGCCTTTGGTTAGGTCGGTGCTGTATTGCTTCTCGTTATGCGTTACGGTTACTTTCATTATTTCACCCAAGTAGATATCCAACTAGTGTTTTTGGCTGCTTCCACTTTCTTTTCCTCAGTATCAGCCAGTTCCCAAAGTAAGTCTAACCCGCTTTGCTTCTCTACTTCATCTATGGTTACCACCTTCTCTAGCACCGTATCCGTTCTTCCACTTTCTTGATCCACAATAAACGCTGCATGCTCAAACTCATTCGTTCCTGTTATGCAGATTACTACTTTCCAATAACCACTTGGTACTTGGTGTGGCTCATCTGCATTTGGTAATGATGGCATTGGTTTAGTATACAACGGTCCGGTCATTACGTAAACTGTTTTTCCTGTTCTCACAAGATCTCTGACAGCTTCCTCTAGGTTTTTCCACGGGCCCTGGTTCATGTCCTTTTTCTGCGGAGTTATGTTGCTAAGCATGTTAGACTGTGAGGCAAAACGAGACCCTTTAAAAGAAGCTAGTGGCGCTTGATGCCCTCTATCTACAGAAATGGCAGAATTAGCTCCCTTGTAATCGTCTTTTGAAGATGGGTTTGGTTCAAGTGTTTCGTCTTCTGCCAACCATGGGTCCGACTCCCATTTTCTTTCAACTTCTAACTCGCCTTCTACTTCGTGCATGGTGAGTTTGTAGGCAACCCAATCGGCAAATTTGGTTTTATCGTTGTTGCTCAACGCATAAATGTCTCTGATTATGAGGTCGTTACTAGCAGGAGTTCCTGCCGGATACCCCATAAAAAAGTGTTTGCAATGTATTTCTGGATTCGATTGTGCTGAACCGAAAAGCGAAGCACAACAAAACACGATTAAAAAGTAGATTCTCATCAAAAATATTTTGAACTAAAATAGAATGCCTTGGTCATAAAAAAAGAAGCCCCGTCCATAAATTATGAACGGGGCTTTTTAAAGATTGATTGCGCTTACTTAACTATAATTAAGCGCTCTTGGTACATTTTATTCTCATCTAGAATTATACGAAGAGAATAAACACCTTCAGCTTCAGAAGATAGGTCAAGCGTCTGTCTTCCTGCGGTGCCATTGAGGATGATATCATTAGTAACGCGCTTTCCGACCATATCAAACACCGCTATTTCTAGTTTACGCTGCGATGTAAGTGCATAATCTATTGTGAATGAGCCCGTAGATGGATTTGGATACACATCGAAACTCAAATCGTATTCATGAATTCCAGTTGCACAAGGCGAGTTTGTGTCGAACGTGTATTCCAAGATGTAACTCTCAACTACACAACCAAAGGCATCAATAATTTCCACCTGGTAGTTTCCACTTTCTATCGGACAGTAATTAAAATCCGTAGCACCTGCAATGTTTACACCATTAAGCGACCATTGGTATGAAACCGCAGAGTCGTTTGAACAAGCTATGATTCCATTTGTCTCTTCAATAATACTAGGCTGAGCTGGATTCAAGAACTGTAGCGTAATGGTGTCTGTGTTACTCTGACATCCCACTGTATTGGTGACATGCACCCAATATGTTGCCTCCTGTGACACTGTGATGGATTGAACAGAAGCACCTGTACTCCAAGTGTAAACTGCGTAACCAGCACCCGCATCAAGCAGAACCGACTCCCCTTCGCAAACCTCCACTAATCCAGAAGGATTTACTTCCAGTTCGAATAGGTCGCCATCTTCAATTACCACGATGTCTGTAGCTGAACAACCGTTTACATCGCTCACAGTTACAGAGTAAGTGCCCCAAGCAAGTGATCCTGGGTTAAATCCTCCCCAATCTTCCGAGTAAGGGGCGTTTCCACCGATTACAGTAACCATTGCCGAACCATCTGTTCCGCCTTGGCAAGAAACTGGGCTACTAACCGTGCTTACAACCATTTCTTCTGGCGTTACAAAGAATGTGCAGGTTGCGGTATTACCATGGTCATCTTCCGCAATAATTGTAGCATTTAATTGTGCCGTAATTATTGAACCTGAAGGTGGAGATTGCGTTAAAGTAACACCAGCACACGCATCAGATGCTATAGCCAAGTTTGTGTAATCTGGAACCTCAAACTCACAATTGGCGCTTAGAACTAGAACCTGATCTGCAGGACATTCTAATAGTGGATCTGTATCATCAATACTGGTTAGGTCAAATTCACAAGTAGATGTGTTTCCATTATCGTCCTGTACGGTGATGGTTACCACTTGAGTGCCAGTGCCGAGCAATGAAGTTCCTTGACCTGGAACCTGGCTAACCTGAAGATCAATATCGCAGTTATCAGAAGCAGAAATAAGCTGTCTGAAATCTGGGACTGTGCTTACACAATTAGCATTGAGTATCACTTCTTGATCTGGAGCACAAACCAATATTTCAGGATCGGTGTTGTCTTCTGGTGTAATTGCAAAAGAACAATTGGCCGTATTTCCGTTTCCATCATCAGCAGTTAACGTAACTACCGTATTTCCCAATACCACGGTTGCCACTGGAGGGAATTGAGATACCGTAATATTTGTACCACAATTATCGGTTACTACAGCCTGAGATGAATAATCAGGTACCGCAAACTGGCAGTTTGCATCTACATCTACAGATTGGTTTGCTGGACAAGATATCTCTGGAACAACGCCATCCGCAGGATTAACGAAGAAGCTACAACTACTTGTATTTCCATTGTTATCCTCAGCTGTAAATGTTACTTCAGTGGCACCAGTAATAATGGTACCAGCAGCCTGATCTTGCGTTACTGATAGTAATCCACAGTTATCTGTTGCGTTGACCAAACTACCATAGTCGATAAGTTCAAACTCACAGTTAGCATTAAATGATCCAGCTTGATCTCCAGGGCACACTACAACAGGGGCTGTATTATCCGTAGGAATTACGTCAAACTCACATGTAATAGAGTTTCCGCTTTCGTCTGCAGCTGTAAGTACCAGCGTTTCAGTTTGAGTAATGATAGACCCTGGCCATCCACCCTGACCTCCACCAGTTGAACTAGGAAATGCCTGAACAATGTCAATTACACTAGAGCAGTTATCATCTACCGTTGCTAGCGTAGTGTAATCAGGTAATTCAAACTCACAGTTTGCATTGAAAGACACATCCTGGTCTACGGGACAAATAATGGTTGGAGCCTCGCTATCTAGAGGTGTTATTTCAAACGTACAATCAGCGCTATTTCCATTTCCGTCATCAGCAATCAAGGTAACCACTGTACTTGTAGTGATGAACGTACCAGAAACAGGGCTTTGCTGCACGGTGACGCTGGTTGCGCAATTATCCGAAGTTATGGCTGACGCTGTATAATCGTCTAACCCAAACTCGCAGTTCACGTCTAATGCTACAATTAAATTGTCTGGACACTCAATTTCTGGTGCTGTCAAATCTGATGGCGTAATACTAAACGTACAAGAAGCAGAATTACCATTTGCATCCATCGCGGTAATGCTTACCGTGGTAGCTGCAGAGATTGGCGTTCCTGTTGATGGCGTTTGGGTGTAAATAAACGTTGACGAGCAATTATCTGTAATCGTAAGTAGCGTGCTGTAATCAGAAACGTTGTACTCGCAGTTTGCGTTTAGGCTAACATCAATATCTCCTGGACAGGTGACCACTGGGTCAGTATTATCAGAAGGAGAAACTAGGAACACACAATCGTTGGTATTTCCTGCGTCATCCGTAGCAGTCAATGTCACAACCGTATTCGCGGTAATAGCAGAACCAATAGCTGGATCTTGTGAAATACCTACTACCGATGTACAGTTATCTCCAGCATTGGCTTGAGAAGAATAATCGAGGAGAACGAACTCACAATTGACATCTAAACTCACCGCTTGGTCTGATGGACAAAGGATTGAAGGTGATTGGTTATCCGTAGGTGTTACATTAAATGAGCAAGCAACAGCGTTTCCGTCATCATCAGTAGCAGTAAGTGTTACCGAGGTAATTCCTGTAATAACTGATGACGCGGAAGGTACCTGAGTAATTTCAGGGTCCGTATCGCAATTATCCAACGCGCTTGCCTGCGTTGTGTAATCTGGCAGCGTAAACTGACAACCAGTATCGAAGAACACAGACTGACTTCCAACGCAAGTGATACTTGGTGGAATATTATCAGAAGGAATTACTTCGAAATCACAACTTGCAGCATTTCCAAAATCATCTTCAACATTGATGGTAACCGTTGTTTGGTTAAAGATTACAGTACCAATTGCAGGGTCCTGCGTTAGGCTTGTACCTCCACAATTATCAGCAGCATTTGCATCTGGTGTGAAATCAGTCAGTACAAACGCGCAGTTTATATTGAAACCAACTTGCTGCGTATTTGGGCAAACTACCGTTGGTGGTGTGTTGTCTGTAATAACAAACGTACAAGAACTACTATTTCCTGTGAAGTCGGTAGAAATAAGCGACACGGTAGTTGTTCCTGTAACAACCGTACCGACAGCAGGCGATTGACTTATAGCAGGTGCTCCATCGCAATTGTCTTGTGTGCTAGCAAGTGAAGTGTAATCTGGCATAGTGAGCATACAACTTGCGTTGAACGTCTCAGTCAAATCTGCTGGACAACTTACTGTTGGATCTTCTGTATCATCTACAACTACGTTGAAACTGCAAGAGCTTGAATTGCCCGCTGCATCTGTTGCCCCGTAGGTAACAACCGTAGTTCCTTCTAAGAATGGATCTCCACTACCTAAACCAGCCTGCAACACAGGTACAATTCCATTAGTACAGTTATCCGAAACAGTGACTGCGGCATAAGTAACAACCGCCTGACAAACAGATGGATCTGTACCTACTGCAATGTCTGCTGGACAGGTTAGAACTGGATCTTCAGTGTCATTCACCGTAACTGCGAATAAACATGTTACTGTATTTCCGCTAGCGTCAACCGCTTGGTATATCACATTGACGGTTCCTACCGTAAACGAACTTCCTGAGGCCAAGCCGTCAACTAAAGTTGGAACGATACCAACAGTACAATTATCGGTTACTGATGGCAACGTGTAAGTAACAATTGCAGCACAGTTTCCTGGATCATTAGAAACCGATATTGCTGCTGGACACGTAATTACAGGGTCTTCATCATCCTCAATTGTAACGTTAAATGAGCACTGAGCTGTGTTCCCATTTCCGTCATCTCCTTGGTAGGTAACTACAGTTGTTCCTACCGGGAAATTTGAACCGCTTGACAAACCAGCTTCAAGCGTTGGAACGATACCTGCTGTACAGTTATCTGTAACCGTTGGAAGCGTGTAAGTAACATCCGCACCACAGGTTCCTATAGCCGCTGGAAGCACAATATCTGCAGGGCAAGTAATGACTGGGTCTTGGTTGTCGATAACAGTAACGCTGAATGAACAAGTGCTGATGTTACCGCTTCCGTCATTCGCTTCATATGTAACGGTCGTTAGTCCAAGAGGGAATGTCGAACCGCTCGTTAAACCTGATGTTAGTGTTGGAATTATTGTTCCAGCACAGTTATCTGTAGCAATTACTGCTTGATAGCTAACCGCTGCACCACAAGTGTTTGGTTGCACGTTTGTAGTAATATCTAACGGACAAGCCAAAATAAGTGGTGGCTCATTGTCTTCAACCGTGATTGTAAATGAACAGGAAGCAGAATTTCCGTTGCCATCATTAGCGGTATAGGAAATGGTTGTTGTTCCGTTCGGGAAGTTAGAACCAGATGTTTGACCCGCAGTAAGTGTAGGTACTATTCCTGTTGCACAGTTATCTGTAACCGTTGGGAGTGCGTAGTTTACAAACGCATTACAAGAATTCACATCAGAATCAGTAGTAATATTTGCTGGGCAAGTAATTACAGGAGCAACATTATCAAGCACCTCCACCTCGAAAGAGCATGTTGAAGTGTTTCCATTGCCATCGTCAGACAAATAGGTAACCGTAGATGTTCCAACAGGGAACGATGCTCCGGAGGCCAATCCCGAACTAAGCGTTGGAATTATACCTGAAGTGCAGTTATCTGTAACCGTTGGTAACGAATACGTCACAACCGCAGCACAGGTATTTCCATCCACAAAAGTGCTGCTGTTTGTCGGACAAATGATAACTGGATCTTCAGCATCTAGAACCGTCACGTCAAACTCACAAGAGCTTGAATTCAGGTTTCCATCTGTTGCCGTGTAAATTACCGTGGTTGTTCCAAGAGGGAAAATTGTTCCGCTTGCCTGACCAGAAGTGAGTGTTGGAATAATCAATCCATCGCAGTTATCTGTTGCGGTAATTGACGCGTAATTCACTACCGCATCGCAGCTACCCGCATCGTTGTTTACAGTGATATCGATAGGACATCCAAATATGATTGGCGGTACATTATCCGCAGGAATTACGTTGAACGTACACGTACCAACATTTCCGCTGGCATCCGTTGCAGATAGAGTTACAATGGTGGCACCTCCAATAGATGAACCTGCCAACGGAAGTTGTGTTACAGTTGGGTTTGGATCACAGTTATCGGCAGTACTGCCAGAACTGGTGTAATCTGTCATTGTAAACTGACATCCGTTTCCAAAACTCACGGTCTGATCAGCAGGACAAGTAACAACTGGTGCAGTTTGGTCTTCCAAAATCACATTAAATGCGCAAGTAGCTGTGTTGCCAGCATCATCTGTTCCCGTAATTGTAATAGTGGTAGTAGACGACACTGTATTTCCGGCCGCAGGGCTCTGAGAAATAGCCACATCGGTATCGCAATTATCTGTTGATGATACTAAGGATGTGTAATCACCAAGAGAAAAATCGCATGCGGCAGAAAGTGCTTCTGTTACACTAGAAGGACACGTAACCGTTGGGTTGTTACTATCTGTAGGAATTACTTGGAACGTGCAACTTCCTGAGTTTCCTGCATCATCAACAATAGAGATTGTAACGGTAGTTGTTCCCGAAACAAGATTGCCGATTCCTGGGCTCTGGGTAATGAATGGCGTGTTATCGCAATTATCATCTCCTGTTGCTAAGCCAGTGTAATCTGGCAGAGTGAATTCGCAATTAGACGTAAAGTTTACGTTCTGATTTAAAGGACATACAACCGTTGGGTCTACATCATCTTCCGGAATCACATTAAAACTACATGATGCCGTATTTCCAGATGCGTCTGTAGCAGTAAGTGTTACCAGTGTTACAATGGAATGAACACTAGAAATAGCTGGGCTCTGAGATACTATTGGACTTAAATCGCAATTGTCCAAAACGGTAGCAAACCCTGTATAATCGGCCAATGCAAATTGACAATTGGCATTAGTGCTTACCGTTTGGTCTGTAGGACAAGAAATCGTAGGGTCTACGTTATCGTCAGGCAATACATCAAACGTACAGTCGCCAGTATTTCCAGCAGCATCGGTTACACTTAAAGTAATGGTTGTAGTTCCAGAAATCGCAGTACCTGAAGCTGGTAGTTGGGTAACCGTGAACGGAGCTGTGCTACAGTTATCAGAAACACTGGCAAATGAAGTGTAATCTGTAAGTGTAAACGAGCAACTCGCATCAAACGGTTCTGTAATATCTAACGGACAAGCAACAACTGGTGCAGCGTTATCTGCTGGATTGACATTGAACGTACATGTTCCAATATTACCCGCAGCATCCGTAGCGCTGATAGTAACTACCGTGGTTCCTCCAATCAATGAACCAACAATCGGGCTTTGAGAAATGGTTGGTCCGTTATCGCAATTATCTGTGGCTGACGATATTCCAGTGTAATCGGTAAGTGTAAACTGACAAAGGTTGTTGAACGAAACATCCTGATCAATTGGACACGATACAACTGGAGCTGTATTATCGGCAGGAATAACTTCAAACGTACATGTTGCAGTATTCGAGTCGGTATCTGTAGCCGTTAGTGTAATAGTTGTCTGACCAGAAATGGTTGTTCCTGAAGCAGGAGACTGAGTTACGGTTGGCGTAGCGCTACAGTTATCGGTAGCAGTTGCCATAGTTGTGTAATCGATTACATCGAACTCACAATCTGCATCAAAGTCTTCAATTTGATTTCCAGGACAGCTGATGTTCGGATTATCGTTATCGGCTGGGGTTACCAAGAATGTACATGAAGCTGTGTTCACATTATCATCCTCAGCAGTTAATGTTACCGTTGTCGGAACAGTAATAATGGTTCCGAAAGCAGGGCTTTGCGTTACAGCAACAGATAAATCGCAGTTATCGGAAACCGTTCCCACCGCGGTGTAATCAACAATGGTGAACTGACAGCTAGAGTTTGAACTGACCGTTTGATCCAATGGACAAGCAATCGTAGGATTTGTATCGTCCTCTGGAATCACATCAAACGTACAAGTACTAAGATTTCCACTTGCATCTGTCGCTGTTAAAGTGATTTCAGTGGTTCCAGAAATTGTAGTTCCAGAAGCTGGGCTCTGTGTAACTGCTAGTAAAGCATCACAATCATCGGTCACAGTAGCAGAACCAGAATAGCTTGTAAGCACGTACTGACAAGCCGCATCAAAACTTACTGTTGCATCACTCGGGCAAGTAATATTTGGGTCAGTTTCATCTTCAGGAATAATATCGAACGTACATGTTCCAACATTTCCAGCTGCGTCAGTTGCGGTCAACGTTACAGTTGTAGTACCCGTTACAGTTGTAGTAGCGACAGGGCTTTGGGTCACGGTTGGAGAAGCGTCACAATTGTCGCTCGAAATGGCTGTTCCCGCATAATTCAATAAGTCATACTCGCAGCTTGCGTTGAAACTTACTTGTTGGTTTCCTGGACAGTTTACCACAGGATTTGTAGCATCTACAGGAACTACATTGAACGTACATGTACCTGTGTTGCCATTGGCATCTGTAGCAGTTAAAATAATGGCGGTTGTTGTTCCGATGGATGTTCCCGAAACAGGTGATTGGGTTACAACTGGCGAAGCATCGCAGTTATCACTCGCGCTTCCTAATCCTGTATAGTCAAGCAAATTGAACAAGCACTGAGCATTGAAATTTGCAGGCTGATCTGCAGGACAAACGATTATTGGATCAGTATTATCATCTGGTAATACATTGAATGTACAAGTAGTTGTATTTCCTGCATCATCTGTTGCGGTAAGCGTAATTGTTTGCGAACCTGTTATTGTGGTTGTGGCAACAGGAGATTGAGTCACAGCAACACTTGCATCACAATTGTCAGATGTTGTTGCAAGACTACCGTAATCAGGAAGATTAAAATCGCAACCCGCTGTAAAGTCTTCACTTTGATTTGCAGGACAAGTAATTACTGGATTTGTAGCATCCGCAGGTGTTACGCTAAACGTACACGTGTTAGTGTTCCCTGCATCATCAGTTGCAGTTAACGTTACCGTTGTTGCTCCAGTTTGAACCGACCCTATTCCAGGGCTTTGAGTAACTGTTGGAGTTAAATCACAATTATCGCTTGCAGTAGCTGAGCCAGTGTAATCTGCTAGAGAAAAATCGCAACCTGAGCTAAAGTTTACATTCTCATTTGTCGGACAAGAAATACTTGGATTTTGCCCATCAGTAGGATTGATATTAAACGTACAAGTAGCGCTATTTCCACTTGCATCTGTAGCCGTAAGAGTCACAACCGTAGAACCTGTAATAACGGTTCCTAATGTTGGACTTTGCGTTATTGTTGGAGAAGCATCACAATTGTCATTCGCTGTTGGAGTACTCAAATAATTACCCACAGTGTACTGACAACTTGCACTAAAGCTTACGTTCAAATCTGCGCCACAAACAATGGTCGGGTTTGTAACGTCCTGTGGAATTACATCAAAAGAACATGTGGTTGAATTTGAACTAGCATCTGTCACAGTCATGGTAACTGTGGTTGTGGATGTAATCGTTCCGCCTGCCACAGGACTCTGAACAACCGATGGGCTCGAATCACAATTGTCGTTTGCAGTAAGAGAACCAACATAGTTGGCGAGTACTGCATCACAATTCGCATCAAAATTCACAATCTGATTTGTAGGACAACTCGCACTTGGATTTGTCACATCACTCGGAATTACATCGAACGAACAAATGGATGTGTTTCCAGCATCATCAGTAGCAGTTATCTGCACAGCTGTAGTCGTTCCAATCGAAGTTCCTGGCACTGGAGATTGACTTAACGTTACGTCCGTATCGCAGTTATCTGCGGCACTAGCCAAACCAGTGAAGTTGATAATGTTGAATTGACAAAGTGTATTGAAATTCACTGTTTGATCTGAAGGGCAATTAACAACAGGGTCCTCATTGTCGTCAGGAATTACGCTAAACGAACATGTTGCAGTATTCAAAGAAGCATCGGTAACTGTTAGGGTTACCACCGTGGTTCCCGAAATTGTAAATCCAATAACTGGACTTTGAGTAACTGTTGGAGAAGCATCGCAGTTATCTGCAACCGTTGCTAAACCTGTGTAATCCGCTAAGTCAAACTCACATCCAGCATCAAAACTTTCAAGTTGATTGGCTGGACACGTAATTGTTGGATTTGTATCGTCTGTTGGAATAGCATTGAACGTACATGTTCCTGTATTACCAGAACCGTCAGTCACGGTAAGGGTAACTACCGTAGATAAGGTAAGAATAGAGCCTACCGCTGGCGATTGAGTTACTACCGGATTAGAATCACAATCATCATTTGTTGCCGCCCCCGTGTAATTCGGGAGTGTGAACTGACAGATTGAGTTAACGCTTACGTTATCATCCGCAGGACACGTGATTGTTGGATCAACAATATCATTTGGAATTACATCGAACGTACATCCAATGCTGTTTCCACTTGCATCTGTAGCGGTAAGTGTAATCTGAGTGCTACCTGTAATAGTTGTGGCTGCAGCCGGAGTTTGAGAGATTGTTGGAGAAGCATCGCAATTGTCTTGCAAGAAACCCACTTGTCCACTGTAATCAAGGATTTCATATTGACAGCTTCCATCAAACGTTACAATTTGGTCTGACGGACAGTTCATCTGTGGGGCTTCATCATCAGAAACAGTGACCGTAAACGAGCATGTTCCTACATTTCCAGCAGCATCTGTAGCCGTAAATGTGTTTGTTGTAACTCCTATTCCGAAAGCCGTTCCAGAAGCTTGACCAGCACTTTGCACCGGAGCAACAGTTCCATCACAATTGTCATTGGCCAATAAGGTGGCGTAATTAACCATTGCAGTACAAACGCCAGCATCTGTATTTGCGGTAAGGTTTGCAGGGCAGTTTAAGAATACGGGGTCTTCATCATCGGTAACAGTTACTGTAAAAGAACAGGTTGCTGTATTTGAAGAGCCATCGGTTGCTACATACGTGATGGTTTGAGTTCCAACGCTTAAGAAACTACCACTAACAGAACCAGCAGTTTGTGCTAAAGTCGCTCCTGGACAATTATCAGCAAAGGTTGCAGAAGCGAAAGAAACTGTTGCGCCACACTGACCTGATGCATTTGGCACCGAGATATTAGAAGGGCAAGAAATAGTAGGGTTTTCTGTATCCGAAACGGTTACATTGAAGTTGCAAAGTGCTGTGTTTCCTGCTGCATCTGTAGCAGTATATTGAATGGCTACTGTTCCTAAAGAGAACGTTGACCCTGGGCTTTGTCCAGAAGTAAGAGCTACCGTAACCCCAGGGCAATTATCAGTCGCTGTAGGGGCACTCCAATTTACGGTGGCACTACACTGTCCAGACGTGTTTCCAACACTAATACTACTAGGGCAACCCGAAATAGTAGGAGCATCATCATCGCTAACTGTAATTGTGAAAGAACAACTAGCGGTATTTCCTGTAGCGTCAGTTGCCGTGTAAGTCACAGTATTTGTACCAGATGGAAAAGACGAACCACTTGCTGAACCTGCTGTTAATGCTACTCCCACGCCAGGGCAGTTATCTGTAGCGGTTGGAGTGGAATATGTTACCGTTGCACCACACGAGCCAGTTGTACCTACGCTAATATTTGCAGGACAACTTATAGCTGGATTTTGAGCATCGTTAACCGTAACCGAGAATGAACAATTAACCGAATTACTAGAAGGGTCTGTGGCCGAATAACTTACGGTTGTAGTCCCAACTGGAAAGCTAGACCCACTTGCCAAACCACCAGTCAAAGCGGTGATTACCGAACAATTATCGGAAGCACTAGGAGTAGAATAATTAACATTTGCGGCACAAGACCCTGAAGCCGCGTTTACATTAATGTTAGCGGGGCAACTAATTGATGGGTTTTGATTGTCGTTTACCGTAACAGTAAAGTTGCAAGATGCGGTGTTTCCAGATGCATCTGTAGCTAAATGGGTTACCGTTGTAGTTCCAAGCGCGAATGAACCCCCACTAGCTGGTCCAGCTGTACGCGAAACACCTACACCAGGGCAATTATCCGTGGCCGTTGGCACAGAATAATTTACGTTGGCTGCACAGGAGTTTGATGCCGTATTAACTGTAATATTTGAAGGGCAGCTAATTGTAGGATTCTGATTGTCAACCACTGTTACTGTGAAGCTGCAAGATGCAGGAGACCCGGTAGGACAGGTGGCTAAGAATGTATTGGTTGTTGTTCCAATGGGAAAAAATGTACCGCTTGCCTGTCCGGCAGTTTGCGTTATTGTTGGTGAGTTAACCAATGTGTATGTAATTCGAACCAAACCGTTTCCAGTTCTCTGATTACCTGTGGTAGATCCAGCAGTAACTCCACCAATATAACCTGAACCTCCAGCTCCACTCTGTCCAGTCCAATCGTTAGTAGAATTCCACGAGCCATTTTGACCAACAGTTGCTCCGCCAAATCCACCAACCGTGGCATTCGCAGAACCCGCTTGATCCGAACCTTCTTCATTTCCACCAGCTCCGCCAGTTCCAAAAGCCCCGTTAAAACCATTCGTTGGCCCACCTGCAGTCCATGTTGTAAAACCACGTGTACCTCCGGCTCCTTGCGTTCCACCAGTTGGAACAGCACCTCCAGGAGGAATACCTGGCCAGCCAGCGCCACCACCGCCACCGTACCAGCCACCGCCTCCACCGCCTCCAGTACCTCTACCGCAACCAGCTCGTCTGTGACCTCCGCCACCGCCACCGCCACCAGCAACGATTACTCTATTGTTTAATCCAGTACCTCCTGCACGTACATCAGACGCACCACCACCACCACCACCACGTGCAATGGCACAGGTAGTAGCTCCAGCGTTTCCTCCTCCATTGTATCCTCCAGTAACACTTACACCACCGCCACCACCAACATAAATTCTGATTACTTCTCCAGGTGTGACTGCACGATTACCAGAAGAGAGACCTCCTTGTCCACCTACAGCAGAACCATTCGCACTTGTTCTTCCTTGAGCACCCCAAGCCTGAATATTAATGCTTGTTACGCCCGCAGGAACTGTGAAGTTTTGAACTCCCCCTGTGTAGTTAAAGTTGGTGACTGTAGTTCCGCTACCTCCAGAACATGTGGCTGTTGGAGCAGCAAAATTGACTGTTGCTCCACATTGACCCGAAGTAGCATTTACAGTAATGTTTGACGGGCAGTTGATTGTTGCCTGTCCAAAACTGAATGAAATGCTGACAAACGACAAAACCACACCCAACATCAGTCTCACAATCTTGTTGAATGGTTGTGATTTTGTGTTGGTAATTGTAGGAATGAGTGTATGGTCTGTTGTAAGATTGTAGAAAGAATTCATATACGGGGTTTATTCGGTTGTCGATAAATATATTGAATTATCTGATTCCCCCGAAAGATACCAGTACGTAAATAGATTACGTTTTTGAAGGA
>ERZ889078.1729-NODE-1729-length-16849-cov-13.212933_pt1 | contig 16849 bp, 9 predicted proteins | sample MGYA00521266_ERZ889078 | MGnify/ENA primary metagenome ERZ889078 (study PRJEB32303, sample SAMEA104408618) | aquatic metagenome | biome: Brackish water; feature: Pelagic; material: water | place: Baltic Sea | collected 2014-06-16T06:34:00 | depth 76,534 m ...
GGCCTCCACAGACGTTGAAAATCTGGGCGCATGGCGCTGATCAAGCTGATCGAACACCCAGGACGAACCCACCGAGACCTTGGGTTTTCTCGGCACCGGCAACACCCAGCCAAAGTCTTTGGCGAGGCCGGTGTAGCGCACCTCGACCCAGACCAGGCTCTTCTTCGTCTTGGGATCCTGGTGGAACAAGACGCGCTCTGCGTTCTGCAGCACCAGCTGGTTGTTCTGCTGGCCGGGCGGCGAGAAACAGCCGCCGCACGCCAAGGCGTCGAGGGGCAGGGCTAGGCTGGTGCTGGCTAGGAGCAGGGCAGCGAGGAGAGGGCGTCGCATCTTGGGCCTCCGAGGGCGGGTTGGTCACGGGTAGGTCTGTCTCTCGGCGCATCGCTGCGTCGCGAGAGCACGGCATGTCGGTGAACTGAACTAGCGAGAACCGTGCCGCTCGGCGCGATTCTATCATAAGTCGCTAATAATAGACATGGAAAAGTATACTGCTGTGGTGGCCGCGCGGCGCCGCGTGTAGAATAACTAATCAGCACACTCGGCTGGGTGTAGCTTTATTCAACACTGGCCGCGGCGAGGCCAGCGCTTGGCCCCAAGCCGAGCCGTTCTGCGAGGGCTTGGTGGCGGCCATCGAGCGCCCGCAGCTCGCCGGGGCGGCCATCCTCCAACCGCACTAAAACCCCGTAATCGCTGGCTTGTAGCGGCGTGAACCGGGCGCTGTGGGGCCACAGATTGAGCAGCGCGCCGGCGTCGTCACGCGCCGCGCGGCCTTCGAAGCGCCACTGGCCGTCCACGTGTTTCAGCCCCCCAAAGGGTGGCAGATCTCCCCACACCTGCGCCCGCTCGGTCTCCGGCGCCGCGTGCGGGTCGGCTGGCGTCGCTGGCGTCGCTGGCATGGGTAGTCGCAAGCGCACAGCGGCGACGTCCCATGTCGGTGGCAGCACGCCGTCGCCTGCGCGCGCCTCGATCAGCGCGGCCAGGGCGGCGAGCGAGCCGAGCTCGAAGGCGTTGTGGACGCTGGCGGCGGCGGCGCGCAGGCCGACCCCGCCCTCGGTCGGCACCAGCTCGATGTCGAAGCCGCAGAGGCTCGCTTCTTGCCACAGGGCCACGTCGGCCAGCACGGACGGCACCTCGGCGCTGCCTCGCCACGCGGCGTTGAGCCTCGGCCCCAACGACAGCTGGCCGTCGCAATCGGCCGGCACGTTCAGGCCAATCCACAAGCGGTCGGGCAGGCCGCGGCGCCAGGGGGCGAACCACGTGACCCACCAGGCTGAGGCGTCCTGGTTGTCGGTCGCGTCGCCGGCGCCCCGGCAGAGCCAGAACGTCGTCGCACCGTCAACGCGTTGCCACCACGCCAACAGCCCCCGATCGCAGCCTGGCGGCGCGATCAGCTCATACGGCGGGGTCTTTATCGCGGCGCGGGCGGTTGCGCCAAACGGTGGTCCGCCCGCAGCGACGGCGTCGCGAAGCGCTTGCGCGGCCTGTTCGGCGTCGGTCCGTCGCTCGACGCGGAGCCGCGCTTGCCAGCGTCGAATGAGGGTGACGATCAGCGAGAGGCTGGAGGCCAACACCACCACCGTAATCCACATGGGAACACTCATCGGTCTCCTCGATTGTTCGGCTAGGTATCGGCCTCAACGGTCCCACTTCTGCGGCGTCGGCGCTTGAGGCACCATCAGCCTGCCCCAGCCAGTCTAGCGCTGGTCGGTCCGAGCCAAATCCCGTAGGAGCGCATCGTGTCCGATCCCGTTCAGTTCTCCCACAAAGCCTTCGCCGACCTCACGCTCATGGAGCTGCATGACCTGTTCTGGCTTCGCAACGAGGTGTTTGTCTTCTACCAGAAGATCACCGCCGAATCGGAGATCGACGGCCGCGACCCAGAGGCGGTGCACATCCTCGGTCGCGGCGCGGACGGCAGGATGGTCGCCACAGCGCGGCTGTTCATGGACGGCGACGTGGTGAAGGTCGGGCGTGTGGCGGTGCACCAAGATCTGCATCGTGGCGGCGTCGGGACGGCGCTTATGCGGTATGCGCACGAGGTGATCGGCCCACGTCCCGCGGCGCTGAGCGCCCAGGCTTATCTGCGTGACTGGTATCAGCGGCTGGGTTGGCAGCCCGTCGGCGCGGAGTACGACGAGGCGGAGATCCCCCACGTCTACATGGAGCGCAAGTAAACGCCGCGCGCGCCTGCGTTGCCGCTACTTAAACAGCTCGGTCAGGTTCGGCACCAGGAGGAACTCGACGCGGCGGTTGGTGGCGCGGCCCGGATCATCGTCGTTGCTCGCAGTCGGCTGATACGATCCGTACCCGCCCACGCTCAGCGTCTTGGGGGGGACGCCGCCTTCTTTCAGCATGAACCCGACCACCGACCAAGCCCGCGCCATGGAGAGCTCCCAGTTGCGCTCGTCCTTGCCCGTCGAGTCGGTGTGGCCGGCGACTTGAAAGAGCCGCGACGGCATCAACTTCAGCACCGCCGCCAGCTCGAGCAGGACCGGCTTGGCGCCTTCCTTGAGCTTGGATTTGCCCGTGTCGAAGAGGATGTCGCCCTGCAGCGCGATGATCAGAAAGCCGCGATCGAGCTTGATTTGCAGCTTGCCAGCGTCGCTCATGCTCTTGAGCGCGCTGCGCACCTTGGCGATGACCGAGCCGACCTTGTTCAGCTTGTCGAGCAGGTCCCGGCGCTCCAGCGAGCAGTTCGCCAGCGCCTTGGCCTTGTTGCCGCCTTTGGCGGTCGCTTCGTCGAGCGTCTTCTTGGTCCGCAGCAGCTCCCGCTCCAAGTCGTCGCCCCGCTTCTTCTGGCCATCGGCAAACTGGGTCTGATCCTCGAGCTTTTTGTGCTCCAAGGCCCACTTCTCGGCGGCCTTCTCTCTGGCGAGCTTGAGCTGGGTGAGCCCGTTGGTCCGCTCTTGCTCAAGCTCTGAGAAGTGCTTCTCCTTCGGGTAGCCGCAGCCGATGAGCATGAGGCAGCATAAGGCGGCGATGAGGGTGGGGCGTAGGGTCATGTGAGTCTCCAGCGAACGGGAACGAAGGTCGGGACGGCAGGGTCGGCTCTTGTAGCGACGCGTGCAATCGCGGCGTAACCTGCACACACGTGGGCCACAGGATCAAGGGGTCCGCGCCCGGCGCAACATTTTCGCCACTAATCTCGATCGAAACCGCACCTGCATGCGAGACAGCACCGGAGCGCGCATGTGTGGCATCTACGGTCGAATCGGTCCGCGCGACGACGCGCTCGACCGCACGGCGACGCTGACGCTTCGGCATCGCGGCCCGGACCACGCGGGCCTCTATGTCGACACCCGCGACATAGCCGGCGCGCCGGGAGTTTTTGCGGCGTTGGGCCACACCCGACTGAGCGTGCTGGACCTCAGCCCGGCCGGCCATCAGCCCATGCGCAGTGACGACGAGCAGACGGTCATCGTCTACAACGGCGAGATCTACAATTTCCAGCGGCTGCGCTACGGGCTGCGCGCCGCGGGTGTGCGCTTCCGCTCCGAATCCGACACCGAGGTGCTGCTGCGCCTGTATGAGCGCGATGGTGACGCCTTTCTGGCCCAGCTCACTGGGATGTTCGCGCTCGCTGTCTGGGACCGCAGGCGCGGCCGGCTGCTGCTCGCCCGGGATGTGAGCGGGATCAAACCGCTGTATGTGCGACGCGCTGACGCCGCGACCGGCGTGGACCAGGGCGGCCTCGGCCCCCTCGCGTTCGCCTCGGAGCCCAAGGCCTTGCTGCGCGATCCGACGTTTCGGCGTGAGGCGGACCGGGACGCGCTGGCGGGCTACCTCACCTACCTGCACATACCGCCGCCGCGGAGCGCGTTCTTGGGCATCACGCCGCTCAGACCGGGCCACAAGCTCACGTGGCAGGCGCGCGCGACCGGCGGGGATGCCGAGGTGCGCGTCGAGCGCTTCCACCACTTCGCGACGACGCCCAAGCTGCGGGAGACGCGGCTCAGCGCCGCGGTTGACGGCCTCGACGCGCTGTTGCGCGCCGTCGTGGCGGATCACCTCGTCGCTGACGTGCCGGTTGGCGCCTTTCTCTCGGGCGGCATCGACTCGGGCGTGCTCGTCGCGCTGGCGGCCGAGCATCGTCGCGCGCGCGGCGACTCAAGCCAGCTCGCGACCTTTACGCTGGGCTTTGGGCCGGAGGGCGCCGCGCTCGATGAAGGCGAGGCCGCCGCCAGCGTCGCCCGCGCGCTCGGTGTGCGCAATCGCCTGATCCGCGTCAACGGTGACCTCGCGGCGGCGTGTTTGCCACGCATCGTGGGCCAGTTCGACGAGCCCTTCGCGAACCCCACCGCGCTGCTACAGGACCTGCTCTGCGAAGCGGCGCGGGCGGAGGTCGCGGTGGTGCTCGCGGGTGACGGGGGTGACGAGGCTTTCGCCGGCTACCCGCGACATCGCGCGATCCAGACCTACAGGCTGCTGCGGCGGCTGCCGGTGGCGGTGCGCGGCGACCTGTTGGGACGGCTGGCTCGGCAGCTGCCCGACCGCGCCGACGCCGCGCCGTTGATGCGCCGTATGCGGCGACTGTTGACCCAGCTCGACGGCGATTTTGCCACGGTGTACCGAGGCTGGTTGACGCACTATCCCCCAGCGGAGCTCGTCGACCTGCTCGCTGATCCGGCGCTGCTCGGCGCAGACGGCGGTGATCCTGGCCCCGTCGAGGCGCTGATCCGCGATGCTCGCGCCGGCGTGCCGGACGACGCCGAGCCGCACGCCAAGTCGCACCAACGGCGCCACGCTGAACCCTCGCTGCTCGATCTCGCGTGTCTCGCCGACGTCCAGAGTTGCCTCCCCGACAATGTGCTGCGCCCGGGCGACCGCATGAGCATGGGCCACGGCCTCGAGCTGCGTGTGCCCTATGCCGATCGCCGCGTCCTCGACTTTGGGCTGTCGTTGCCCGACGCGCTGCGCATGTCGCCCGTGGCTGCGATCCTGGGCGCCGAGGGGCACGATGCGTCCAAACGCGTGCTGCGGCACCTCGCCAAGCGCTACTTGCCCGCTCGCGTCGCCGCGGCGCCGAAACAGGGCATGGTTCCGCCACTCGGCACGTGGCTCAACGCGGCGTTGCGTCCGCTCGTCGACGCCGCCACGAGCCCGGCCACGCTCGCGCGGCGCGGCCTGGTGCGGCCGGATCGGGTCACCCGGATGCGGGAGGAACATCGCCGCGGAGAGCGTGACCGCACCTGGAACCTGTGGGCGTTGGTGGTGTTGGAAGACTGGTATGCCCGCCGAATCGACCGGTTGGATCTGCCCGAAATCGCCGAGAACCTAGCCTGCGAGCGCTATGTGGCCACCTGAGACCCCGGCTCGCCTCAGCGCGTGAAGAGCAACGTCAGGAGCTGCGGGTTCATGGCTTTGAGGTGGTACACCAGCAGGAAGTAGTAGCCGAGAAACGCAGCGAAGATGCCGATGACCGCGAGGGGGTTTTGACGCAACCGCCAGAGCAGGCCGCTACCCAGGCTGACGAGCGTGAGCTTGACGATCACGAACTCCAGCGGATGTGCGTGCGCCAGATCGGCGAGCAGCGGGTTGGCTTCGACGGCTCGCTGGCTGCTGATCCAGTAGATCGTGAGGACTGCGTCGAAGAGGTTCATCACCAGGATGGCTTTGACAAAACCCTTCAACCAGTCGAAGTGCACCGCGGTGCCGACCCACGGCGCGGGGTCGAACGGGCCACGGCGCCCCGGATCCGGCTCCGCAGCGTGTTGGCGCGCGTCATCCGGCCGCGAATCGGAGTCTTGCTGGGGCGGCGTCGTGTCGGTCATGCGCCTCAAGTTACGTGGACTGCGGTTGCGACAAGCGGCCCGACTTGGTAGCGGCCCCGCCGCCTCACAGTCTAGGGTTTGTGAAGCCTAACGGAGTGGCTGGCCGAGCGCGAGGCGGCCGTCAGGCTTCGCGGCCCACTTCACGGCCCGCTTCCCAACACGAGGCGGTTGTGTCAGAAGGCCGGACACTTCGACGGGCCCCAACCAGCCGGTGATCGCTCCCTGGGGCAGGCGCACAACCACGCCTAGGGACGCCGAAACTCAGCCTCGTCACACATCGACGTACTGGAGAAACAATGCGCACAGACAGACACTCCGCGGCCCGCCAACCCGCGGCCGTCGCCCGCCGGGCCGGCCGCCTCTCCGCCCCACTCGCAGCCATCGTCGGCACCCTGCTCGCCGCCTGCGGTGGCGGTGGTGCCGCGGCGATTAAGAAGCCCGCACCGGCTCAGGAGGTCGCTTTGAAAGACGCCGCCGCGAAGGAGACCGCCGCCGCCAACGCCACCGTGACGGAAGCGGGCAGCCTCGCTCGCCGGTGCGCCGACGCCCTCACCGCTGCCCGTGGCCATCGCGAGGCGATCGTGGCGCTGCCGGCCAAGGGCACGACCGCCCACCGCGACCAAGTGATGGCGTTGTTCAACAAGATGCAGACCGCGCTCGCAAACGCCGAGGCTGAGTCGAGCCTGTGGCGGTCGGTGCACCCCGACGGCGCGATGCGAAAGGCGGCTGAGAAGTGTGAGCAGGAGGTCGCGGCCCTGAGCACGCTGCTGTCGCTCGATCGGCAGCTGTACGACGTGTTTACGAGCTTGGATCTCAAGGGCACGGACGCGCTGGTGCAGCGGCTCGTCACCAAAACCATGCGCGATTTCAAGCGCGCCGGCGTCGACAAAGACGAGGCGACGCGGGCCCGCATCAAGACGTTGAACGATCAGATCGTGAAGGTCGGCCAGTCGTTTTCGAAGACGATCATCCAGGACAAGCGCCACGTCAGCGTGGACCCCAAGTCCCTCGACGGGCTGCCAGCCGACTGGATCGCCGCGCACAAGGTCGGCAAGGACGGCAAAGTTCAGGTCACCACGGATTACCCCGACTACATCCCCTTCATGACCTACAGCAACGACGACCAGGCCCGAAAGGCGCTCTACCTGACCTACCGGCAGCGCGGAACGCCGAAGAATACGGCCAATTTGCAGCGGCTGCTGGAGCTGCGCTTTGAACTGGCAAACCTGCTGGGCTACAAGTCTTGGGCCGCGTTCATCACCGAAGACAAGATGATCGGCAGCGACACGAACGCCACGGCGTTCATCGAACGCATCCGCGTCATCGCCGATAAACGCATGAAACGCGAGCGAAAGCTCCTGCTGGCCGAGCTGCGGCGCACCGACAAGCGGGCGAAGGTTGTGCAGGACTGGCAGCAGGCGTGGCTGCTCGGTCGGCTGAAGAAGCGCACGTTCGACTTCGACGCGCAGAAGCTGCGGCCGTACCTGCACTACGACAAGGTGCGGCAGGGGCTGCTCGACCTCACGTCGAACCTGTTTGGGCTGACCTACAAGCGCAACACGACGGCCAAAACCTGGCACCGCGACGTGACCGTCTACGACGTGTACGAAGGCGAGAAGCTGCTCGGGACCATCTATCTCGACATGCATCCGCGCGACAACAAGTACAAACATGCTGCGCAGTTCACCCTGAAAAACGGCCTCTCAGGTGTGCAGAAGCCGGCTGGCGTGCTGGTCTGCAACTTCCCGAACCCCAGCACCGGCAAGGGCCTGATGGAGCACAAGCAGGTGCAGACCTTCTTCCACGAGTTTGGCCATCTGATGCACCACGTGCTCGGCGGTCAGCAGCAGTGGATGCGCTTCTCTGGCGTAGCGACTGAATGGGACTTCGTCGAGGCGCCGTCGCAGATCTTTGAGGAGTGGGCGACGGACTACGAGACGCTGGTTCGTTTCGCGACGGACACCGACGGCAAGGTCATCCCCAAGCCGCTCGTCATGAAGATGCGCAAGGCCAAGGAGTTCGGCAAAGGCCTCTGGGTCCGCCACCAGATGTTCTACGCCAGCTTGTCGCTCGATTTTCACAGTCGGAACCCGAAGGACCTCAATCACGACGCGCTCGTGGCGGAGCGGATGAAGGCGCTCAGCCCGTATCCCTTCGTCGAGTCGACGCACATGCAGAACTCATTTGGTCACCTCAACGGCTACTCCGCGATTTATTACACCTACATGTGGTCCCTCGTCATCGCCAAGGACCTGTTCTCGAAGTTCGAGAAGGCCGGCATCCTCGATCGCGCCACGGCGATGGCGTACCGAAACGCGGTCCTGAAGCCAGGCGGCACCAAAGACGCGGCCCAGCTGGTAGAAGACTTTTTGGGTCGACCGTACGATTTTAAAGCGTTCGAGGCTTGGCTGAACAAGGACTAGTTGGACGCCTTCTAGGCTGACAAACCGGGCGAATCGCGCCCGTCCGCAGCAGTCGTTGGTTCCGCGTTGCCCCCCCTGGCTGGGAGGCGCGGCGACTGCTACCGTACCGCCGCCCTGCTCTTGGCACCGATCGTCACGCGACGACCTACCGGCCCAGAGCGGGAGCGTGCACCCCAAAACGAGGCGCAGTGCGCCCATACAGGAGGAGCGATGTCTCGAGCATCACCATCCCCGCGATCTGGTCGCGGTGGACGCGGAGCCCCCGCGGACAAGAAGCAAATCTCAACAGAGGATCTACGATTTTTGGAGAACGCCCTGGCCGCGTTACCCGTCGGCCCGGCTGCCGAGGGCACTGGATTCGCCGACGATTTGCAACGTTTCAACTACCACTCCAACCCCTACATGCGCACCTTCACCAAGGTGCTGTGGAGTGGATTCGCCCTCAGCCGTGGTCAGGTCTTGGAGTGCCACACCCGCTTTAAGCAGGCTCACCGCGACGCCACGATGAGCAACATCGATCAAGTGACGGTGCGTGCCCTTGAAGACGCCGCGGGCTGCCTCGACGCCGCGCTGGCGCCCGATGGATCGGTGTCACTGTTCCTGGTTGAGCTGCGCGAGAAGACGATGCAGCGCATCTGGGCCCGCGTCTGCGAGACCTCGATGATGCCGCCGCCGAGCTTTCGAAAGATCTACGGAGACGATCCGGCGGCGAGCGCGGCTGAGATGGACGCGCACGAAGAGGCCGAATTGGCGGCGTTGCTGATCGATCCGGACGATCTCGCTGAGATGAGTGGGCAACCGGCCACGGACTCCGATGACGAGGACGATGCGGACGGCGATGACGACGGCGATGATGACGACGATGACGACGACGATGACGACGACACGGACGTCAACAGCGCGACTGGCGGCGGAGAGACGACTCAAAGGGTCGCTGCGGAGGCCTCTGGCGCCCCGAGGGGGCGGCGGGGTTCCGCGGCGAACGACACCAAGGGCCACGCCGATGACGAATCCGCTGGAGCTTCGGCAAAGCCGGCGGTTTTCTCGCTGTCCGCGAGTCGAACCGGCGGTGCCGACCAGGCCGCGGAGCTGCTGTTGGCGGCCGCGGCGGAGCTCTTGAAAGAGCTGCGGGAACGCGCGCCAGCCGGCGAGTTGAAGGTGATCCTGCGTATCGAAGGCGCCGGGCAGGGCGACAGCCAGAGCGGCAACAAGGGCGACAACAAGTCCGGCCGCCGCCGCCGCCGCCGCCGCTAGACCTCGCAGATTGAGCCACGCGCCGCTCGGTAGCCCAGGGGGTTGCCGGGCGGCGTGTTGGGTTTTGTTCGGAGGACGCACGTTCCTGTACGGGGCAGGCACTTTCTTGTACCGGGCAGGGCAAGTGCTAGCCTGCGGGCTAACTCGGCATGGAGGAGGTTTCCGTGCGCCCTCAGATTGGTTTCTTATGTGTCCTACTCACCTTGGTCTTCAGCCTTGGAGCGCACGGGTGTAGCACCCCGGCCGACCCGACGCTGGGCTGCAACGTCGACGGTGACTGCAACACCGGCGAGACGTGCAAAAAGGGCGTGTGCGTGGGTGATCGAGAGTTCATCTGCGCCGCCACGGCCGACTGCCTCACCGCGCTCGAACAGGACAAGTGGAACCCAACTGCGCTCGACACGTTGACGGGCGCCGCCGCCAATCAGCTACCGGCGTGCTACGACGCGCAGTGTGTCGCCGAGTTCTGCAAGCTCGCCACCCGCGCCCAAGACACCAAGTGCGACGACGACGACGGCCTGCCCTGCACCCAGGGCGCCTGTGACGACAAGGGCGCCTGCCAGGCGGCCGCCAGCCTCGTGCCCGACACCTGCCTCATCGACACGGCCGGCACGCCGACCTGCTACGCCAAAGACAAGGTCAACACCGCCAACGCCTGCGAGATCTGCGTCCCGGCCGTCGCCAGCAAGGCTTGGTCCGGCATGCCGATAGGCGCCTCGTGCGACGACAAAGACAAGCTCAGCTGCACCACTGGCCGCTGCGACGGCGCGGGCAAGTGCGACACGTGCAAGGACGGAGTTTGCGCGGGGGCTGCGACGATCGCGCTGGACGCGTGCCTGATCGATGGCGCCTGCGTCCAACAGGACGACAAAAAGACCGACAGCCACGGCTGCGAGGTGTGTTCGCCCACTACCAGCCAGAGCAAGTGGAGCGCTGTGAAGGATGGCGAGGCGTGCGAGAAAGACGGCGAAGCGTGCCGCCCGGGGGCGTGCGCGAGCGGGACGTGTGAGTTCAAGTCTGTGCTCTCGGGGTTCTGCTACATCCCCGACGAAAAAGCCGGCGCGTGCGTGAAAGACGGCGCGCTGCAGAGCACGAACAGCTGCCAGGTGTGCGACGCCGGCAACGCGCCGACAGCGTGGACCGCCAAGCAGCTCGGCGAGGCTTGTAAGAGCCCTGACGGCTACGTGTGCACGCTCGACCAGTGCAACTCGGCGGGCAACTGCGTGGGTACGCCGAAAGACAGCCTGTGCCAGGCCAGCGGCGCATGCACGCAGGGCAAGTGCGACACGACGGCGAAGAGCTGCACCACCGTGAACCTCGCCAAGGCGGCGACCTGCACCGGCGACGACGGCGTGGACTGCACGGTGGAGCACTGCGACGGCAACGGCAGCTGCGATAACGCCGGAATTCCGGACAAATCGGGCTGTGACGACCAGCTTGCGTGCACTGTGGACGCGTGCGATCCGGCGGCCACGAAGGGCACCGATGGCTGCACACACACGCCGACCAACAGCGCGTGCGACGACGGCAACCTCTGCACCGACAACGTCTGCGACGCCCAGAAGGGCTGCGTGGCGAGTGATAATACGAAGTCGTGCGACAAGGACAGCCTCGCCTGCACACAGGAGAAGTGCGACGCCGGCGCCTGCAAGGTCAACATCGATCCGGGCACCTGTGTGATCGACGCCGCGTGCCAGAAGACCGACGACAAGTCGCCGAGCGGCTGCACGAGCTGCCAGCCGACGGTCGACAATTCGAAGTGGAGCCCGCTGCAGAAGGGTGTGGTCTGCGCTGACGACAAGCTGCCGTGCACGGTGGATGAGTGCGACGGTAAGGGCGCGTGCAGTCACGCCCAGCTCGTCGCGGAGACGTGTCTGGTGCAGGGCGTGTGCCTCGCCAAAGGCAAGAAGAGCAGCGGCGGCTGCCTCGTGTGTGCGCCGAGCGTGAAGACGACGGCGTGGACCGCGGTGGCGCCGGCGACGGCGTGTGATGTCGACAACTACTCGTGCACGGAAGACGCCTGCGACGGCAAGGGGGTGTGCGCGCACGCGCCGCAGGACGCGAAGTGCGACGACGGCCTGGGTTGTACGCGAGACGCCTGCGCGCCGACGAGCGCGTTTGCCCAGGGTGCGACCGGTTGTGAGAACGTCGATCGCTGCGCGTATGGCCACAGCTGCGACAAGACGGCGAAGGCGTGTTTGACCCCGAAGCCGGTGGTGTTGGTGACCGCAGGCGCAACGGACCCGGAGCCGACGAATCCGGCGGTTTTGCGGCATGTGCTGGACGCGAAGACGGGCACGACGCGGACGTGGGTGGTGTACCAGAGTCAGAGCTGCGCGACGGCGAGCGGGGGGAAGTGGGGGATCACGAAGCCTGCGCAGCTGCGGGCGGTGGTGCTGGACTCGGTGGAGGAGAGCAAGCCTGGGGTTGGGAAGGCGAAGCCTGTGACGGTGACGTTTGCGGCGGCGTTGGCGGGGAAGGATGTTTGCCAGGGGTTTCCGGTGGTGGCGGTGGATCCGAACTCGACGAGCCAGGGGTGGTTGAGTTGGTTGGAGGGGGATGTGAAGGCCGGGACGTGCCTGAAGTCGGGCTATCAAGGCGGGATCCCGCGGTTGGCGCGGCTGGACGGTGCGGCGGTGACGGCTGGAGTTGCTTGGGACGCAGCTGGGGCGGTTTGTCCAGATAGTGCGGGGCAGAAGCCGTCGTTCTTGACGTCTGGGTTTGCGGTTTTGCCGGGGGCTGAGGCGGATGCTTCGAAGCGTGGGGGGATTTGGGCGCGGCCGTCTGGGTTTAGTTTGAGTGAGACTGGGCTGAATCAGGTGTTGTTGTCTGGTGCCGTCGGCAAGGGTGTGTGGGCGAAGGCGACGCCTGGGTTGAGCGAATTTTCGACCGTCCATCCAGTGGTGGTGGACACCGGCAAGGCCGATAAGGCTGGGACGCGGTTCTGGGTGTTGGCGCTGGATGAGAAGAACGTCAGCGGGACCTATACGCGTGAGCTTTGGGCGCAGGGGATGAGCGCCGCTGGGGTTGAGACGACCAAGACGAAGTGGCTGAGCTCGACGACGTTTGGGCTGGGGGAGTCGCTGGCTGGGACTAGCGCGGTTTGCTCGCTGGACGCGGCTGTGGACCCGGCGACGGGCGATGTTGGGATGGTTTTGGTGACGCGGAAGGGTGGGAAGAACTTTGTTTGGTTGTTGGTTCGGAACGCCGCGGATGGGGTCATGAAGTCTGTTCAGATCCAGTCAAAGTCCGGCGCAGATGATTGTCGTCAAGGATATGCCGCAGCCCGAGTCGCGATCAGTGGGTCGAATTGGTTTGTTGCGACGTTTGAGGCTGTTACTAGCAAGTCGCCTTCGTCTGGCGACATCGAGGTCACACGAGTCGTCTCGAAAGAAGGGATCAAGAGTATTTGGACTGGCAACGGGATTGACCTTACGACGACCGACTCGGTCGATGGCGCAACAGCGACGCCGACCGTTGCGCTCGCTTGGCGCGGACTGGCTGACCTACAGGTCGCGGCAGATGGGGCGTTGACGCTCGTCCTTGAGATGGATGATGCGACCGGCAAGCGCGCGATCGCGGTGCATTCGTTTATGCCGAAGTAGTCTCGCGTGTCCGAGTTGGGTGTTTACCCGGTGCAAGGGCTACGAGTGGCGTTGGGGTTTGGGGTTCGCGAGGGTCGGGTGGCTTGAGGTTGTTGGGTTGGGTGTTAATCCGGTGCCAGGGCTATTCATTTTCGTGTTTGGTTCTCGGGATTTTGGGCTGCTCTGGGTGAAAGTGAAAAGTCCTGGACACCTCTTCGCGAGTGGCGTTGGTTTTTGGGTTCGCGAGGGTCGGGTGGCATGAGTGCGACGTGGGCTCGGCTGTTGGCGCGCAAGCTGGTACGGTTGGCGAAACCATCCACGGACACGGTATGACACGGCATCTACTCTCCCTTTTGTTGGCAACCACGGCCCTTGTTGTCGGATGCTCAGACGCCGACACGGTCCCTGCGGCAGCGGCGGCGACTGGCTGCACCAAGGACGCTGATTGCAACATGGGCGAGGTCTGTCGCAAGAGCGAATGCCTCGCGCCGACCGATTTTCTGTGCGAGACCGCTGACGACTGCGTCGCCGCCTTGGGTGCCAAGAGTTGGACGCCGGCGGCGACGACTGGCACGACGGTGCCGGTCTGCTATGCGGCGGTCTGTGAAGAGAAGCGCTGTCGGCTCGCCACCCGCGCCCAAGACACCAAGTGCGACGACGACGACGGCCTGCCCTGCACCCAGGGCGCCTGTGACGACAAGGGCGCCTGCCAGGCGGCCGCCAGCCTCGTGCCCGACACCTGCCTCATCGACACGGCCGGCACGCCGACCTGCTACGCCAAAGACAAGGTCAACACCGCCAACGCCTGCGAGATCTGCGTCCCGGCCGTCGCCAGCAAGGCTTGGTCCGGCATGCCGATAGGCGCCTCGTGCGACGACAAAGACAAGCTCAGCTGCACCACTGGCCGCTGCGACGGCGCGGGCAAGTGCGACACGTGCAAGGACGGAGTTTGCGCGGGGGCTGCGACGATCGCGCTGGACGCGTGCCTGATCGATGGCGCCTGCGTCCAACAGGACGACAAAAAGACCGACAGCCACGGCTGCGAGGTGTGTTCGCCCACTACCAGCCAGAGCAAGTGGAGCGCTGTGAAGGATGGCGAGGCGTGCGAGAAAGACGGCGAAGCGTGCCGCCCGGGGGCGTGCGCGAGCGGGACGTGTGAGTTCAAGTCTGTGCTCTCGGGGTTCTGCTACATCCCCGACGAAAAAGCCGGCGCGTGCGTGAAAGACGGCGCGCTGCAGAGCACGAACAGCTGCCAGGTGTGCGACGCCGGCAACGCGCCGACAGCGTGGACCGCCAAGCAGCTCGGCGAGGCTTGTAAGAGCCCTGACGGCTACGTGTGCACGCTCGACCAGTGCAACTCGGCGGGCAACTGCGTGGGTACGCCGAAAGACAGCCTGTGCCAGGCCAGCGGCGCATGCACGCAGGGCAAGTGCGACACGACGGCGAAGAGCTGCACCACCGTGAACCTCGCCAAGGCGGCGACCTGCACCGGCGACGACGGCGTGGACTGCACGGTGGAGCACTGCGACGGCAACGGCAGCTGCGATAACGCCGGAATTCCGGACAAATCGGGCTGTGACGACCAGCTTGCGTGCACTGTGGACGCGTGCGATCCGGCGGCCACGAAGGGCACCGATGGCTGCACACACACGCCGACCAACAGCGCGTGCGACGACGGCAACCTCTGCACCGACAACGTCTGCGACGCCCAGAAGGGCTGCGTGGCGAGTGATAATACGAAGTCGTGCGACAAGGACAGCCTCGCCTGCACACAGGAGAAGTGCGACGCCGGCGCCTGCAAGGTCAACATCGATCCGGGCACCTGTGTGATCGACGCCGCGTGCCAGAAGACCGACGACAAGTCGCCGAGCGGCTGCACGAGCTGCCAGCCGACGGTCGACAATTCGAAGTGGAGCCCGCTGCAGAAGGGTGTGGTCTGCGCTGACGACAAGCTGCCGTGCACGGTGGATGAGTGCGACGGTAAGGGCGCGTGCAGTCACGCCCAGCTCGTCGCGGAGACGTGTCTGGTGCAGGGCGTGTGCCTCGCCAAAGGCAAGAAGAGCAGCGGCGGCTGCCTCGTGTGTGCGCCGAGCGTGAAGACGACGGCGTGGACCGCGGTGGCGCCGGCGACGGCGTGTGATGTCGACAACTACTCGTGCACGGAAGACGCCTGCGACGGCAAGGGGGTGTGCGCGCACGCGCCGCAGGACGCGAAGTGCGACGACGGCCTGGGTTGTACGCGAGACGCCTGCGCGCCGACGAGCGCGTTTGCCCAGGGTGCGACCGGTTGTGAGAACGTCGATCGCTGCGCGTATGGCCACAGCTGCGACAAGACGGCGAAGGCGTGTTTGACCCCGAAGCCGGTGGTGTTGGTGACCGCAGGCGCAACGGACCCGGAGCCGACGAATCCGGCGGTTTTGCGGCATGTGCTGGACGCGAAGACGGGCACGACGCGGACGTGGGTGGTGTACCAGAGTCAGAGCTGCGCGACGGCGAGCGGGGGGAAGTGGGGGATCACGAAGCCTGCGCAGCTGCGGGCGGTGGTGCTGGACTCGGTGGAGGAGAGCAAGCCTGGGGTTGGGAAGGCGAAGCCTGTGACGGTGACGTTTGCGGCGGCGTTGGCGGGGAAGGATGTTTGCCAGGGGTTTCCGGTGGTGGCGGTGGATCCGAACTCGACGAGCCAGGGGTGGTTGAGTTGGTTGGAGGGGGATGTGAAGGCCGGGACGTGCCTGAAGTCGGGCTATCAAGGCGGGATCCCGCGGTTGGCGCGGCTGGACGGTGCGGCGGTGACGGCTGGAGTTGCTTGGGACGCAGCTGGGGCGGTTTGTCCAGATAGTGCGGGGCAGAAGCCGTCGTTCTTGACGTCTGGGTTTGCGGTTTTGCCGGGGGCTGAGGCGGATGCTTCGAAGCGTGGGGGGATTTGGGCGCGGCCGTCTGGGTTTAGTTTGAGTGAGACTGGGCTGAATCAGGTGTTGTTGTCTGGTGCCGTCGGCAAGGGTGTGTGGGCGAAGGCGACGCCTGGGTTGAGCGAATTTTCGACCGTCCATCCAGTGGTGGTGGACACCGGCAAGGCCGATAAGGCTGGGACGCGGTTCTGGGTGTTGGCGCTGGATGAGAAGAACGTCAGCGGGACCTATACGCGTGAGCTTTGGGCGCAGGGGATGAGCGCCGCTGGGGTTGAGACGACCAAGACGAAGTGGCTGAGCTCGACGACGTTTGGGCTGGGGGAGTCGCTGGCTGGGACTAGCGCGGTTTGCTCGCTGGACGCGGCTGTGGACCCGGCGACGGGCGATGTTGGGATGGTTTTGGTGACGCGGAAGGGTGGGAAGGATTTTGTTTGGTTGTTGGTCCAGCGCGCTGTGGATGGGGCGTTGATATCGACGGAGATTCTGTCCAAGACGAGCAAGGGTGATTGTCGGAAAGGCTATGCTGGCGCACGAATTGTACCTGATAACAAAGCATGGCTTGTCGGCACGTTTGAGGCGCCAACTAGTCTCCTGCCGACGTCAGGCGTGATTGCGATGCATCGTGTGCTTAACTCCGATGTGAAGACCATTTTGACGCTGGACAGCGTGAGTTCAACGACCACGGATTCTAGCGTCCCAACTATGGGACCGACTGTTTCGCTGGCCTGGCGTGGTCTGTCGGACATGTTGCGCCATCCGAATGGCGCCGTGACCTTGGTTCTGGAGATGAACGACAGCGCGAATGCCGATAAGCGCGCGATCGCGGTGCATTCGTTTATGCCGAAGTAGTCTCGCGGGGCCGAGTTGGGTGTTTACCCGGTGCAAGGGCTACGAGTGGCGTTGGGGTTTGG
>ERZ889078.1734-NODE-1734-length-16816-cov-14.171768_pt1 | contig 16816 bp, 7 predicted proteins | sample MGYA00521266_ERZ889078 | MGnify/ENA primary metagenome ERZ889078 (study PRJEB32303, sample SAMEA104408618) | aquatic metagenome | biome: Brackish water; feature: Pelagic; material: water | place: Baltic Sea | collected 2014-06-16T06:34:00 | depth 76,534 m ...
CTAAAAATGCAGAGGGTAAAGTAATGAAAGGTGATAAGTTTGAAAAGATTGAACCTAAGTTACAGAAAATATTAGATTTGAGAAGTAAGTAATGACTATAGCACTCATGGGATTGGTAACGGCTTTAAACTTTATAATCATAATGATTAAGTTTAAAGTTGGTAGGACAGAAGATGCAGGATTGGATTTAGTACTTCTAATAACAGTATTTTATGTGACATCAGGCAGTCTAGCTGGTATGCAAATTGGTATGATAGGTAGCTTTGTTATCTCAGCTTATTTATATTTTAGTAAACAGTCTTTATTTAAAAAGAGAATAGTGTGAAAGATATGATTGTAGTTATATTAGTTATGCTTGGTATAGCTGTTGCATACTATTCTGCCATAGTGCTTATCGTATTATCTGTTGGTTTTGTGTTATGGATTACTATGCCTTTACTACGTAAAGTTAAAAATCAAAGAAAGAGGTATGAATGGAAGTAGCAGCAATAGTAATATTGATTATATTCTTCTACTGGAGAGAAGAGAAAGATAGCTTTATCGACTCACCAGAAGAATATGAACAACCAAAGAAAAGACCTTTATAGGTCTAATCTACAAAGTTAAATCCAGTAGGTGTAAATAATCTTGTAAACAAGTCCATAGGATTATCTATAAGACTTCTATTAAATAGTGAGTCTATTGGGTTTAGGTACCCGTCAATTGGTGTACCTATATCTATCCCAGTTAGTCTCTTACCTCCTTCAAATAATCCCATAGTTAAAGGATTTTTTATAATATGTTTCAACAGTCCAGGTAGAGTTCTAAATAAGAACTTTGTAAATACAAAAGCACCTATATCATTCACATATTTTATAAACCTATTATCTAAGTGAGAGTAGTTAATAAACTTTTGATCGGTGTATCTTAGAGACTGCCTTTCAGTCATAAGCTTATTTTCCATATTAAACTCATGTATCATCAATTTTGATATAAGATCCGCATTTACAGTAAGTTTTTGAATAGCTTTAAATGTTAATGTTCTATCATCAAGATATAGTTGCTTCTGTATAGCCTGTAATGGCTTAGGAAGCTTAGCAGTCATTTTCCTTATGAATGTAGCACCTAACCCACTACTAACGTGTTCAGAGGCATCTATGTCTTCTATTATAGTAAATAGTTGACCATCATCTGCAAATACATGTACTGGATTGCTTTTTAAATTTGCCTCTAGCTCACTCATTCTATCTTTATCATTAGAGTCTATTGATATAAGAGTAGTTAATTCATCCATATCTTTATGATATTGATTTATATCTTCCCAATAACCTGCAAACTTCTCAGTATACACTTTAGGGTTCCAATGTGTCTCTTCCATAACTGTAGCTGCATTTGAAGCTAAATTCCCTCCAATAACACTTCCTGTAAACAATACAATAATCTTTTTATTTCTAGCAACAACTTCTTGTATCATCATCTCAAGTTTTCTTGTCATATTTGAGACAGTCCTAAACTTCTTAAATATAGGTATCTCAGTAATACTAAAATCTTTATTTCCTATAAAATCTTGTAATAATTCCCTATGAACCCACAACTCATTTTCACCTGTTGTTTCCTTTATATACTCTTTAGTATAGCTTGGTATAACAGCCCACTTATCAGCGTACTTGTACTCTTTACCTGCTTTCTTCTCTTCAGCATTGGTAGCTCTTAGAAGTATATATTCTTTAGGGTTATCACTTCTATATGTCATTTCATTTGCTCTCAAAGCATCAACAAATCCCATATTATTTCTTACAGATGCTTCTTTATGACTAAAGTTTGCTACTGAGTTTGCTATAGTCTCTGTGATATCATTGTTGATACCCATATACTCTTCTTTCTCAGCTTGACTCAATCTTATTCTGTAATCTCTTATTTTATTACCTTTAGTTGATCTAACAGGATTAAAGTTACTATTGTCTTTATTTGCCAAAGTGCTATTGTTAGTAGTAAGTCTCTCCATAATCAAGTCAATTTGATCTGCTTCAATATCTGAGTCCATTAATGTAGATCTTAGGCTTAGACCTTCTTGGTTCAATTGCATAACACTTAAACCACCTTGGTTATATGTTGGCTCTATGTTTGCTCCTATAACATTATAAAACTCCATACCAGTAACTTCTGACATTAATTCATTCTTACCTATAGACTTATATCCTTTAGGTAAAGCTTTGAGATTCTTAGCACTTACTACTTTATAAGTCATAAACTCTTCAAATGACTCTTGCTTCTGTACCTTCTCCATAAACTTATCATCACCATAATATAAAGACTCTTTAAGTACATCTGCATGTAAATAATGTATATTCATAGCATTTTGTATAATATCTTTCTTACTTGTTAAAGCTTCTAAGGCTAATGCTTTATCATCTACTCCACTATTTTTTAATGCATATAGACTAGCAAGTTTATCTATTTTAGCTTTAGTATTCTTCATAGTGTCTGCTTTAAGATTTGTGTAAAATGCATAATATATCTCATGAGAATTCATATAACTATTTAAATATTCATTATTTCCTGTAGCTATCTTCTTACCAAGTATCTCTGAATGCCTAATAGCTTTAGTATTTAAGCCTTTCTTTGCCTTCTCTATCTCACTATCTAACATACTCTCATCAGCTAATAATTCAGCAACAACACTAACATCCTTATCAATTGATCTATAATCAGTATCAAGTAACACTCTTTTTAAAGACTTACGTAAGTTTACATCAACATCTTTCATACCAACATTATCTCTTATACCTTTTATAGTTGCACTCTTAAGTTTCACTATATCAGCTTCTACATTCTTCTTTGATTGGTTGAACATATCATAAAACCAAGCTACTTTTTCGTTAGTTGTATCTCTAAATGTTGATGCAAATAAGTTATTAACTAAGAAGAAATGTTTTGCAGCTGAGAACAGTTTAGCTTCACTTAGAGCATATAACCATCCCTTCTGCTCATTTAATGATGTAAGCTTCATATTAGCAGGGTCTATGTTATCAAACTCATCACCTTTATATCTTAATATCTTATCTTTAAACTTCTTCTCCATACTAAATATCTTACTCATTACAGTAGGATTTGGTTCTGGTTCTGTCTTCTTCTTCTCTTGTACAGCAAACTCATGTACCAATTTACTCATCAATTGATGAGCTATCTCTTGAGTGTTTGATGTTGTTCCATCTTCATTTAAAGCACCAAACTTAATCTGAGCATATATCTTATTTATCATATCTATAAGTGAGTTTATAAAGTCATATATAGTTTTAACTCTTCTACCACTTTTACTAAACTTCTCTTCTACAGTCAATAAATTAAACAATTTCTCTTCAATCTTAACTCCTCGTAAAGCTCTCATAACATACTTATTTGTAGTTGCGTATGCCATAAACTCACTCTCTGGACTACCATCACCATGTTGAAAAGCATAACTAAATAACTTCTTTGCTATCCCTACTTGTTCTGAGGTTGGCTGTGCTTTGTCATATAAGAATATCTCATAACCTTTACCATCTTTATTTAATGCTTTATAAGCAGACTCTCTAATAACTTTAATCTTCTTCTGAAGCTTTCTATTATTCTTTAGAATATTGTGTATCAGTATATGCTGTGGCTCATGTAATAATACTTCTGTTTTATTGAAGAAGTCTTTATTACCTGTATTTACAATAGCTATCTTACTATTTACTGGATCTGCAGTACCTCTCATATTCCCTTCATCAGAGTCAAATTCAGTAATTTCTACAGATTTATCTACACCTAATTCTTTAAGTGTATTCATATATGTCATAAGAGTCTTTTCTAAGCCCTCTAAGTACCAATCTTCAGTAATTGTACCATTAGTATATTCTTCATTGATTGACTCTTCTACCATAGCATATAAGTCATCTGTAAGGTTTATAGTATTTACACTTCTTTGAGTACCATTTGATTCTGTAGTTGATTCTGAGCCTAAGCCTCTTAACCCATTACCGTCTTCTTCATCTAATCCTTCTAATGTTGAAGGCACAGGTTTAATACTACTTTTAATAGGTAGTATCTTTTTACTATTTTTCTGTAATACATCATCTAGTAAATTTAACATTGCAATGTATTCTGGGTTAGAGTTGAACCTACTTTCATCTTGAGCAATTATCTGAGATATAAGTCTTTGCACATTTTTAATCACACTTACTATATCTTTTAGTAGCTTTTTAAAAGAGGATTTGTCATCTGTTCTAAAAGAGCTGTATATTGTGCTCCTAAACTCAGGAGATGAGCCAGCAATAGCTGTAAACTCTCTCATAAATATTTCTATTTTCTTTTCTTGTTGTAAATCTTTAAATGTGCCGTCTAGTACAGCTTTCAGGTACATTATTTCATTCTTACTTCTATCAAGTTTTTGAATAGCCTCTGTATTGTTGTCATTTTTATTATTTATGAAATCCTTGAAAAGAGAGTACTCTTCTTTAGACACTAAGTTAGTTGAACTAATAAACTGCATAGCTCTGTTTAGTGTTTTTTTAGACTCTTTAGTTAGCATACTCACAGTTAGACCATACTGCAGAGTATGTATTAGCTCATGAGATATAGTTGTATTATCTTTAATCTTTGTTTTATCAATAGTCACTTTATTGGTCTTTTTACTAAATTTACTACCAGAATTAAGAACTTCACTTATACCGAAAGTTGTAGAAGTACCTATATTCTTTAAAGAAAAGTCTTTGTTCATTTTAAATAAAGTTTTAAGCACTTGATACCCAGAAGTATCTTCTTTATCTCCAGTTATCACTTCACCTATTACACTACTCTCTTCTATAACTGTAGTAGGCTTAGTTCCTTCTAAAGTATTTCTATACTCAGTCAATAGCCTAGGAAACTCAGTTTTCCACACTCCTTTATCTTGAGTATGGGTAAGTGTATTTGTACCTGTTGCTAACAGCAACTCTTTAGCTTCTGGATTCTGATCAAAACTCTCTTTAATAAGTATTTTCATTAACTTATCTACATTCCAGTTATTTACAGTTTTAGTACCTTTACTACCTCTTTTAACTAAACCACCTTTACTCCAATCAACATCGTATACTTCTTTATCAAGACCTGTTCCACTCTTAAGTGACTGGTATGCATGTTCAACACTTTGAAACTTTTTACCTTTAAATGTAAATGGACGTAATGCTAAATTACTTAATCCACTACTCTCATCAGTACCATAAAATATATTTACTGTGCTTATGTCTTCTTTTTCTTTGTTTATGGTAGGATTGCGGTTTAAAACATTTATACTAAACCTTTCTTTAAATTGTGTTTCATTTGATATGTCTCTACCATCAATATCCCTAAATTTCCATCCCTTTGGAGCAAGAGTTAATGTTGGTAGACCTAATTTTATACCAGCTTTAGTACCAGCTTCATCAAACCCAGTCTGTCCACCACTTCTTATTGAGATTATTTTTGTATTTAAGTTTGGAGAATTTAAAACACTATTTAATAAATTATACACAAATTCATCAACTTGTTGTTGTGTATATTTTCCTTTCATTGTGTATATACCATTTCCAGCTATGTTCAAGGATTCTGCCCCAACATCATTCAACCGCTTTACTATTGATTGTACCGTATTACTATCTACATTTAAGTCATTTTTTACATCAACTGGTACATATACCTTATTTTGGTTTACTACTGAGTTTTTAGTTAGTCGTTCCCCTGCTGTACTAAAATCTACAGCTATTGCTAATGTTACATCTGCGGAAGCATTCTTTATGGTTCTTTGCTTGTACCCACTATTTTGGTCTTCTTCAAACTCAGGTTCTATTAAACCTTTACTAACTTCAGCTTGTTGTTTAATGGTGTCAGCATCAGTATCATTTTCTACAGTATTAAACTTTTTATCAACTATCTTCTTTTTATCAGATTCAGAATCAACATAATTGTGATATAACGGCTTCAATATGTTATTTACATTGTCAGCAATTTTTTCATATATCTCATCCCCAACTAAATCAAACTTATCTCTATCATTTCGTTTAAGTTTAGATAGCTCTGACAACTGTACATCAATATGGAATCCTTCATGCATATTTAAGGCTTTAAGGTTATTCTTTATAAGTAATAAATTAAGAGTTTTAAGATTATATACACTTTTAAGTTGTGAGGGTTTAATACTTATCCTAATACTATCAGCAAATTCGTTACGTGCAAAAGCATTTAGCATTCTCGGGTCTGCATTAGCAAAAGCATCTAAGGTTTTTACCTTAGGTTTAACATTATGGATACGAGCATTTTTTTCACGTTCCTGATCCATAAGCTTATCAAACTTACTTACATTTTTATACTCTTCTCCAGTAAATAGGTTAGTTCTTCTATCCAATTGTAAATTATTTTGAGTTTCTGTTGTATTGTTTATACTACCTTTACTAGGTGTTACAGGTTTGTTTTGACCTTCTGCTTCTCTGGCTTTTAAATCCTCAATAGTAAATTTTGAATCTCTAGCTATATTTACTAAAGTCTCAATAGAGCCTACACCCATAGCTTTAATTATATCTTTTAATAAGATTCCATTAGATAAAGCATTGTCTATAGTAAACTCAAAATCTTCTCTATCATAGTACTCATGTTGTGTTCTTATTCTTATTGAGTTATAAGCGTCAACAATTTCGCCTAAATAGTCTACTTCAGACTGTTGGTTAATAGTACCAGCATAAGTTTCATTAGATACTTCCACTGGTTTAGTAAGTATACCCTTTGCTTCTGCAATAGCCTTTAGAGAGTCACCAAGCCCCTTATTACCGTTTAATGTGTCAGTTATACCTTCTATCTTTAAAATGTCTTCTAGAGCTTCTGTGAGTTTACAATTAGCCATTATATACAACCTTTATCTTTTAGTGTTTTAATTATCTTATCTTTTACTTCTTTACTTACTGTTTTATCCCCAAGTATAGTAGACACAGCTTTCATAGCATCTGCTTCTGCTTGTCTTCTTAAAGGTTCCTCAGCAATAACATTGTCTTGAATTATACCTAGAATCTTCTGTATATTCTCTAAAGGAAGTTGCAACTGAACTATATTCTTAGGATCAAGTTTCTCTTTACCAGTCAATTCTTTTGATTGATAACTACCACCAGTATCTGTAAAAAAGTAATGATTTGTAAGAGTTGATTTACTCATATTTGCATTATGTCCATCAACTTCATCTTTCATACTTGCTACCATATCTATAAGAGTTGTTTTAATATCTCCTTTAGTTATTCTATTCACAGCACTAGTAAGTAACTCAGCTTCACTTGATGACTGCATAAATCCTATAAAATCAACCATATCTTCATCACTAAACTTCTTTAAACTTGCATCTGCTTTAACCATTGCTTTATCAAGTATGTTATGTTTTCTTGATAACTCACTAGTGTTTTTATTCATTACTTCACTTGCACCTACTACAGTTTGTGGGTTACTACTTAATATCCAAGCATCAAATATATTCTGACCTAGGACATTAGAAACCTGCATTAAGTGACCATCTATAGTATGTATAGTAATAACTCCAGTAGCTCCAACATTAGGAACATAAGCATTCTGATATGAGTTGCCAACCTTTGTGATCTCATTTTTACCATCAAGCATAGTACCTGTTACAGCTACAGTTCCAATAGACTCTTTCTCAGTAGAAGTGTAACTATGTTGTCCAGATATAGGATTATCATAGCTATAGCTAAAACCCTCAACACCAAGTTTACTAAGTATCTTGTCATGTTGATGTTTATTTATCTTATATATACCTGTCTCAGCATCTCTATAAGGCTCCATAGCTTTTGTAAACTTGTATTTGAATACTGAGTAGTTTACAAGTTCTACAGCCTTTAATGATGTTCTAAAGTCATCTAAACCACTAAACGATTTACTAAATGAATTTTCTAACAACTCTCCAAATGCTTGACTAAACTTATTAGCTATCTTTTCAATCATCTTAGGGGCTATAACTAGATCTTTAAAAGGTATTTCTAAAGGAGTTCTTTTTTCAAGTGATATGTTGTCTTCAGTAACTCTACCTTTAGGAAAGTGAGTTTTTGACAACTCTCCAGTTTCTTTATTAAAATTAGATACTTGAAAAGACTCTGTAAAATCCTTTATAAGTCTACTGCTAATATATAACTTAGTTTGCTCTTTAGTGTTCCAGTCGGTATTTACAAGATTTACATTTTTATTATCCATAGTTTGTGATAATAATATAAGTATTTCTCTCATACCATCAATCTCTATCTTACCTTTATCAGACATATTTTTAGGATAACTCCAAGTATTTTCAGCTGTTCCCTTATCAAATTCAGGGAATGCCTTCTGGAATACTTGTACAACTGTCATCGGAGAACCATCTTCATTCTTAAATGATTGCATAGCTTTAACTAAGACTCCTGGACCAGCAGCTGAATTGATTCCAAGAGTAAATCCTGCTTTAGTTTTGATTGAAGTTATACTTGCGCCATATATGTAAACCATTACCAAAGGTTTAAGTATACTTCTCCACTTATTTGTCTTACCAGCTATAAGGTATGTCAATATCAGTTGTTCTATAGGTGAGTATTCAACAGGTACTTTAGATAAATCAACACCTTCTTCCTTTAATTCTTGTACAAGTGCTAATCCTTTATTCTCAGAAGGGTTCTTTTGTTTGCTGTTGTATACTCTCGCTTTAGCAACAGCATCTAAATCTTTGTACATCTGCTCTGCAGGAGTTGCATAAAAGTCCAACCCAGTACCTTTTTCTATATTCATATCTTGTCTAAATTCAGCATGACTTTTATTTTCAAAAGTACCATCTTCTTTCTGACTATATACTCCACCCTTCTTAACGAGGTTCATAGCCCAAGTTGTACCCATCTGGAGTAATAATTGCATCATACCAGAAGTAATAGCATCAACTTCTACATTTACTGAATTATGTACAGTATTGCTTCCTTTACCACCTTCATTACTTTTAGCTATATTTGCTAATGTACTTATAGCCTGAAATACATGCATTCTATGAGATACTGGATGAGAACTTACATCAAACATCTCACCTTTGCTAAATTTATCTACAGCTTCTTTGAGTTCATTGCCTTCAACTGTATCTCTATACTCTATAGTACCATCTACATTTATTTTTATAACTTCTTCATTAAGAGTCTTTATCATAACTGGGTCTGCTATTTTATCAGGATCCATATCTAAAGCTTGAGCTATACCCATCTGTAACATATCTATCTCAGCTTGTTTAAACTCACCTTTCACTTTTTCCATATCATATGACATTGATTTTTCATCATTAAAGCTTTCAGTCAAGAATCTTGATATTTTACTATTCTGAGCATTTATCATTTTACTATCAATCATAAATCTACCTGATTTAGTAAAGTCCCAGTTATGATAGAAAGACTGTTCAGCAACTGCATTGTATATCATCAACATTCTATCTATATCAAGCTTATCAGCATTTCTCTTTGCTACAGCTTTTTCGATAGATATAGAGTCTTTTGTTGCTAAATCTTCATTTGATTCTAACATCAAATCATAAGCTATCTCATTTACATCTTTACCTGATTTCTCATGTATACCAAACATTATGTTATAGAGAGTATGGAAATCATCTGTAAATCTATGTGATGTCCTCTGTTCTTTGTTTATATAGTCTACAGCATCTTTAGGTATAAGTTCAGTACCATGTCTTGTAACAGCTAAACCATATACTTTATCTTCAGGTGGTTCAGTGCTTACTAAACTTGTTTCACTTTCTTCTTTCATAAAGTCTATAAGGTCAGAAGCTCTTATAGTGTCTGAGATTACTTTGTTATTCATAGGTAGTTGCATCATAGAAGTAGTTAAAACTGCTGTAGACTTAGGGGTTTTTTCTAAAGTTTTAACAAAACTTCCATCTTCCCAGTGTTGGTATATAGTAAGAGGGGTTTTAATATCCTGCGATTTATTATAAGATGTTCCTTTAACAGCTTCTACAGACATCATACCAAGTGCAGATATAATATCAGGCTTTAAGTTTATATCTACATTATCGGTGAAACCTACACCAAGTTGTCTAAATATAGACTCTCCAGCAGATCTTGATACTAAAGAAGTAGGTACTATATGATCAACTTTTACCATATAAACTATCTCTTCATACAGTGAGTCACCTTCTTTAAGTTGAAAAGTATTCTTCATAAATCTCTCTAATTCTCTTCCATCACGGTTTGTAAGTTCCATTAGACTAGCCATAGTAGATAAACTCTCTAATCGTATAGCTTCCTCAACTTCAGGTAATAAAGTAAACTTACCATTGTATTTAAAGTCTGTACCTAAAGTTATTAATGGGTTCATTGATACACTAGTACTTTCAGCATCTAATAGTAATCCTACTAACTCTTTTTTATAAGATTCATCTATTGTGTTATCAAGCAACTTTCTTTTAAAGTACGTCTTTGGTACTTTACTACCAATAGCTTCAATCAGTCCTGTATACTCTTCTGGTACTTTCTTACCAGATATGTACTCAACATACTCTGCAATAATTTGTGGTGTAATGCTTGGATTTACTAATCTTGATATATCTTTTACAATTCTATCTTTATCAGCACTTGTTATAAGCTTATTGCCATCTTTATCTTTGAGTGTTAATGTCTTAGTTATAGTGCCATCTGTATTCTTTATATCTTCGATACTATAGACACCTACTTTAATATCTCCACTAAACATATTAGGTGCCATATCTTGTTCTTTTTTAATATGTGTAGACTCAAACCATTTAGATGCTATTTCAAGTTTGTCTTTAACAATATTTGGAGAACCTTTTTTTATATTTGTAAACATAGTATATGCAGATTTGCTCATTATACCTTTTAATACAGTTGGGTCTTCTATAGCATCTCTTATTATAGTACTAAAGCTTATTTTCCTATCTTTCTTGTTTTTACCATTAACAACCATATCAAGAATAGAACCACTATTTTTATGAGTAGTAAGTATATCAACTAGTCCATCAACCTTATACTCAGGATTACTTTTCTTAGCATTAGCATGATCTAATAGTTTACTTTTTAAACTCTCTACTACTTTACTTTCAAAGTCTATGTCAGCAGTTATATCCTTAGACTCAGCTATAGCATCAACTATTTTGAATAGGGAACTTAAATTGATACTATCATCATCAACTATCTTCGTTAAACTGTCTTTTAGTATGTCAATATCACAAGTCATTATTTACACTCCATTTCTACAAATTCTTTTAACTTTTTTAGTACTTCAGTATACTTCTCAGCAGATATCTTGTTTTTCAAGATTCCTAATACTTTTATTGATCTTTCACCAAGACCTAAATCTTCAGCACTTATAGGATTTCTAATTTCTTCAATCTCTTTACTAAGTATATCTGCTTTTACTTCTGCTTTTGCTTTGATAGTATCACTATGTTTAAGACTTGTTTCCAGCTTCAAGATAGCTTCATAATCTTTGACATATTGCTCTTTACTGTCTTTAGTAACTGTGCCATCAAACTTGTCAGCTACCTTTAGAAATTCTAGTCTATTTTTCTTTGTTTTTAAAGCATAAGCTGTATACTTTTTTAGTTCTGTATTAAGCACCTCTATAAGTGCTCTAAGACCATCTAACCCTTCTTTTAGCATCTTACTAAGCTTACCTGCTTTTAAGTCTTCCTTAGCCTCTGCTATACCATCTTTAATCTCTTTAGTCTTTTTCAAATGAGAATCAAATAGTTTCTGTATAGCTACATAACTCTTAGGGAATTGACCTTTTAAGCTTGTAATTTTATCCTCATAAGTTACCAGATGCTTATTTACTTTATGATACTCAACCATCAAAGGTTTTGTTTCTTTATTTGTATATAGTAGATACTCTTTCTTTAGATCTTTTAACTTATTTCTAAAGTCATTTGCAGCTTTACCTTTTATATTTCCTTTCTCTTCAATATACTTTAAGGCAGATTCTACTTGAGAAATTCTATCTTCAATGATGCCTATACTTTCTTTACTATAGTTCTTAGTAGTTAAATCTTTACTATCAACTTGTACAGGAAGATGATATGCTTTAAGTGTAGAGTCTTTATCACCAACTATAGGCTCTGTAGGCTTAGCTTCTTCTACAACAGGCTCAACTGTATGATCACCAACTACATTACTTTCAGTAGGCTCTACTATATAATCATCAACTTTAATAGCTTCAGGAGTTGCACGAGATTCAGAAGTACCTTGTGATATAGGTTCACCTGTAGACACTTCTGCATAGTCAGTGCTTTGGTTTATTTGTGGTTCTACATTAGCATTAGGTGTTTGACCATCAAAAGAACTTTCATCAAATTGTATGTTATCTGTGTCTACATTAGAGTAATCAAATTCTTCATCTAACACAGACTCGGTAGGATTAGCTCTTTCCACCTGCCTTTCAAAAGCATCTGCTTCACTTACTTCTATAGATGATAATGGTTCCATTAAACCATCAATAGTACCGTCAAGTTCAGATGTATACTTCTCAGTAATACCTTCATTTGCTTGTAATAGTGTATCTCTTGTTTTAGTTAAAGATTCAAGTGTTTTAGGATAACTTTCTAATTTAGTGTTTTGTTCAGTAATTCCTATAAGCTCATATACAGTTTCTAACATACGAGTATTATTATGGAATACAGTCTTTGCTAAACTTCTCTTCTGAGCATTCTCAAATTCAATCTTTGTATCATCAGGAGCAAGTACGAAGTCTTTTATTTTCTTATCATAAGTTCTTGTTGTAGCAAATCCAAAGAGTTTGTTTAAAGCATTACTATTATTAGGACTAATCATCTCTTCAAGAATAGCATCTTTATGTTGACTCATAGATCTCATATGTTTGTTGCCTATAACAAAACCAGTATTGAATATCTGACTTTCTACAGACATAATATCTCCACCTTGCTCAATCCTATCAAACTCCTTTTCTATACCATTAACCATATCTATTATAGTATTGTCATTACCAGTTATACCTTCACTACCAAGTAACCTTGCAGCTTCTTTACCTTGAGCAAGCTCTTCTCTCATTTTATCATTTAGCTTAAACCCAGCAACTTTCTTATTTGCTAAAGCAGATGTTAGAGTAGGCATAGACTTTAGTATATTATCAAGTCCAAGTTCAACTATCTTCTTTCTTGCTATTTCTACATTCTTACTTGTAGGCATAGCACTAAACTCAGCTTTAAGTGGAGCTAGAAATGCTTCAAAGTTCTTAGGGTCTATTGGTCCTTTATTACCAGCTTTAGCAGCTACTTTATGGAATCCTTCATTCAATTTGACAAGCATATCTGCAACAATATAAGCCCTAAGTTCTGGAGATTCTATCTTCTTTATTTTAGCTATCTTATCAATGTTATCAGTAACCATCTTACTTATAGGCTTCCTATTCTCTGTATATTCACCTTGTTGGAAGTAATACTCTGGGTCTGTGACATACTTATTAGTAATATCCATAATTACTTTAACAGCATTACTTTGAGCTTCAGGAGTAACTATACTATCAAATTGTTCAGGAGAAGCATAGTATATAGATGATTTTTGATTATCGTTAAATGTTTGTGCTGCAGTTCTATCAGGATCAAAGGATATATCTCTTCTTTCTTTAATACCTGTCAATATATTTGATGGTTCTGATATAGCCATACCACCTAAAGCCATATGAACTCCACCAACACTTCCAGCAATACTTGCTTTTAATGCTTCTGATCTGACTTCAGGATCAAGCAAAGCTTCTGTAAATCCTACAGTACGAGCTCCACCATCAAAGTCTGTAGCTTTCTGAGTACCATATAACTTGTTAAATTCTTGTATAAAGGTTTGACTAAACTCTTGTGGTAATTCAGTAACACCTGCTGCTGCAAGTCTTGCAGTATACTCCATAGCTTTTGCCATTACTTTAGTAGAAGTGCTTTCACCTAAACCTCTAAGCTTATCTCCAACTACTTTAGCTAAATCACCAGAGTCTTTAATAGCAAACTTAGCAGAACTCATATCAATTTTAGCCCCAACACTTTCTAAAACCCATCCTACACCCATTCTTAATAGGCTAGGATCTTCTCCTCCATTATTAGTTATCCATTCATCCATATCATTATTATTTAGATTGGCACCCATTAACATAGCATCAGAATTCTTAGCAACAAACAATTTAACTCTATCTGCTGGTTTAAGAGCTTTCTCAGCCTCTCTAACAGCAAGTTTCTTTTCAGCAGATGTAGCTGTCTTATTTGCCACTATCTTTGCTACATCATCAGCATGTGACTTGATAGCACCACCAAACATCTTAACGACAGCTTTCTCAGTAGCACCAGCCATAAAAGGAACTATATACCCTAAGCTATAGGCTGCAGTTTCTGGAGTTGAGAATGCAACTTTAGCAGCTTCAAACAGTTCTTCACCTTTAAGATTTGACCATGTAGATGGGTTAAATAACTCTACTTCTTCTGTAGCTTTATCTACATGCTCCCCAGATGCTTTCATAATACTTTCACTAAAAGAGGAATCATAGGCAATAGCAGAGTTTACTCTTTCTTTCTTCTGTTTTTCAGTACCAGTATCTACATATTTATCAATAGTTTTACCAGTTTCCTCATCTACCAGACCTACAACTCTTCCAGCTACATCTCCAGCAAGTTCAACGTTCATATCTACAGTATCATATACTGACATACCAAGACCAGCTAAAGCAGCTTTAGGTGCTCTTAATAAACTGTTAAAAAATCCTTTCTCTCCTTGTGGATTACTTAAAACATCTAATTGAGCTTGTAAATCTTCTGGAGAAGTGTAACCTTCACCTTGAATCTTTCTATACACATCATGTAGCTTCATATCGCCTACAGGTTGAGCATTAGATACATCCTCATTTTGAGACACATAATCATAATTCCACATTGGTGCATTCTGTGTAGTATACTCAGTCTGACCACTACCAAATCTTTGTTGAGTTTCATCTGTTTTAGGTCCTAGTCCGATAGATCTATTTCTAATTTGTTCAGGGTTAGTATGTACACCATGTTCAAATTTAGTAGCATAATTATATGGTAAAGTAATGTTCATGAGACTGCCATCTTCAGTAGTTACTCCTTCAGGACCAGCTAATTGTTTATTAGAAGCTGTTTGCCAGTCTGGGTGTAAACTAGTATCATATCTACCAGCATAACCACCTTGATCAGTACGAGCTAATCCTAGCTTCATGTTGTCTTGTGCAGTATTATCTATATATAAGTCTCTAGTATCTCTTTTACCATACTTATTGTAATCCTCATAAGGTACTTCTCTTGTACCTTGAGATATCCCATTTCCATCAAGCATATAGTCTATCTGGTATGGTACTGGCTTATCATAGTATATTTGAGTATCTACAGCATTTGATAGATTTTGTTGAGGACTGACAGAAGTATCATAGCCTTTAATGTTAGCTAAATTGGTTAGTTTTGCTTCTTTGGCTTTTGCTAGTGAATTTAGTTTAGTATCTCTAATGTCAGGAGTTTCTGCAGGTTGTTGAAAAGGGTCTGGACCTGTATCGAATAATTGTGGCATAAGTATATTCCTTATTGTTATATAAGGAATTATACCGTATTTAGAAGATGATTATTCTTTTTCGTAGTATTGGTCTAATAAAGATATTAATGTTGGTATGTGAAATTCAGGAGTACCTTTTGTACCACCTCGTACTAAACCAACATCAGTACTTGACACTCTCCATACAAGTGTTCTTACAATTTCAGAAGCAATTAGCTCATGGTCTTTAGCAAACATTCTTACTTCTTTCTCACTGTAATCACTTTGCTGTGATACGGCTCTAACTGTACCATATTCATCAAGACTTACTCTACAAAGTCGTTTCTCTGCTTTAAGTTGTGCTATTTGAGATTTATAAGTGCCAGTTAGTATATCATATATAGTATTATCACACCATACCGAAAACTTAGGGCTGATCCATCTAGCAAAGGCAACCAATATTTTATTATGAATTAAAGTTTTATTATGAATTGTTTCATCAATTAAGTCTACTTTAAGTGGTAGGGATTTTTCGACTTCGCTTAAATATTCCTTAGTACCTTTACTGTTCTTCCATTCAGAAAACTTCTTACCATACTTATTAGAAATACCACTAACATTTACATAAAATGATTCTTCATCAATCATTTCAACTTTCAGTTCTACACCATCAAAAACTTTGATAAGTTCTTTCATGTTTACCTTTAGACTATTATAATTTTAGGTTTGATTATTAAAACAAGTGTCCAGCTTGTCAATATCTTCAATAAAGATCCTATTGCTATTCAGAAATGACGGTTTACCCAAGTGAGTAAACCATAGGCTGGACACCAATAGAATCTTTTAGTTAACTAAATAACTGCATAATTATACAGATATCTAGCTTATATTTTACTTACTTAGAACTCTTTCACCAAAAATAGCTTCTGCAGCAGGTGCATACCTACTATTAATGTCTAATACCCTCTTAAGCAGAGGATCAACTCTTTCTGCTTGTTCAGTCTTTTGTGTCTTTAATGGTAATATAGGTGATTTTTTAGTAACAGCATCCCTCTTAGCATTATATGCTTTTATATTTGCTAAGTATTCATTTAATACAGGACTTTCTTTAAACTCCGGATAAACTTTTTTAGGGAATAATTTCTCCATCTCAGATTTCAGTGTATATTCATCAGAGTCAGGATCATGTAATCCACCTACAGCATTTCTAACTCTTTCTTGAGCTATTTTATCCTCTTGGCGTTTGTTTTGTGCTAGGATATACTTAGCTTTTGCTTGATCCTGTCTTTCCTTTGTTAGGA
>ERZ889078.1735-NODE-1735-length-16801-cov-20.572913_pt1 | contig 16801 bp, 12 predicted proteins | sample MGYA00521266_ERZ889078 | MGnify/ENA primary metagenome ERZ889078 (study PRJEB32303, sample SAMEA104408618) | aquatic metagenome | biome: Brackish water; feature: Pelagic; material: water | place: Baltic Sea | collected 2014-06-16T06:34:00 | depth 76,534 m ...
GTAATTCTGGTTCATCAGGAACATCAGGTTCTAGTGGTTCTTCAGGAACATCAGGTGATGCTGGATCTGCAGGTGTAGCACTTGGAATTTATAGATACGATTCTGTTACAACAATGGCAGCTCCAGCATCAGGTCAATTCAGATTATCAGTAGCATGGGGAACTGGGGCTGGTCAGGATATTGCTATAAATGATACAGCATATAATCCTGCTGCTAACATAGGGACTTTATGGAATCTTATAAATAGTGGACAATTAGAGAATACTATATTAAAATTTGTAAAGGTTGGTGATCCCACTATTTATAAATATTTATCTATTAGCACATATACTACACAAACTGGTTGGGAGCAATTCGGCGTAACTACACTTGCCGTAGGTGGATCAGCATCAGATGGTGATTTTTTTATGCTAGATTTAGCTATTGCTGGCAAACCAGGAGCAGCAGGAACTTCAGGGATATCAGGAACTTCGGGATCTAGTGGTTCATCAGGTAATACGGGTTCATCAGGAACATCAGGATCTAGTGGTTCATCAGGTAATACGGGAGCATCAGGATCTAGTGGAACCTCTGGAATAGACGGAGCTGCTCCAAACGAGTCTATCATTGCAGCGTGTTCTGATGAACTTACTGCATTAGTTGGTAGTGGTGTCGCAACTGCCACGTTTTTATTACCTTATGATTTTACATTAACTGAATTAATGGTAAGTGTAAGAAAAAAGCCTGACGGAGCCGATTGTAGAATAGCTGTAGAGATATCAGATGATGATGGAACCACCAATGTATCCGATATAATAGCTTCACCATATTATGTCACCATAGCAGATGGAGAATATAGTGGAGTTGTAAATTCGGGAACTACCCCTGATCTAGCAGTTACTAGCCTGAGTAAAGGTAAACGAATAAATGTATACATAGATCAAGTAAGTACTAAAGAAACTGGACTAAAATTATATTTAATAGGGACTAGTTAAAAAATAAAATATATAATGAAAGTAATTATTTACAACACTGATACACAAGAACAAAAATATGTGGATTATCTTAAAAGCGATAATACTGAAATAATAGGACTTGCTGAGAACATAAAAATATATGCAATAAATGAGGATAATCTACCTGAATACGATTCTTTATCACAAAAAATAGTAAGAATAGAGGAAATGACGAATATACCTGATACTGTATATCCATTTCTAAATAAATTTCAAATATCATGGAACATTGAACAACTTCCAAATGAGGATATTATAGGAAATCTTAATAATTATATAGGAGACTATTTAGATGGTCATTATCCTATATGGAAAAGAATTAAATATTTAAACTTATATACAAAATATCAAAATAATTTAAACAATCTTACAGTAGAAGAACTTGCAGACTTGAATTTTATAAAAGGTGTTGAATCTTGGGTTGATGACTGTAGAAGTATAAGAGATGCAATGGAGATAGCTATTATAGAAAGCTCTATAATTCCAGATGTTAGAACATTTCCAACAATACCAATTAAATAATAATATATCATGAGCAGTTTTATTATAAATCCATATTCCTATGTAACTGGAACTACTTTAAAGACCGGTTTGGTCTCTATATGGGAACTAGAAGAGGCCAGCGGTAGTACTGCATACGATTCATACGGAACCAATAACCTAACAAACACTGGACTGACTGTAGGTGCAACAGGAATAATTGGTCGTGGATACTCTAATACTGGTGTAACAAGTTATCATCTAAATTATGGTAGTAATTTAATAACAGGGTTTCCTTTTTCTACTTCTATCTGGTTCTATAGTTATGTTTCAAACCCTAATGTAGCAATGTTTTTTAGTAATTATAATGCATCTTATTATGGTATATTAGTTACTGTATCAAATACATTGTGCCAGATGCAATATGGTGATGGTACTGGGGCAGGCTCATCAGATAGAAAATCTTGGAGATGGCCTTATACGTTTTTGGGCTCTACCTGGTATAATCTGGTAGCTACAGGTAGTAGTTTGGCCGCAGCAGACAATAAATATTATATAAATGGTACAGCATTAACAGGACAGTATTTATCAGGAACTGCAACTACAGTAAGCTGGGCTAGTGGATATACCACAGTAATCAGCCCTGTAGCTATATTAAATGGAATTATAGATCAAGCAACTATTTGGAATAAAGTACTAACACAGGCAGAGGTAGACTTATTATGGAATTCAGGAAATGGGTTAGCCTATTCAAGTTGGTAATTACGTACATGTTAAATATACAATATATGAAATATTTCAGGGATATACATATATAATGTTTAATAAATAAAAATACTATGGAAAATAATAATAAAGTACAAATTACCAAAGATGAGCTCGAATCTATTATAGCTTTAAGAAATCAAATATTAGAAAATGTTGAGAGCGTTGGCAGAGTGAATATAAGAAAACATATTTTATCTGCAGAGATAGATTCAATCAATGATGAACTAAAAAATATCTTCGCAAAATCAGTCGAACTTGATTTTCTTGAAAAAGAGAAGATTACTGAAATTGTTAGTAAATATGGTGAAGGTTCATTAGATTTTGAAACCGGTGAATATACATTAGGAAATTCTAGTGAAGTTCTAAAGCATAATTAATCAATGCTATCTGATATCTTAAGAAGAACTAAACGTGATCTATATAAAACATTAGATCACTTAGATGCCTCTATTAAAGAATCATATAATAAACCTAGAATCTTATATATTGCACCTCATTTATCGACAGGTGGAATGCCGCAATATCTGTATAAGAAAATAGATATATTTTATGAACAAGCAGAAATCTTTTGCATTCAGTATAATAATACTGCTGAAATCTATAATGTACAAAGAAATTTAATAAGGGATAAGCTAGGAAATAGATTCTGGTGCTTAGGAGAGAATAAAGCAGAGATTCTCCAATTAATAGATGATATATGTCCGGATATAATACATTTCGATGATTTTCCGGAGTTTTTTATTAAAAAGAATATTATAGATTCAATCTATTCATTAGCCAGACCTTATTTAATATTCGAAACCTGTCACAGTTCTTCAATATCCATTGACAGCAAGATATACAAACCAGATAAGTTCATAATGGTAAATGAGTGGATGGTAGATAAATTTGCACCACTTGGTATTCCATTGGATATTCTTGAATATCCAATAGAGAATTTTATAAGACCCGATAGAGCTGAATCGTTAACAGCATTGGGATTGGATCCCAATAAAAAACATATCATAAATGTTGGTTTATTTGCACCAGGAAAGAATCAAAAGGAGTTAATAGAATATGCAAAGGAACTAATATCACTGCCAATAGAATTTCATTTTATAGGAAATATGGCACCTAATTTTATTGAATATTGGAAACCTCTTTTAGCAGACCTTCCTGTAAATTGTAGTCTATGGGGTGAACTAGCAGATGTTGATTCATTTTATAAAAGCGCTGATCTGTTTGTGTTCAACTCAATATGGGAGCTAAATCCTATCACAATAAAAGAAGCACTGTCATGGAATCTACCAATTCTAATGAGAAGACTCCCATCATATAAGGATTCATATGATAATATGGAGTTAGTTAATTTTATGAGAGACAAAGAATATAATATAGAAACCATAAAGAAAATATTAGATATTATATGAAAAATAGAGGAATATCAGTATATAATGATTCTTTAGATAACACGCGATTTTTCAGACCACCTATAGAATTCAATTTCAGCTTTTTCTATACACCAAAAATAGATGCTGTAGGACTATCTAGTGATTCTGATTATATAATTAAATTCAAAGATAAGTATTCAGGTATATCTCATTATATAGGTAATATAAATTCTGGCCTTTTCACATCACTTTTTAGAAGATGGTTCACTCCTTGGATAGTAGAAATATTTGATGGAAATAATAAGATATATGATTTTGATTTCGAAAAATCCCTCATGAATGGTAGGGTAGGAATCTCAATAGATAGTAGTTCATTAGGCGATACACTTGCATGGGTTCCAGTGGTAGAATTATTCAGAATTAAATATAATTGTAAAGTAGATATAAGTACTTATTGGAATGAATTCCTTAAACCATTCTATCAAAATCTAAGCTTTTATGAACCTGGTAAAATTGATAATTCATATGATGCAGTATTTGGATTAGGCTGGTATGACGAGGTTAATAATGATATGCATAAAAGAGATCCAAGAACAATATCGTTACAGGAGGTTGCAGGAGACATTTTAGGAATATCACTAGATGCTGATGTGAAACCTATTGAGATCCCTAGTATCTTAAAGGATTCGCTAAGACCAATAGACAAAAAATATGTCTGTATAAGTATGAATTCTACCGCTGATGCCAAACATTGGCATTATCCGGGGGGCTGGCAAAATATAGTAGATTATCTTAAAAACGCTGGGTATGAAGTAGTTGTTATTCAGAAGCAAGAACATACACTAGAAGGGGTTATAGACGAGTCTGGCGATATGGATATAATGAATAGAGCATGGTATCTGTTCCATGCAGATTTTAGCATAGGAATAGGTTCCGGTCTTCCGTGGCTAGCATGGTTCCTAGATAAACCCGTTGTAATGATATCAGGATTCTCTTTACCTAGATGTGAATTTAAAAGTCGTAATTATAGAGTTATAAACACAGATGTCTGTCATGGGTGTTTCAGTAATATAAAATATAAGTTTGATAGAGGAAATTGGTTCTGGTGTCCGGTTCTTGGGAACAGCGAAAATAGATTTGAGTGTTCTAAGTCAATTTCTCCAGATATGGTTAAAGACGCAATAGCTGATCTAGTATTAAAAGAGGGTTTAGAATTGCCATATAAACCAGTACAAAACAATAATTTATAACATATTCTTTTTAAATTGATATATAGCTAAAGAGTAGTTGTGCTCTAAAAATATTATATCGTATTAAATGGCTTTCAATCCAGAAAATAGATTCCCGAGAAAGGGTATACCCGTTTATAATTCTTCTAGTGATCAGATGAACCTATCCGATCCTAGATACAGCTACAAGGATGGCTTAGAAAATACATCTAAAATTGCGGATTCGAGTACAGATAATTATTACGGAACTACAGGAGCTGCTTTAGCAAGATCTGTTCAGATTGGTTGTAATGGTTATCATACTGCATTGGCAGGTAATGATGTCTATTATTACGTCCCTTGTGAAAGTCCAGAAAGATTAGCAGAGAGATTAGATCAGCTAGATAGTGCTATTAATTTCTCATATATAGGAAATTACAGAGTATTATCATGGGATCAACCATTCAGTTTTGTATCAGAATTTAATGGATGGATCATAGATCTATCAGGAGCAGTAATAAATAACTCTGTATTATTAGATAATACAGCAGATTCCGATATAACAAATGATATAGCAATAGAATTTAGATATTCGATTGATGGTGAATCCTGGTCATTATGGGCTAATGTTGGAACTGCTCTAACAGGAATTTCTAAGAACTATACATCTAATCTTAGTTCAGAGGAGTTTAAAATAGAATTAGATCCAGCAAATCCTTTCTATCCAGAATTTAGATTTACATCAGTTGTAGTAAACCCAGATGGAAGCATCGCCTGGGAAGATAATCAGCCAATAGATCCAACAGTTTCAATCGTTGATTTTGACTTAGCACTAACTTATAATCCTGATCCTAATGGTCCACAAAATGATATCATTACAAGACCAACCATAACATGCTCTAACGAGAAATCTAATAGACCCGTAGTATTTAGTGATAATAATTTTACTTTCGATCCATATGCAATTAATAAGGGTCTTAATTTATATAAGGATCTGAGCTTAATTGTAAATAAGATATTTGGTTTTGATACTAATTACTATTCAGTACAGCCACAAGCCAGAGGAAAAGACGTTGTTCTTAAGGAATATACGATTTTCGATGTTGTCGATGAAAAATGTGTTAAGGTAGTAATTCCATTAAATCAATTCCCTGATAGTAAGATAAATATTGACCCGTTCGGAGTACAGTTTGAGGAACCATTTGAAGCTCATATAGATAAAATATACTTTGAGAGTATTTTTGGTAGGGGCTCTCAACCTAGAAAAAGAGATATCATATATTTCCCTTTGACCAACAGAATATATGAAATAAATTCTACGTATTTATTTAGAGACTTTATGTATGCACCAGTTTATTATAAGACTGAACTTAAGAAATATAACCCAAAAGCTAGTACATATTTCAGAGATCCTGCATTAAAGGAGGAGCTAGAGGGTATATCACTAACACACGAAAAACTTTTTAGAAGTGATATCATAAGTGAGGAAGAAAAAATTACAAAACCACAACAGTTTGTTAATTCTAGTCAGAGAAGAGAAGATGATCCAGTGAGGAGCTATCTGTATGAATATCTTTCTATAATAGGCTATGATCTAAATAATAACTGGACAATTATATTCAATAATTATTATGATCTAGCTGATGCGTTCTTATCTAATAGTGATTTTGTATATGAACCAAATAAATACAGAAATGCAATTAGATATAAATCGCTACCAAGCTTAGCAGAGGAAGGTGAAATTTCATACACTGCTTGGTTCAGTCTAAAGAATTATAATAATGAGAATAGCCTATCCAAAAAGCCATATTCACCAGCAGTAATATCAATAGATAGCGAAACCGATTCTGCTATAGTTTACACAACATATCCATATAAACATGGACTAAGTACATTTTTGGGGCATCAATATAATCCAGAAGGTTATGTGTCTATAAAGAGTGATAGCAACCACACAGGTGGATTTAGGGTTAATAGTGTAATTGATGAATATAAATTTTCAGTGGAAAATCCAAACCTCCCATATGCGGTAGATACTGGCATAACTAAAATGCAGAAATCACAAGCCAGAAATTTATTGGATGGAACATATATCGATGGGGTTGATCAAAAAGGAATAAGAATAGATCTAATTCACTCTGGAACTAATGAAACCAAAAATAATAATTTTATAGAAACGGGAAGTATAGAAATTTCTCTAAATGAGCTTTCCTATAATTCACAATTACAGTTTATTCCCGAACAAGGAGAATGGTATGGATTGGTTGTAAATATATCAAATAAATATAAACAGATGGGAATCAACATATGGAAAATGTCATATGATCCAAACAACCCAACTCAACAGTCAACTAATCTTGTAAAAGTACATGAGGATTATAGAGCTCTAACGAGCCAATATACATTTTCAGCACCATCTGATATAGAGACAGATTTTAACAACCCTTTATACGGAACAGATAATAATTCATATAAGATATTTACATCGCCAGTTTTATTGGGTAATGTAAGAATCTTTAAAAATATGATAGATATAGAAAAACAGCCAATATTACTAAACCAAAATATAGTTAGAGATGAGCATTTAGCATATATCATAGATAATGCTAAGCCTAAATTAATATTGCCTAAATTTGCTAGAAATAGATAAAATATAATATATGCCAAGAAGAAAACCAAGTCCTGAAAAAGTTGCACAAGAAGAGATTAGAAAGTCTCTTGATGCAATCCTAAAAGATGATGATTTTGGAATCGATAATATTTCCGTGGAGGGATTACCAAGGTTAAAGTCCACAGATATTATGAATTTCCAAGAAGCTATACAGACCTCAGGAAGTGATGCTAGAGGACTTATAGATTCTATAATTAAGTTTCATTTAGGAAATAATACAATAGGTAATGATAAATCAGTTGAATATAAAGGAAAATTCGATTCTATGAATTTATCCTCTATGCTTTTACAATTAAAAACTACCCAACATGCTATTACCAAGTTATTAGAAGAAATAGATCTTGGCAGCACGAATCCTAGAATGTTTGAGGTTTTAGCTCAGTTACAATCACAGATTATGCAAGTTCCAAAAGATTACCAGAATTATCTGGAAAAAATGGAGGATGGATATAAGAAAATGAACGGACAATTAGAGGAAAAACTAAACTCTGGTTCAATTGAACTCGAGGAAGGCTCTTCGGGTCAAAATGTATATAATGCTAAAATAGGAGATAGTGGAGGAATTAGAGTTCGTGGTACAAAGGGAATCATGGAGGGTTTAAGAGAAATTATAGGAAGTTCTGTGGTTGATGCAAAATATGACGAGGATGATTTAAGTGCGGTAGTAAATGCTAGAAAAAAAGCGGAATTGGATCCTGAGCAGGATGAGTTTGATCCCGATAATGATATCGAGATAGACGACGAACTTTATAATTGATAATGGCACAAAAAGAAAACATAAATGATCTATCAACTAACTATTGGACAACAAAAAGGGTCAACGAACTCTTAGAGAAAATAGAAAATGAGGGAATAGCATTCAAGGATGTCGAAAATCCTTTTTATGATGGGGACCCGACACTAAAAAAGCCTAAATTACTCTGGGAGTATACAGAAGATGAGATCAGAGAGATTGAGAAGTGTAGTAAAGATGTTGTATATTTCGCTAAACATTGTCAGGTGATGACAGATGATGGCTATGAATATATAAAGCTTAGAGATTATCAGAGTTCTGTTCTTAGAGAATATCAGAATCATAGGTTTAATATTTTTCTAGCACCTAGACAGGTCGGTAAATCTATTACATCAGCGATAGTATTGGTTTGGTACCTTCTGTTTAATCATGATAAAAATGCCATGATTTTGGCAAACGTTGGATCGACAGCAGAGGAACTTGTTGATAAGATAAAATCTATTATCAGAGGTCTTCCTTTTTTCTTGAAGCCTGGAATGCATGTAAATAACGTTATGTCTATGAAATTCGATAATGGATGCAGAATTTTAGCTAGAACGACAACTAAAACAACAGGTATTGGTTTTACTATACATTTCCTATATATGGATGAATTTGCACACATTAACGCAAACTTCATCGAAAGCTTTTTCAGATCTACATATCCTACCGTTTCATCATCACTCGTTTCCCGGATAATAATCACATCTACCCCTAATGGGCAGAATAAGTTTCATGATTTGTATATGGATGCATTGGCTGGTGATAACGACTTTAATGCTGTAAGAGTTGATTGGTGGCAGGTTCCTGGAAGAGATGAAGTATGGAAAAAAAGTGAGATCTCAAACCTTGGAAGTGAAGAACTGTTTAATCAGGAATACGGAAACCAGTTCTTAAGTTCAGATACACTGTTATTAGGTTCCAGTGAACTTAAAAGAATCAAAAAAAACGGGGCTGAATATGTATGGAGAGAAATCGAGGCTTTACATGATCTCGGAATTCCATATGATAAGTTTAGGTGGCATCCTAAATTCACACTTGATGTCAATGTAATGAAAACCAACAAATTCGTATTTTCTATAGATCTTGCTGGCGGACATAAGGGAGACTATACTGTGATAAATATATTTAAAGTTATTCCACTTCCAAAGAAATTAATAGAAGATATGGAAGATTTCATCGACGAATCAGATTTTTTCGGACTTCTACAAATAGGAATATTTAGAAGTAATGATATTGAGATAGAGGATGTTAAAAAAATATTAGTTGCACTTATTACAAAAGTTTTTGATATTGAAAATCTTAGAATTCTTTTAGAAATGAATTTCAAAGGGGATTTCTTATTTGATAAGGTAGTAGCTAATGATGAAATTCCAGCCGAAACCTTTGTGCATACAAAGCATTCTGAATCAGCAAGAGTAAAAAAACCAGGAATCAAATATACAAACGATAAAATTAAACTTAGATATTGTGAGATATTGAGATCTAAAATCAGATCTAATGTGGTTCTATTAAATGACAAAAAATGGACAATTCCTGAGTTATTCTCATTTGGTATGAATAATAGAGGCACATATTCAAGTCAATCAGGCCATGACGACGTAGCAATGACAGCTGTAAATATAGCCGGATTATTCGAGTCTGGAGTTTTTTATGATATAGTTGGAGAATTATATGATTCATTAGACGAGGTGTATAAGGAATTGATCGATTTGAAACTAAATTCAAATATAACTGATACGTCAACTACAAAAGAAGGAGGTTTTTACGGAGCCTTCAATAAACTGTTGTAAATAATTATAATTTTGGCGATATATAAAGATAAGAATCAATCAGGATAGTACCAATAATTATGCTCTCCTGTTTGGATATATACTAAGCAAAAATATCTATTGAACAATAATGGCAAAGAAAATCAAACTTGATTTATCACAATTTAAAGCCTCTGGCGTATACACGCTTGAATTTGATGCATCCGAAAATGTAATACTAACTTCCCAAACAATCAGACTTGTTGTTGGGTTTTCAAACAAAGGTCCTTTTAATGCACCAGTATACATACCTGATCCAACAACTGCATTTGCTGTATTTGGTGACATTGATAAAACCCTAGAGGCAAAAGGATCCTATTTCCATAGATCTATATTAGCATGTCTAAGTACTGGCCCTGTATTCGCTATAAATTTACTGAGTCTGAATAATGATGAAAGCAGTGCTACAGCAGATAAAGTAGAATATTTTGGATATTCTATAGATACAGAGCAAACTAATGGAGTTTTAACATCTAAGTTATATGCATCATTTTATAACAAAGAGAGATTCTGGTTTGCAGATCCTGATTATTTTCTAGCAACATTATCTATAGTTGATACAGGAAGACTGCTTAATATAGTTAATCTTGGAAAGGATTCAATGAGTATAATAACACGTAAGTCTACTGACTCTAACCCGCCTTTACAAGGATTTGATGTTTTTGCTATAGATTGGTATGGAGCGGATAACGTTCCTAGTTTTATGCATCCATATGATTATATTTCAGATTATTTTATAGACGTTATAGCAGTATCGGGTGATTGGACAGATTACGAGACTCTTTCATTAGATCCTAAATGGTCTGCATATTTTACTAATAATGGATTCATTAAGAGCCAAATTACCAATTTCATGTCTCAAGCAGATGTCAATATAGTAACACAGGTAACAGGCTGTTTGATACCAAATTTTGTAGACCTTAATGGAAATAATCAATATATACAAACATTGATTAATAACAATACTCCTTCTACAGGATTATTCTGTGCTATTGATGAAGAGGGAATGGATAATTTATGTAGCAATACATTTAAAATAGATTTAGTTGGTCACCACCTTATAGATGAAGTTACAGCGGATAGAGATCTTACAAGTACTAGATTGAATTTTCTTAGCTACGATCAAAATTTATTAGGAGATTATTTATATTCCCAAAATAGCCTTGGCATAACCGGCGCATCTGCTGGATCACCAACTAGTACTGAATTTAATGTTGGTACATTATATACTTTAACTGATGGCGGAGCAACTGCTGGTATTCCATATCAGGCAATGGACACTTTTAGCTCATCGTTAACATATGGTGGATTACATTATCTTACTACAAATACAGGAGTTACTGGATATTCATTAACAACTACAGAAAAAACTGCACTTACTGAATTTCTAACACCTACCGCATCAAACCAACCTTATATTATTGGACAGGTTACATGGGGCGGAGCAACAGGTCTTACAGGATCAGTTATAAATCAATTTGCTGAATATGATCTAGTTAAATTAAAGATAACTGGAGTTGTTCAATCTAGTGGAGACCTAATTATTACATATACACATCCATTAGATTCTGCTGGTTATTCAGCACAGGGTATAGCAATAACACCATTTTATGATATTGTTGGAGGTGGAACTGCATCATCATACATATATGCTAATTACTACCAGTTTGGTGCATCAGATTATATTGATATAGAAAGTGTGGTTCCCTTAACAGGTGGAACTGCTTCCGATGCGTTAGTAGGTCAGCTTACAAGCCAGTTTTATCAAGACTTCTTATATAATGAACTAGGTGACGGTGATCAAATTTGGTTGAATGGAACAGGTTCCAGTTTAAACTACGTTTCGTATGAAAATACGATAGATAAGGATCAATATTCTATAACAAGAGCTAGAGCGTTTAATAATGTTGCTATGTATAGTCCAGATCAGCTTGTAGATTATCCACCATTTGGTGCTGTATATGCATCTGATAATGTTGGTAATGCAGTTTCTACAGGAAAGACTAATATCGTTTCATCAGTTGGTTCTATTAATGAATTCGTTAATGTAATTACTAAAATAGATCCTACTAATTTTACTATAACATCATCACCAACTACCTCAATTTCTGTTGGTGATCTATTAGTTTCTACTGATCTTGATGTATGTGAAATAATAGGAACAAATAGACAAAATAGACTAACAAGAGTTACTGCAGTAGCACAAACAACAACAGCTAATGTCGTGCAAGTTACTACAGCTAGACCACTTTATTATTATTCAGGAAGTCCAATAAGAGTGCAAAAGTTTAAGTCTATACCGCAATTTACTAGATCTTTCGATTTTACTTATCTAGGTGGATTCACTATGACAAGTGCTCATAGACCTAATGGAACTGATTCTAGAGTCGGAGAATTACTTGATGTTATGTATGATACAAATATAGCTTCAACTCTAGCTGCTAAGGACGTTATATCATTCAGATATATTATAGATTCTTTTAACGGACAGATTTTACCAAATTCTAAATACCAATTAAGTAGATTGGCTATGATGAGACAAAAAGCATTAGCTTTCATCAATGCTCCTTCTATAGCACAATTCAGAAGCTCTACTGATCCTAGATTTACTGATGCACCAACAGCGGTAAATCCATATCCGTCTCTAAAAACACAATATATAGCAGAGGGCGGAAATCTTACATTGAATCCTTCTTATACTTTTACTTTACCTACTGAGGCTCAAGGATCTAAATTTTCTGCATTCTTCACTCCGTTTTTAACACTGAGAGAGAATAATAGAAATATAAATGTACCACCCGCAGCATACGTGTCTAATAATTTCGTTAGAAAATTCTCTAATGGAGATCCATATAGCATAGCTGCAGGACAGAAAAGGGGAGTCATATCAGGAAATAATCTAGTCGGTGTTGAATACGATTTCACAGAAGAAGATAGAGGTTGGTTAGAACCAATGGGACTAAATCCAATCATTAAGAAAAGAGGACTTGGTGTTGTTGTATATGGAAATCAGACTGCATATCAGAATGTTAATTCTGCATTCAATCTAATTCATGTTAGAGACCTTCTTATAAGTTTAGAATCTGATGTTGAAGAAATAATGTCAAATTATCTATTCGATTTCAACGAAGACTCAATCCGACTTGAAATAAAAACTCTTGTAGATAATTATCTAGATGGTGTACGCGCAGGCGGTGGAATATATGCTTATCAAGTAGTTATGGACTCATCAAATAATACTCCTGCTATAATAGATCAAAATATCGGAATTATAGATATAATCGTAGAGCCAGCTAGAGGAATACAGAAATTCATAAACAGGATTACTGTTACTAAAACTGGTGGAATCGCTTCTGGAGGATTTATACAATTTGCATAATTTATGGGATTGGAGATAAATATAAAAAAAGTAATAAAAGTCAATGGCTGGATTATCACACTATAACAGTTCCTTAAATGCTGTAAATAAATATGAACCTGTTTTTTTAAATCAGTTCAATGTAACTATCATTCCGCCTGCACCAGTTGCAGGGGGAAATATTTTATTGGAGCATGTAATATCAGTTAGTGGTTTAGATGTTGATAAGAATCCAGGATTCGTTTCTCAGAAGTATAAATTTGCTAAGAGAAACTATGCAGGAGGAAAACCAGATACAACTACTTTAGATTTGGGCTTAAAATTTACAATTAACCTCGACGACTCTGATTCTATGTATGTATTTAAGACTCTTAGACAGTGGACAGATTTAATATATAATCCACTTACGGGAGCTCAGGGAATTAAGGCAGATTATACAGGGAGTATAATAATTTCTGTATTTAACAAGAATGGAAACGTTTTCAGAAGAATAACATGTAAGGATGCTTTCCCATTAAAGGCTATAGATCCTATGGAGCTTGAGTATGTAAATGGTACAAACCTATACGAGATAAATATGGTATGGGCAGTAGATCACTGGCAAGATTTATTTTTATAAAAAATTTTAACAAGTAAATGGCAGGCTTATCACATTTCAATAATTCAAAGGCAGGTAGAAATAACTACGAACCAGTTTTTTTAAACCAGTTTCAGGTTCTTATAACTCCTCCAACTCCAATAAATTTAAGTAATACAACTTTTAATGGGGAAAGTATTTTAACACAACAGGTTAAAAGTATTAGTGCGTTGCAGGTTGATATACAACCAACCGGACCGGTAACTCAATATTATAAATTTGCTGAAAGAAGATATGCTGGTGGTGAACCATCAACATCTGATGTGCAGTTTAATATTAGTTTTGAAGTTAACCTTGGACAAAATAATTCAATGGAAATATATAAAATTCTAAGACAGTGGTCGGATTTAATATATAATCCTCTTACAGGTGCTATGGGTCTTAAAAAAGACTATGTTGGATCTATAGTGATTTCAGTATTCAATAAACATGGTAATGTATTTAGAAGAATAAGCCTAAATAACTGCTTCTTAATTGAACCTATAACTCCTATGAATCTTAGTTATGACACAGGAGATACCCTTTATACAATTGATACAACTTGGAAGTCAGATTACTGGAACGACTTGTTCGTATAATTCACCTTATTTAATGTTATTTTCTGTTTTTTAATGAGTAGAGTTATATAGAGAAAATAACATAGTATATGAATAATTTATCACCGGAAGAAATTCTTAGAGAAAAGGAGAAAGCAGGAGGATTAGAGTTTGACGATAACATCGCTATTCCTATAGAAGATGTGAAGGAGAATGTATATAATACAAACAATAAAGAGGATCATACTAAATTAGATGGATTAAAAGAGCAGGTTTCTGAAAATAGACCTATGAATATAGGATGGAAAAATCTACCTATGCACATAATTCCATCTAAGGGTGAATTTTATCCACTGGGAACTCAGATAGCCATAAGACCTGCAGAAGTGAGGGAAATCCGGTTATATTCAATGATAGATGAGGATGACTCATTAGATATTGACGAAAAGCTTAACCTTATATTAGATGAATGCGCTAGAATCAGATTCGGTGAATCTGCTGTAGTCTCGTATTTAGATTTAAAGAAGGAAGATAGATTTTTTATAGTTATGGCCATAAGGGATTTAACATTCATTAATGGTGAAAATCGGATCATTATCGAAACAGAAAAAAAATGTACTACTGATGGCTGTGAAGGAATGGAAGCCATAGAACTACGTACAGGAGTTCTTAGTAACTATGAGCTGGACGAAAATATTAGAGAACATTATTCTCCTATAGAAAGAAACCTATCATTTACAATAAAAAAGTATAATAAGACAATTAAAATGACTATCCCATCTATAGGTGTCTCTAAAGCCGTAGCCAATTTTATTAAATTCGCAGTTAGAAATAACATAGATGCTGACGAGAGCTTCATTAAGATAGCGCCATATTATTTTGATGAATGGCGGGGGCTTACCAACGAGGTGATATTGGATGAGATGAAAAAATCTATTGGATGGTCAAAGGAGGAATTCTCAGCATATCTTATTCTCTCAGAGAAAATTAAATTAGGCACTAAATTAAAAGTTAAGGTTAAGTGCGACCGATGCAGTGTTGGGGAGGTCACTGCACCTATATACTTTCCCTCGGGGTTCAGATCTCTTTTCGTTATTTCAGATATCTTTGGAGAACTATTTTGATGTTAAATTTAGACTATGGAGGGAGCATGAACTAGATCCAGCTTGGCTGGAGTCCATACCATTCTATGAATACCAGATATGGGTTGAAAAATTAAATACTTCAATAGATAAAAGGAATAGAGAAAATATGGAAGATTCAGGACAGTCTGAGCTATTTAGCTTCAAACGATAATGATCTGATATATAATACCAAATATATGTGTTAAATAAATGGCAGATAAGACGTCAAAAATACTAAAGGAATTTTCAGACATGTCTGGAAATATGGATATACTGTTCAAAGAGCTTCGTGAGAGTACGGAAGCCAATAAAGATCTGTCAAAAAATATAGGGACCTTATCAGATAAGATTTCAGATAATGCAGATAAAAAAGATACTGCTACTGATAAATCATTTAAGACATTTACAGCTTCTATAGAAAAATCTCTCTCAGATACTGAAAAAACTCTTAATAAGACTCTAAAGTCTTCAGTATCAGATTTTATAGATGATTTACCAAATAGAATTGCAGGAGTGGATAAGAAGACTCCTTCTACTAAAGCTGATGACGATATAGAAAAAATGATTCAGAAAGCACGTAAGACAATTCCAGGATTAAAGGACGGAGGTGATATAAAATCTAATGGAATAGCTATCATAGGTGAGGATGGTCCAGAACTAATGGAGATGAAAAAAGGAAATTCTGTAATTAATAATCAGGATTTGTCTCTACAAAATGGTCAAGTTGACGAAGCTGCAAAGAGAAAAAAAGATTATAATAATGCAATAGAGAATTCTTTAATGGGAGTTAATTTATCTGAAAAAGATAAAAAACTTATTAAAGAAGGCCCAGGAGGTAAAAAAGATAAAACAGTAGAGGAAGTAATAACATCACCAGAAACACTAAAGTCCAATGAAGAATCAGCATTCTTAGAAATAGAAAAAATAGTATCCCCGCTTAGAGACCAATTTAAGGAATATCTAGCAGATATAAAGAGCGACGATCCAGATGAATATAATTATCTTATGCAGGATATGTCAGAACTAAAAGATGAGTTTAAATATTTTAAGAGAGGTATCGAGGCAGATACT
>ERZ889078.1738-NODE-1738-length-16764-cov-21.266503_pt1 | contig 16764 bp, 17 predicted proteins | sample MGYA00521266_ERZ889078 | MGnify/ENA primary metagenome ERZ889078 (study PRJEB32303, sample SAMEA104408618) | aquatic metagenome | biome: Brackish water; feature: Pelagic; material: water | place: Baltic Sea | collected 2014-06-16T06:34:00 | depth 76,534 m ...
AGTTGTATCCACAGCTTTGGCAATTATTACTGCAAGTTTGGTGCGCTCGGTAGAGCGCTAAATCCGAGAAGAAGATTCGCTCAGCGCGTCGAGAACGAGAACTTGAGCAAGATGCCGACGATAGTCGGCTGAAGCGCGAAGATCTGACGATGGATTGGTGTTCTCGGCGGCAAGTTTTGATGCTTCTTCGTCACTTGCTCCATTGAGCAAAGCCTGTTCGGTCGCGTCAGCTCGCAACGGAATCTCGCCCATAGCCCCCAGCACAATCCTGGATCCCGAGAGGGCAACAGAAACAACTGCCCAGTCTTGGGATCGAATAGTAAATTTCTGGTAGCTCCAAGGACTTTGGAAAGCCTCTGGAATGTGAATTTCTGTCATCACATCGGTGGGCTCAAGTGCAGTTGTCCAGAATCCGAGGAAGAACTCAGAGGCTGGAATATGACGCATGCCAGAAGGGCCACTGACGACGAACGTTGCGTCGGCTGCAAGCAGGGCGCCGGACAAGTCCGATGCCGAATCTCCGTGGGCAACTGAGCCACCGATGGTGCCTCGATTGCGGACTTGTGGGTCGCCAACGAATGCGGCTGCAGCAGCGATCAGTGGGGCGTATTGCTGAACAATTGGCGACCGCTCAATGTCTACGTGATGAGTGAGTGCACCAATGATGATGTTGCCGCCATCGCGACGAATACCTTTCAAATCTGGAATTCTCATGATGTCGATAAGGACGCTTGGTGTTGCAAGTCGTAATTTCATGAGAGGAATAAGTGAGTGGCCACCAGCAAGTAATTTTGCTTCGTCACCGTAATGATTGAGCGCTTCGCTTGCTTCTTTTGCTGAAGTAACACGAACATGGGTAAATGGTGCAGGAATCATTGTGCGTCTCCGTGCTCTGATGCCCAACGAACCGAGTTGACAATCATTTCGTAGCCCGTACAACGACAGATGTTTCCTTCAAGTGCATGGCGAATCTCATGCTCTGACGGTTTTGGATTTTCTTTGAGCAGGGCAGTGCAGGCCATAACCATGCCTGGGGTGCAGTAACCACATTGCAAACCATGCTCTTGTCTGAAACCCTCTTGTACGGCGCTGAGACCATTGAAATTTCCAGAGATGCCTTCAACTGTTGTTACTTCTTCGCCATCTGCTTGCACCGCAAGTACCGTGCAGCTCTTGACGGCTTCACCGTTGAGGAGGACTGTGCATGCACCACAGTTTGAAGTGTCACAACCGATATGTGCACCCGTGAGGCGGGAATTCTCTCGGATGTAGTGAATAAGCAAGGTGCGATCTTCTACGTCGTGCTTCTGAGCAGTGCCGTTGATTGTGATTCGAACAGTTGTCATGAGTTTTTTCTCCCGTTCATTGCATGCCAAACCTTTTCTGGAGTTACAGGCATATCGATGTGCTCAACGCCAAAAGATGACAGAGCATTAACTATTGCGTTGACGACAGCTGGTGGGCTTCCAACAGCACCAGATTCGCCGATGCCCTTTGCGCCGAGTGGGTTGTTTGGACACAATGTGGTGATTCTTCCTGCGGTGTAGTTAGGCATGTCTGGAGCTGAAGGAATGAGATAGTCAATCAGGTTTGCGGTAATTGGCTGCCCTGAGGAAGGGTCGTAACTGACTTGCTCAAACAGTGCTTGGGCAATGCCTTGTGCAACGCCACCGTGCACTTGTCCTTCGGCCAGCAAAGGGTTAATTACAGTCCCGCAGTCATCGACCACGATCATGTTGCGGATCTTGGTCTTTCCAGTGCGACGATCTACCTCAACGACGCACGCATATGCACCAGATGGGTATGAAAAGTTTGGGCTCTCATGAAACAGTCTTTCCTCAAGTGTGCCCGCCTGTAATTCTGGTGGGAGGCGAAGTGGTTGAAAGCTCGTTGTCGCTACATCGGACCAGCTGACTTTTTTGCCAGGAGTTCCACGAACATTGAATGCGTTGTCCTTCACTTCAATGTCACTCTCTGATGCTTCGAGTAAGTGGGCAGCAATTTTCTTTGCACGAACCATGAGCCGTTCAGATGAAACTTTCACAGCCGAACCAACTGTGGGAACACCACGGCTTCCCATTGTTCCAATGCCTTGAATAACAGTTGCTGTATCACCATGGATCACACTGATGCGCTCAAATGGAATTCCGAGTTCGTCAGATGCAATTTGAGCAACGAATGTCTCGTGACCCTGTCCGTGTGGTGATGAACCAATGAAGACGGTCGCTGAGCCGTCGGGTGCAATTCGAATTTGTGCGGATTCCCATGACGCAAGGTGTCCGAATCCTTCAAGCGAGCCGTTTGGACCGAATCCAGCAATTTCCAACCAGCAAGAAAAACCGATGCCGATGAGTGGCTTCGTTTTGTCGTGAAGGTTGCGCGCCTGTTCGGCCTTTATCGCGTCATAGTCGAGAAGACGTAAGCATTCATCCAGAGCCTGAGGGAAGTCGCCAGAGTCATATACGACTGCCTCGTTGTGGGTTTCGTAAGGAAACTCTTTTGGTTGAATGAAATTGAGTTGGCGAACTTTTACTGGGTCGATGCCGGTGCGGAGTGCAACAAGGTCGATGATTCGCTCGATCGAAAAAGTTGCTTCTGGACGACCCGCACCTCGGTATGCGGCGACAGGTGTGGTGTTGGTAACAACGGTGCGGAAACTTGTTGAGACATGAGGGATTTTGTAGCACCCAGCGGCCATCCAGCCAGTGAGTACAGCGAGACCCAGACCTGTTGGGTCACCAAATGCTCCTAAGTTCTGGCTGATCACCATGCGCAATGCATTGATCTTGCCGTTCTTTTCGAAACCAACTTCAATCTCGTGCACTTGATCGCGGCCGTGAGTCATTTGGACCATTGCCTCTGAGCGAGTTTGCACAAACTTCACTGGCCTGCGAAGCCATTTGGAAAGCAATGGTGCAACGAAGAATTCTGGATACCAAACAATTTTTGCACCGAAACCACCACCGACGTCTGGAGCCACTACGCGACAAAGGTTTTGTGAAACGTCAAGCCATGAAGCAAGTTTGTTGCGCAAGTGGTGCGGAGCTTGAGTCGTGGCCCAGAGCGTAAGTCCTTCTTGTGTCCAATCCGCGAGACAGCCAACAGTTTCGATGGGCACAACTGCGCACCGCTGATTAACAATGCGCAAGTGAGCACGACCATGAGATTTTGAGAAATGCTTTTCTAGATCGTCAAGCATCGGCACCTTGGTGAGAACATTTGAGTTCTCTGACTCGAAAAGCAGAGGGGCTCCTGGAGCGGTTGCTTCATCGACATTCGTAACTGCGTCAAGAGTTTCATAATTGACAACAACTGTTGGAATCGCATCTGCTGCTTGGTATCGATTCTCTGCAACAACGATCGCAACTGGCTCGCCAGCCCAACGCACTCGATCATGGGCGAGCAATGGTCGTTCAAGATCCGGCAAACCACCAGGGAGATTAGGAAACGATGTGAAATCGGCTGCAGTCCAAACACCGAGGACACCAGGCATTTTCAGTGTTTCAGAAATATCAATTGAAAGGATTTTGGCGTGTGCTTGGTCGGACATAACGAACTGCGCAAAAGCGGTATTGATAGGTGCGAAGTCATCAACGAAACGACCGTGACCGGTGAGCAAACTTGGGTCTTCTTTGCGAAGAACTCGTGCACCAACGAGGCTCATTTAGGTACTCCTTTAGCTCGGAAACAATTTGTGATCATGGCTTGATGTGATGTCCTTCTGAATCGGAAGGGTCATGCCACCACTGTTCGGTATTGGCACCATCTTTTGATGGCTTGCGTGAGCCCCATCCAAGGATTCTGCCAAGCAGATATTCGGGACCGCTTTCCTCGCGTCGCCACCAGCGGCGTTGGCCACCATGAACACGTTTTTGGAATGTTGAAAGACCAACCGAAATGATCAGTGCACAGCCGAAGAATAAGTTTTCAACCCAAACCGCACTGACACCAGCGAGTTGGAGTCCTTTGACACCACTTTGGAGAACCAAAACAGCAAGCAAAGTGCCAAGCACGTTAAAACGTCGTTTGAATTGGGTTGCACCAAGGAATGCTGCAGCAAACGAAGGAAGCAAGTAGGGAGCGCCAGATTGTGCCTGCACTGATCCGAACTGAGAAGCGAGAAGAATTCCGGCAGTTGCGCTAAACAAAGCCGAAGTAATCATGGCGGCAGAAATATATCTATCGGTGTGTACACCTGCAAGCCTGGCTGCATCTCGTCCGCCGCCGGTGGCAAAGAAGTAACGACCGATTGCGGTGTGCTCGAACATGAACCATAAAGCAAATGCGAGAAGAAGCGCAATGAGAACCGTGCGCGTGATCCCAAACACAAACTCATCAGTGATTGCGAGATAGCCGTCTGGCAAGCCAAGAATTGATCGGTTTCCAGATCGCCAAACCGAAAATGCGGTGAGGACTGAGCTCATACCGAGAGTTGCAATGAATGAGTCGATCTTGACTCTCACAATCAATGTTGCATTAATAACGCCAACAATGATTCCAAGTATGAGAGATGCAACAATCGCGGCGATGATTGACCAATGCCGGTCAACAAGTAGCCATGAAACGGTCACTGCTGAAGCAGACACGGTCGACGCGATTGAAAGATCAAATACTCCAGCGGAGAGAGGCACAAGCAGACCAAGAGCAACAACAATGAGGATGGATTGTTGATTGATTACCGAACGGTGGGTGAGCCATGTAAGCCAAGTGGATGGAATCCAGAGAGAAAACAACACCCAGGCAACTCCATAGAGATAAATAACGCCGATGTTTCGAGGGTGAAGCTTCTTGAGTTTAAAAGGTGAACGACGAGTATCAAACCGACTATCAATTTTGTCTCGTTTGTCGGTGCGCTCGTATTTCACACGCCAACGACGAGTAATTTTATTTTTCTTCAGCACGAGGCGGGCCTTTACTTCTCCCGTCTTTTCATTAACTTTCACAAATTCCCCCATGCTGCTTGTGGCTGCGCTTCACGAATCACTTCTATGGAAACCTTGCGCGGAGTAACGCGTGCGTCAACTCTATTTGAAGTGGCACCAAGAGTCTCAGTCACAATGCGCGAAGCAGTTATTTCGTCTCCAAAGAGTTCGCAGGCAACGGATCCACCTCGCATGATGAGCACTCGGTCACAGAGGCGGATTAATTCGTCTGTGTCCGAGGAGGCCACGACAACGGTGCCACCAGCTTGAGCAAAGCTCTCAACTCGCTCATAGACGGCCGATTTTGAGCCAATGTCAACACCCTGAGTAGGTTCGTCCAAAATGAGCACCTGTGGGTCGGTGCGCAGCCATCTTGCAAGCACTGCCTTTTGCTGATTTCCGCCCGAAAACTTAGACATCTTGCGCCGAGGGATTGGTGGCTCGATATTCATGTCATTGATCCACGTAGCAACATCCGACTTCAGTCGCTTGTAATCAAGGGTGATGCCTTTGCGCAATGTAGAAAGTCGTGGAAGTGGAATGTGGTCTTCCAGTCGTTCTTCAAGAATGAGACCGATTCGTTTGCGGTCTGCGGGAACTAACGCCATACGTGCTTTGATCGACTGGTGTGGGTGAGCGAAGACTTTCTTTTTGTTGACAAGAACCTTGCCCATGAATCGTGGAGTGACGCCAAACAAACAATTGGCAACTTCCTCTCGACCAGAACCGATCAGGCCTGCAACACCAACAATTTCGCCAGCATGCGCTTTGAGGGAGACTCCGCGAAGCGTGATGCCAAAGAGATTTTCTGCTTCTAGTACAACGCGACCATGCTCTGTATCTATTCGATTGCGTTCCAACGACAATTCACGTCCGACCATCAGTTGAACAAGGTCGCTGACGTTTAGCGACTTAACATTTTCGCCCGATGCAACAACGTTGCCGTCACGGAGAACCGTTACCTTGTCGGCAAGGTCGAGTACTTCTTCGAGCATGTGGCTGACGAAGACAACTCCAACACCAAGGCTGGCCACTCGCCGCACTTCGCTGAATAGTGCATCAACTTCACCGCGGTTAAGTGCGGCTGTCGGTTCATCAAGAATAAGTAATCCTGGTTTATCAAAGTTCCAATCTTGGAGCGCGCGCACAATTGCAACAGCAGCTCGTTCGCCAGAAGTAAGTGCGGCAAGGGGACTACGTACATCTGGCGCAAGTCCAAAGCGCAATAGCAACTCTTGACAGCGGCGCGCCTCTGCGCGCCATTTGATACGTCCACCAATGCCGGTTTCGTATCCGCGGCCTAGACCAAGGTTTTCAATTGCGGAAAGTGTTGGGACAAGACCAAGATCTTGGTGAACAATTCGGATTTGTGTTCGCAAATGTGGAGAGAGTCGCCACAGGTCAACTCGTTCGTTACTAAATTCGACTTCGGCGCCGTGGTCTGCCTTGATGTACCCGGCAATGAGTTTTATCAGTGTTGATTTACCTGATCCGTTTTGACCGATGAGTGCATGAACCTCGCCGGGAAAAATCTGAAGATGTGCTTCGTTTAGCGCTACCTGACCCGGGTAGGTCTTCGAAATTGAACGAATATTGAGGGTAGGCGTAGTCGCATTCATCTGAAAAAGGCGTTAATAAATGTCAATGGGGTGGCTGTCAGCCCAATTTGGATTGATAGCCACCCCACATTGACTAATTAACGGTTACTTCTTGCCCCAACGTGCGAGGAACTTGTCTTGGAAACCGACAACTCCTGGCCACAGTTTGGTTGCATCTTCGATTGTGTCCGCCTGCAGAATCTGCAGTGGCAAACCGTTGAGACCAATGTCTGCGTGTCCGGTAAGCATCTCTGAGGCTGGTGCCTTCGAGATTGTGCCACCTGAGAGCAAGCTCACGGCCATGTCAACTGCACGCCATCCGAGCAACTCGGAAGCAAGAGCAACTTCACCAAGTTGGTGACGACCGCTCTTAATGAAGTCGAAGTTCATTGGTCCACCAGCCTGAGAAACGGCTTTAGCTTGATCGATGAGACCAGCTGCATCAAGTGCATCTGGAACGCCGTACATCATGCCACCGAATGCGTAGGCAATGAAGTCAAGGCTTGGATCAGCTTGCAGTGCAGAAATAATCTGACCTGGCAAGTTGACACCAATATCAGAGATTGCAATTTCCTGCGTCTCGACTTTGCAGTCTGGGCAGATTAATGCGATCTCGTCATTGAAGCCCTGTTGTACGAGTGACAACACTGGGAATACTGGCAAACCAATGAAGCGAATGTTCTTGTTCGCGCTATTGGCTACCGAGTAGTCGGCCATCAACACGCCGTAGAAGTAGTAGTCGTCTGCCGACAAAATGTTGGCAGAAATTCCATCGCCTGGTTCGTAGCCTTCTGGCAACGACCATGAAATCAATGGAATGTTCATGCCTTGCAGAGTTGTGAGTTGATCTGCAAACCACTCACGTGGGTTACCACTCGACATGACTACGTCTGGCTTTGCTGCGATTGCGGCATCAAATGCTGCTGCAACTGTTTCAGGTGTGTCTTGGTGTGATGTTGATTTGAATGTCCAACCAAGAGCCTCGGCTGCTGCTTCAACACCAATTTGGATCTCGGCGCAAACCGCCACACTGCATGCAATGTAGTAAACGGTTTTTGCTTCTGGTACTGATGTAGGTGCATCGCCAAGACTGATGTCTGTGATCGTCTGCAAGTACTTGGTGACGCGTGCTGCTGCGATATCAGATGCTGATGTTTCGGATGCTGCCGCTGCCGCTGCCGCTGCCGCAGTTGTGTCGGACGCTGCATCATCTGCAGAACTTCCTCCACATGCGGTCAGTGAAAGCAAACCAGCAACTGAGAAAGCGAACAAACTACGCACCTTCAATGAATGTGTCTTTTTCATGTTTCCCCCTAGGTTTGAGAATCGGATAAACCGATTACGAGATCCTATCTAAGCCCTAGGTCGATCGAAAGTTGGAAAATGTGCTTTAGGAGCCCAAGATTTTCGAGTTGAGATTATCTACAAACTGAGCCAGAATTTTGTCGCTCACATCGGCCAAGGCACCTCTGCCGAATTGGCCAATTTTGCCCGAAATCGTGAGGTCGGTGTCGACGGAGCATTGTGATGAGTTTTCGTTCACTGCAATCAATGAGGCCGTGATGAGTGCGGAGGCATTCCCTTTTCCAGATCCGTCGCGCCCCTCGCCTTTGAGTACAGCGCGGTGTTGGACATCGTCGCGTTCGATAAAAGATGCTTGTCCTTCAAATTTGGCAAGAATTGGTCCGACTTTTACTTTGACATTTCCAAAGTATGTCTCACCTTGTGCAGCAGTGAGTTGGGCGCCTGGAAGACAAGGAGCAATAAGTTCGATGTCGGTAAGAATTGCCCAAGCTTTGTCAATCGGGACATTGACTATAAATTCGTGGTGAAGGTCCATACAATCATTCTCCTAACGTTTGCTCATTATAGGTGGCGACATGCAGAACAAATCGAGTCTGATTATCACTGGTGGATGGGCTCATGATTTTGCATCGTCTGTTCCATTTTTGGTTGAGAATTTACGTGAAGTGAACATTGACTGCGAGATTGCTTGGGACGTTGATCAATCATCATTGCTCATGCAACAAAATAAATACGACCTTATTGTGGGTTACGCCTGCTGGTTTCAGATGAAAGATTCTCGCTACTCGCCAGAGCAACGGACGCAATGGTCACGCACAACATCTGGTGATTGGAGCGATGCACTTCTTCGCCAAAAAAACAATGGTGCTGGTTTGCTTGCACTGCATACTGCGATCATTTCATTTGATGATGCACCAACTTGGTCCGATTGGGCTGGTGGTTCGTGGAGTTGGGGAGTGTCTCACCACCCTCAACCAGGAGACGTTGAGATCTCGGTTGTTGCTGAGCACCCCATAGTGGACGGAATTAAATCCTTCATAGTGCATGATGAGCGATACATGAATGTCGCTCGCGCCAGTGGAGCAGTTGTGTTGACAGAGTCGTTGGGCCAAGACGGAAATCAGGCAAGCATGTGGTTGCACAACCACGATGGATCACGCTCTGTGTACAGCGCGCTCGGCCATGACCAACGATCACTCACTCACCCTTCGCACCAATTGTTGTTGCGCAGGGCTGCTCACTGGGCGGCCAGTTCAAGCGACGATCACATTCGCAGCATCACTGCCTGACAGTAATATTTGTCTATGGCTTACCGAATCGAAGTACAAAAAGATCTCTGCATTAGTTCTGGCAAATGCGTAAGCGATGGCCCACGAGTTTTTCGGTTTGACGATCAAGAACTTGCAGAACCTATTGCAGAGATGACTGATTATGAATTGCAGTCCCTGTTAAAGTTGGCGCGAAATTGCCCAGGTGAGGCAATCGCAATATTTTCAGAGAATGGTGAAGTTATAGACCATTCGTAGCGAGTGCTATGACTGAAAAACAACGGGGTATTCGATCCAGTTTTGACGAAGCGATTGCACATCGCGTCGTGCAGGTCGAGAGGGATCGGGGACTGCGCCCTTTTGAAGAACGATTTGGGCCATTGTTGCAAGCGCACCCGTGAGTGGAACTTCGGTATCGGTCGACGTTTGCTCGAGGCCACTCACGAGTTCTTGGCCGATACAAGCGTGAAAGCCTGAACCAAAACTGAGCCCCCATGGAGCGATATCGGATGGGATTGTGCGAAATGGGTTGAACTCACAAGCATCACTTCCAAAAACGGTGAGATCACGATTTGCTGTTTGCATATCGATTACAACACGACTTCCCTCGGGAATTTCAAGATCAGGTTCGATCCGAGTATCGCTCATGGCAATACGAACCGATTCAGGGCTTGCGGGATGCAACCGAAGTGATTCAAAACCAAATCTTTGGATGAGAGAAATGTCATTAACCAGCCGCTCACGATCACTGGGGTGTGCATCTAACCAATGAAAAATATGGTCCATCAAGTTGACAAAAGCGCCAGATGTTGAATGCGAACCAACCCATGGAAAGTATGCAATTTCGCGCAGAACTGTGTCTTCTGGGAGTGAAAGATTGTCCTGATTCGACAAGAGCGTTGTTAGTACATCTTTCGGAAGATCCATTGCATCAAGTTGTTTCGCTGCAACCTGCTCGAGCATAAGCATTCTCCGCGTCTTTGCTGGTGCAAAGAATTCGGTTTCGAAGGTTGCGAGCGACTGATTGCCGTCATCAATGACGGCTTGTTTGTCGCCGATGAAATGATTAACGCTCGATGCGCGAGCGAGTTTGCCCATAATCTCAGCGAGCAATGTAAAGCGCTTTGGGTCAGTTCCTAAATCGATTCCTGCAATGCCAGCCGAGATTCGCATCATGGTGAGGCGCGCGAGTTGCAATAAATCAATACTGTCTGTTGATAAATGAGCAGAAATACTCTCGACAATGTTTTGGGGGATGAGACTTTGCTCCCAGTACGCAAACGTGTCTCGTCTAAAAAGTCTGTTTTCTAAACGTCGTCGTGACGTGTGCTCGGCGTCGTGCAAATTGACAATTACTCCCGACATCAATGCCGCACCTTCGTCGTACAGTCCCTGACGTAGATGACGGTTACGAAGTGCTCCTCGAGCTTGCTCCCACTGGGAAACCGTAATTTGCTGTGGCGACATGGCCGCTAGCTAGCAAAAATCACGTGATACGAACCCCAATAGGGACGCTTTGTAGTGGTGTCCATTTTTGCTGGAAGATCGGAGTTCGGAGCAACATTTCGATCGAACATTGCCTGTACTGCAACTGTGGCAAGCCCATATTCAAAATCTGATGTTTCTTCGGATCGTTCTGAAAGTCCGGCGGCCAATTCTTGACCAATGCAGGCATGCATTCCATGACCAAACGAAAGACCCCACGGTGCGACATTTGGTGTTTCGATAACACGATGTGGATTGAACTCAGTTGCCGTTGGACCAAAAATATCAACGCTTCTGTTGACGGACATGAGGTCGATAGTGACGAGTGAGTCCTTCGGAACAGTAGTTCCTGATTTGAGAGTGATGTCCGTTGTTGCTCTGCGCATGGCAGTCGGGCTCGATGGATTCAGACGAATCGTTTCAAACATTGCACGCTGCACGAATGATCGATCAGTCTTCACGAGTACTTGATCTTCTGGATGTTTATCGAGCCAATTAAACAGGTTGTCAAGCGTGCGCACAAAGGCAGTTGCCGATGTGTGTGCTCCAGCAAGGAGGAAGAATGCAATTTCCTTGAGAATTATTTCGTCTGGCAGGTGAAGTGAGTCTTCGTTTTTAAGCAGTTCGGTGAGGATGTCCTTAGGCAGTTCGACTGTCTCATCAGTTGCCGCGGCAGCAATGAGTTGCTGACGGCGCTTGATTGAAGGTACAAGAAACTGAATGTTGAATTCGCTTTTTGCAGCTTCCACTTCGCTCGTGACTTCTTTTGGGTCGCGAGTGGTGTGTGCAAGCGTGGCACCTTCAATAAATTTCATCATGAAGGCATACAGGTTGTCTGTTTCTTCTTTTGTCTTGAGAGGTCGATCGACACCTGCGTTGAGTGCAGCAAGATTCATCATGAGTTGATGGGAGAGTTCAACTAGTTCTGCTCGGCCGGATGCAACGTGCGGTGCAAGTGTCTCTTGAATCACTTGAGGAAAGAGATCGCGCTCGTAATGCACCAAAGTCTCTCGGCGAAACAGACGATTCTCTAGTCGACGCCGTGCACGATGCTCATCGCCGTGCAAATTGACAAGCACGCCATCCATTACAACTTCGCCGGCATCGTAGAGAGCCTGCTTGAAATCTTTATGACGGTAAATCTCTTTGGCATCATCAAACGTAGTCAAGGTAAGCACGTTCACGATATTACGCCTAGTCCCATACCGCCATCAACGGCAAGCACTGTGCCCGTAACCCACTCGGCACGAATGAGATATTCGATACCTTCAGCTATTTCAAGGGAAGTACCGATGCGACCGACCGCATGATGATTGGCCATTGATTGCAAACGCTGCATTGCTGCATCTTCCGTGAAGATTCCGGCTCGAACATTGATTTCTGTAGGCACTGCGCCAGGTCGAACAGCATTCACTCTGATCTTGCGCGGACCAAGTTCGGTTGCCAGCACCTTCACGAGCGCTTCCAAAGCTCCCTTCGTCGCTGCATAGGGGGCAGCGCCAGGGTAGGCGCGAACGGTGTAGACAGAACCCATAAAGATAATTGCACCCTCTGACTTAACAAGATGGGGTAGTGCCTCTTGTGTCAGCATCATTCCAGCCACCACATTGTCGTTAAAGATTTGTTGTAGACGTTCTTCCGTCCATTCTTCAACTGGTTTACGTTCCATGTTTCCGGCGTTGGACACAAGTGCATCTATGCCACCACCGTGTTTTACTGCGGTCTCGATCAGCAACTTGCGATCTGCATCCTTCGTAACGTCAGCCTTGACCCATGCACAGTTTGCACCAATTTCTTTTGCTACTGCTTCGACACGGTCGGCACGTCGTCCGCATATCGTCACCTTTGCGCCACCGCTTGTAAGATGTCGCGCTGCAGCCTCACCAATTCCTGATCCGCCACCCGTAATCACGACTGACAGTGTTGAGAGATCTTTCATGGCTACTTCGACGGACCGACTGAGTCGACGCTCTTTGGTCGAGGGAGTGTAGAAAGAATGCTCATTGCAATTCCGCCGTCAACGAGAATATTTTCACCCGTGATGTAAGAAGACTGGTCTGATGCAAGAAATGCAACAAGGTTTGCAATATCTTCTGCTGTTCCTAAGCGACGAAGCGGAATTCGTGCTTCACGCTCCTTGCGAATTTCCAAATCGGCATGGACTGCATTACTCATACCTGCGTCGATAAGACCTGGAGCGATGGCATTGACGCGGATTCCTTGTGGGCCCCATTCGACGGCCATTTGCTTGGTGAGCAATGCGATCGCTGCTTTTGTCGCCGTGTATGCACCACTGTTCGGACCTGGAACAATTCCGTTCATGGAAGAAATGCTGATGATGTTGCCCGGTTTTCCATCGGCAATCATGAGTGCGGCAACTTGTCGTGATGCACTGAATGTGCCAACAAGATTGACGTTTACAACGGCCTCGAAGTCTGCTTGAGCAAGAGTGAGGAGTGGACCGAAACGAACAATTCCGGCGTTATTCACGAGCAGGTCTGGTGTAGCTCCGAATGCTGACAACGCTGCAGCAATGGATGCTGGATCAGAAACATCTGCCTCTAGGGCTGCGCAGTTGGGCCGAAGTGGTTCTTCGCTTTCGATTGTGGCGATACTGATATCGGCAAGACCAACCCGCCAGCCATCATCGGCGAGGCGGTTTGCGATAACACGTCCTATTCCGCGAGCAGCACCCGTGACGATTGCGTTTTTCATCGCATTTCCCCCATTACCGTAAAGTCCTTGAGCAAAACGATAGAGCCAAAAACGGTCATTCGGGCATTTCTTGATGCCGTTGAATCACGCGACGCATTTGCAGTGGCCGCATGTTTTGCAACGAATGCAACGTATCAAAATGTGCCGCACGCTCCATACTCAGGTCGGGCAGAAATTGAACAGTTGTTTGCGCCGATTTTGAATGCAAGTGAACGAGTGAAGTGGGACGTACTGTCGATGGCGATTGACGGTGTACGAATACACCTAGAACGAGTAGATCGTTTTTGGATTCGTGGCAAAGAATATTCGGTCGAATGTCATGGGGTAATTACTGTTGACCCAACAGACGGATTGATCGTGTCATTTCTTGACTATCTCGACTTGGGTGAGTGGCGCGCAAAATTGGGAGACGTACTTCGCAAGTGATTACGAAAGTGCAATCTCGCGAGTGAGTGCAACATCGGACCAACTTGAAGTCTGTTCACCCCTGAACAACGAGCGCGGTGGCATTGGGCTGAGATCCACTTGTTTGCCCCGGCAATACAAATAGCGAAATTTGGATTTGTCGCCAAGAAGAGAAACGTTCTTTGACGGATCACCATCAAGAATCAATACGTCCGCTCGGTAGCCGCTCGAAATGCAGCCTGTCTCGCCATCTTCATCAAGTGCGACCGCGTTGTCTTTTGTTGCACAGGTAATTGCTTGGAGGGGAGTGAGACCAAGGTGTTGGACAAAGACTTCCATCTCGCGTGCATGCCAATGTCCGTAAGGCGTCATTGAAAAACCGCTCTCCGAACCTGAGAGAAGTTTGACGCCAGCGTCATAGGCCTCACGAAGTTTCGCGCCAGTGTGTTCAAGTTCGCCTGCAAAAATTGATTTTGCAGTTGACGTTGCACCAGCCTTGTGGCCGTATTCGGACAAATTGGCGAGAAAAGTAAACACTGGTCCGACAGGAACTTTCTTGTCAATGATTGCTTCAAGTGCAGCATCACCCAAAAACGAAGCATGCCAAATAATGTCGACACCAGCCATCACTGCATCAAGAGTTGCTTTGTCACCACGACAATGAGCTGTCACGCGCACACCAAGATCATGGGCGGTATCGCAAACAACCTTCAGTTCGTCTCGTGTCCAAACCTGAATTTCTCCAGAACGCGTAGGGATGGAGCCCGTTACGTGAATCTTGATGATGTCGGCGCCTTCTTTGACTTGGCGGCGCACAGCCAGAACCATTTCTTCTTTATTACGAACAACTTCTGCATAGCCAGCTGTTCCAGAGTCGGGAATGAGTTTCCCGGCAGTGCCACCCACAGCAGTCATCAATGCGTAACTTCCAGAGCGCATTGTTGGTCCTTCGACAATGCCGGCATTGATGGAGTCGCGAAGTGCTGGCCCAATATTGAAAATGCCATCGACATCGAGCATTGAAGTCACGCCGGCTTTGAGGATTTTTCTCACGTTATAAGCAGCGAGGATTGCCGACGTTGGCGCATCACGGTGCATAAAGAGTTCGTCATTGGTGCGTGGCTCGCCAAGTGTTACGTGGACGTGAGCATCAATGAGGCCAGGCATTACTGTCAGGCCTGTTGCGTCAATTTTCTCGCAAGATGCGCTGTCGGCAGGATCAATAGAAAGGTTTTTGCCAACTCCAATGATGCGGTCGCCTTTGATCAGAACATCAGTATTTGTCTGTGGGGCAGAGCCTGTTCCATCTATGACGTTTCCGCCGGCAATGAGGACCGTTTTCAAAGGTTTCTCCTATTTCCTATTTCAAGAAATGCTACCTATATATAAGTGTTTATGTATGTAGGGGTAGTTGTGAATCTGGTCTAGATACATGGTCTATATATACGCTTTGCCCGACCACCAAGCCCGAAGTTGGGGTTCAGCCTTCCTATCCACAAGCTCAACGCGTACTCCTTGCGTAGTGAGCAAATAAGCGAAACGAGATGGTTGGCCGTCATCTCCAACCATCCAAGCTTGGAGTTGGTGCCCCTCGCTTACGAGCATGGCGATATCGGACCGCAGGTTGTCTGACCACCAACCAAAATGGTGAGGAGTGCCGTGAGCCTCCATCTGCCACGGGGAGCCAGGGCAGTGTTCGATGAGTTCAACATGCATTGGGTCATCAATTGAATACGTGACTGAAATAGAAATCTCGGTCGGCTCTGTAGTTGGAGTCTGCATAGTAACTGTGCGAACAACTGGCGAAGCCCAGCGCAGACCTACTGAGCCAAATGACTCAATGGCATCGGACAAATGAGGCACGACCCATGCAATGTGATACAGATCGAGATTGTGAAGCGGCATAAAAAGTTAGATCCTAAAGATTCGCTGAGCGTTACCGCCGAGAATCGCTTCGGCTCCACCTACTGGAAGATTCAGTCCTTCAATCATCTGGCGGTATCCGTCCTCCGCATCCCAGCCGGCAAAGTTGGATCCAAGCAAAACCCGGTCAACTCCCTCGGTGTCCACGAGAAACTGCAAAGCGTCAGAGCGATGAACTGCGGTATCAAAACTCAATTGTGCCCATTGATCTGCAAACGGTCTATTGAGTAGATCTTTTCCAAACGGTCGCTTTTCAAGAGCTGCCATGAGGCGACCTTTCTGATACGGAGCAAAACCACCACCGTGCGCAACATGTACATGCAGGTTTGGATGTCGATCAAGAACTCCAGCAAACAACAAGTGCGAAACCGCTAGACCCTCATCTATGGCAAAACCATAAATAACATCGAGTTCCCATTTGTCGAAAAAAGCATCAGGTGTTTGGTATGAACCTCGTGGGCCTGGGTGGATCACCACTGGCACGCCAAGGCGTTCGTGTTCAGACCATAATTCTTCGAATTGTGGATCTGAGAGCGCAAGACCATTGACGTCAGTGCCAATGTATGAACAGACCAATCCAAGTTTTTGAACAGCACGGTTGAGTTCTTCGCATGATGCTTGAGGATCTTGCAATGGAAGAGAAGCGGCACCAACCAACTCGCTATATGCGGAACATGTTTCAGCTATTTCGTCGTTTTGTTTTTTGTTGAACTCAATCGCAGATTTTTTGGGTTGATGGTAAAAGTACGTAATTGGATTTGGGGAGACCAACTGCACATCAATGCCCAATGCCGACATTTTCTCAACTCTTTGTGCTGGAACCGAAAACGGACTGTTGTTAAATCGAACATTTTCTAAGACGTAATCACCAGCACGAAAGAATTCGGTGCCATTTTCACGAAAGCCCATTTCGGGGCCAGCTGCACCGCAAGTCCCCATGACTCCTGGAAGCAAAATATGCGCATGGACGTCAACTACCTTTTGCATCCCCATGTGCAAAGTGTATCCGTAGGGGTTTTTGTCTAACTCTTGCTCGTAATGCTGCGAATTTCAGCAGCAACTTGCTCGGATAGGTCGGTCGTCGGCATGACCGATGGCATCATCAACATCTTGGTGACATCGCCTTCAACCTTGATACGACCC
>ERZ889078.1743-NODE-1743-length-16729-cov-6.448603_pt1 | contig 16729 bp, 21 predicted proteins | sample MGYA00521266_ERZ889078 | MGnify/ENA primary metagenome ERZ889078 (study PRJEB32303, sample SAMEA104408618) | aquatic metagenome | biome: Brackish water; feature: Pelagic; material: water | place: Baltic Sea | collected 2014-06-16T06:34:00 | depth 76,534 m ...
AGTATGTAGATCCTAGTCATGAAAATGAATGGATTGAAGAAAAAGATTTGGTAGGCCTTGGTATAGTCGGCAAAAAAAGATCAAACAATATAATGACTTCCAAAAATTTGCCAAAACTTGGCATCAAGATGCGTCCTGCCAAGGAAGCGGTCGAGGATGCTATAAAAAAATACGCAGAATTTAAAAAGTAAGTAAGCCCCATGAAAGAAATAGAAGTAAAAGCTAGAATAAATAATCCCCAAGAAATTTTAGATAAATTAAAAAAACTTGGCTGTGACTTAAGCGAACCTATTACTCAAAATGATTCAGTTTTTGTGCCAGAGGGCTTTGTCTATGGTCAGGGTAGAAAAAAAGGTATAAATTTTTTGCGTATACGAGAATTAAAAGGCAGAATAATTTTTACTCTAAAACAGCCTCAGCTAAATGAATTGGATTGTATCGAAAAAGAGTTGGATATAGATAAGGTAGATACTATGAAAGACATTTTAAAATTATTAGGTTATCATGAAGGGGTTAAAGTAAATAAAGTTCGCATCAAATGTAAATATAAAGATTATGAAGTTTGCGTCGATGAAGTAGACGGCTTGGGAAGCTTTGTAGAAGTAGAAAAAATAACCGATGAAGATGCTGAAGAAGTTCAGAAAGAATTGTTTGATTTTTTAATCAGTTTAGGTGTAAAAAAAGAAGATAGAGAGACACACGGCTATGATGTCTTAATGCATAATAAATTGAATAAATAATAATTAAGATTGTCATCCCGACCGGAGTGGAGGGATCTGGTAGCCTCGCCCGTAGGGCTATGGCCGAGGGATTTCTCGACTACGCTCGAAATGACAAGATAGAAAAGATATGAAAGGAATAATTTTAGCTGGCGGAGCAGGATCAAGACTTCATCCGCTGACCAAGATAACATCCAAGCAACTTCTGCCGGTTTATGATAAGCCGATGATTTATTATCCTATGGAAACTTTGATTGACGGAGGTATCGAAGAAATCTTGGTCATTTCAGACCCACACAATATTGGCAACTTTGTCCGTCTACTTGGCAGTGGTAAAGATTTTGGCGTCAAGATAAGCTATGAAGTTCAAGACAAGCCAGAGGGGATAGCTCAGGCCTTTTTGATTGCAGAAAACTTTATTGGTGATGACAATGTAACTTTGATCTTAGGTGATAATCTTTTTGTTGGGAACGGAGATTTCTTACAAGACGCTATTCGGACTTTCAAGTTTGGCGGCAGAGTTTTTGCCAAGCAAGTCAAAGATCCAAAACGTTATGGCGTAGTAGAGTTTGATGAACAAAAAAATGTAATTAGTATTGAAGAAAAACCAGACAAACCAAAAAGTGATTTTGCCGTTACTGGTTTGTACATTTATGATAACTCAGTTGTAGACAAGGCCAAAAACTTGAAACCATCAAAGCGAGGTGAATTGGAGATTACGGACATAAACAATCTTTATCTCAAAGGCAGCCAGCTGGACGTAAAGATTTATGAGCATTATTGGCTAGATACTGGTACCTTTGATGCGTTGCTTGAAGCAGGAAATAAAATTTATAATTTAAAAAATACTACCCCTACTGCCTCGTAAACTCGGCATCTCCCCCTTACCAAGGGGGAGAATGCTAGGGGGTAAAAATTAAATAATCAATAATATATGTCAGACGACAAATTAGATAAAATATTAGATAAAATACGCCCAGCACTTGAGCGTGATGGTGGTAACCTCGAGCTAGTAAAATATGATAAAAAACAAGGGATAGTAGAAGTACACTTTCAAGGTGCTTGCGCTCACTGTCCGCTAGCTGATGTTACTCTCAAAAGTGTAATTGAGGCCGAGATCAGAGCTCAAATGCCCGAGGTAAAGGAGGTCAGAGCGGTTTAATTTTATATTGACTTTATACACAAATCTTGCTGTAATGCAGCAATAGATTTTTTTGTTTATTTGTGGTAAAATAAGCACACTTATGAGATTTTTTTCCCGAGTAAAAGTATTTTATAAAGATAAGCTAATTTTAGCTTTATCTATATTTTCTTTGGGATTTATTGTAGCTACTTGGCTGCAATTTTTGTGGAACAAAGTCGAACCAAGCCCAATTACAGTTTTACATTACAATATTTATGCTGGTATTGATATTATTGGACAGTGGTATTGGCTTTATTTAATACCGGGTATTGTCGCAGCCTTATCATTAATCAATTTTTTGTTAGCAATTTGGTTTTGGGCTCGTCAGCAAGTTTGGTCATATCTTTTGTTGGTAACTACATTACTTATAAATATAATGATCTTTATTTTTGTTTTTAATATCTTAAACTACTCTTTATAATGCCTGAAGCAGAAATCATAAAAGTTCTGACCCTCACTACACTAGGATTCGTTCTGGCGATTGTTTTGACACCAGCTTGGACTCATTTTTTGTATAAGTACAAATTGGTCAAAAATATCCGAAGTGACGGTGGTACGCCAATTTTTTCCAAGTTACACAAGACCAAAGCTGGTACGCCAACTATGGGTGGAGTTTTGATTTGGCTGACAGTTTTGATTTTAGCCCTAGTATTTTTTTGGGCTAGCAAAATTTGGCCAGATTCCTTTATTGCTCAGCTTAATTTTTTGGATCGTCAAGAAACTTACTTACCTCTGGGCGCCTTAGTAGCTTCGGCTTTAGTCGGTCTACTTGATGATTGGTTCAATGTCACCCGCCAAGGTGGTGGTAAAGGTGGTGGTTTGACGATAAAGCATCGTTTACTTATCTATGCCGTGATCGCTATCTTCGGTGCTTGGTGGTTCTATTTCAAACTAGAATGGGATGTAATCAGAGTTCCTTTTTTAGGCATTTATAATATGGGCTGGTGGTTTATTCCATTTTTTATTTTCATCATTATCGGCACAGCCTTTTCCGTCAATGAAGCTGATGGCCTCGATGGGTTGGCAGCTGGTATCACTCTGGCAGCTTTTGCTTCCTATGGAACAATTGCTTTTGTTCAAGGAAATTATAATATCGCTACTTTTTGTGGAGTTATCTCTGGAGCTTTATTAGCCTTCTTGTGGTTTAATATTAACCCTGCTAGATTTTTCATGGGTGATACTGGAGCGATGTCGTTAGGGGTTTCTTTGGGTATAGTGGCAATGATTACTGGCTATCCATTACTGTTACCGATTATTGGATTTCTTTTGATGTTAGAAACTCTATCAGTCATCATTCAATTGCTTTCCAAAAAAATCAGAAAGAAAAAAGTGTTTTTATCAGCGCCGCTTCATCATCATTTTGAAGCTCAGGGCTGGCCAGAGACCAAGGTGGTAATGCGTTTTTGGATTATTGCTGCAGTTTTGGCTGTCTTCGGCTTGATTATAGCGGTGATTGATTTGCGCCTATGGTAAACAATTTTAAAGATAAAAAAGTTTTGCTAATGGGGTTAGGTCTACATGGTGGAGGTCTAGCAGTCTTAAAATGGCTACTCAAACAAGGGGCTATTTTGACCGTGACTGACATCAAGACGCGACAACAACTCAAGACAAGCTTGGACAAAATAAAAACCACTAAAAAAATAAAATACACTTTAGGCAAACATGAGCTAAGTGATTTTAAAAATCAGGATATGATTGTGCAAAATCCTGGTGTGCCAGCTGATTCTAAATATCTCAAATATGCTCGTCGTCACAACATCCCAATTGTCAATGAAGCGGTGATGTTTTTTGGTTTGTATCCTGGTAATATTATTGGTGTTACTGGTACTCGGGGTAAATCTACTACGGCTAGTTTACTGCATGCAATTTTAAAGACTCAGATAAAAAACAATATCTTAGCTGGAAATATTGCGACCGTACCGATGTTTTCTATTTTGGATGAAATAAAAGAAAATGCTTGGCCAGTACTAGAATTGTCAAGTTGGCATTTAGAAAATTTGGCAGAGTATAGGAAATCACCTCAAATAGCCGTTGTTACCAATGTGATGGTTGATCATCTAAATCGTTATAAAAATTATACAGCTTATAAAAGAGCCAAGCTTATAAACGTAAAATATCAAAGCAAAGATGATATAGCGGTTTTAAATTATGACAATAAAGATACCAAGTCTTTTGCTCGCAAGACCAAAGCTAAGGTTTATTATTTTTCACTAAGACGAAAAGTACGAGGTGCTTATCAAAAAAATAATTGGATTTATTTTTTTGATGGCAAACAGACCAAGCGAGTAATGTCATTTAAAAATGTCAAATTACTCGGTGATCATAATCGGCAAAACATTTTAGCAGCCATAATAGTGGCCAAATTATTAGGGATAACTAATAAAAATATTGCCAAAGCAGTCAATAAATTTAAAGGTGTAGATTATCGTTTAGAATATAAGGGCAAAAAAAATAATACTGAGATTTTCAATGATTCAACCTCTACTACGCCTGATGCAACTTTGGCTGCTATTCGGGCTCTGGTTGATCGTTCTATTGTTTTGATTGCTGGAGGAGAGGATAAACAACTTGAGTACAAGGATTTAGCCAAGGAAATTAAAAAAAGAGTAAACTTTTTGATTCTTTTGCCAGGCAGTGCTAGTGAAAAATTGATTAAAGAGCTCAGACTGATTAATTTTCCTTCATATCAGATGCTCTCAGGGATTGATGATTTGGCAGTGGCTTATGATTTGGCCTTTAAGTATTCTACTGGTCAGAAAAAAGCGATTTTATTTTCTCCAGCAGCAGCTAGTTTTAATATGTTTGACAATGAGTTTGATCGAGCTCGTCAGTTTGATAAATTGATAAATGGTGACACGAAGAAAGCGAAAAAATAATTTACTCATTTGGTTGCTCAAGCCATTTTTTCCAGACCGTGGTCCAGAGCATCACCCCGATAGAGTGCTATTAGTTACTATCGGCTTACTTTTATTTTTGGGAATTATATTTTTGTCCTCAGCTTCATCTAGCTTGGCTTTTTATCGTCACCTGGATGCTTATCGTTTTGTTAAACAGCAACTACTCCACGGTATTTTGCCAGGAATAATTTTGTTTTATGTTTCTTTTAGAATCAATTATAAAATTTATAAAAAATTTAACTACCTATGGCTAGCGCTATCAATCATTTTACTTTTATTGGTTTTTATTACTGGATTCAAAGGTGAGTTTGGCACAGCTCAATCATGGATAGTGCTTGGTTCTGTGGCTATCCAGCCATCAGAATTAGTAAAGCTATTGGTAATTTTGTTTTTATCTTCTTGGTTTGTCAGTCGTGGTCGCAAAATAAAGGAGCTCAAAGCGACAACTATTCCTTTTATTATTTTTTTGCTAGTGATTAGTTTTTTGTTGGTGATGCAGCCAGATTTTGGTACTTTGAGTATTATTAGTCTTACTGCTTTATCTTTATACTATATTGCTGGTGCTAAACTTTGGCATATTTTGGCAATATTTATTGCTGGTGCTGGAGCATTTTTTGCTATGATCAAGGCGGCACCATATAGAATGAATCGTTTTACGGCCTGGCTCAATCCCGATGTCGATCCACAGGGGATTGGCTGGCAAATAAAACAATCATTGATTGCCGTTGGCTCTGGTGGTTGGTTTGGTGTGGGATTGGGTTCATCAAAACAAAAATCTTATTTACCAATGCCGGCCAATGATTCTATTTTTGCGGTAATTGCCGAAGAGCTTGGTTTTGTATTTACAGTTTTAGTTTTATTTTTGTTTGCTACTTTGGTGTATAGAGGTTTTTTGATCGCCAAGCGTTCGCCAGACAATTTTGCCAAACTAGTAGCTCTAGGGATTACCACCTGGATATCTTTACAGATTTTTGTTAATATCGCTGGTATGATCAAGCTGATGCCCTTGACCGGTGTGCCATTACCTTTTATATCGCTAGGTGGCACCAATTTAGTCGTCACCTTGATTGCTATGGGAATATTGGCTAATATTTCAAAATTCACAACTGAGCGTTGATATGAAAAACAAAAAACCAAAAATTATTTTAGCTGGTGGCGGAACCCTGGGTTCTGTTAGTCCACTTTTGGCTGTGGCTGATAGGTACCAGGCCGATTATATTTTTATTGGTTCAAAAACAGGCCCAGAAAGAAAATTGATAGAGAAAAAAGAAATGCCCTTTATCAAAATTTCTTCTGGTAAATTGCGTCGTTATATTTCTTGGCAAAATTTTGTTGATTTCTTCAAAATAATTTTAGCTTTTTGGCAAAGTATAAAAATTTTACTTAAGCATAGACCTGATTTAGTTTTGACAGCCGGAAGTTTTGTGGCTGTGCCAGTAGTCTGGGCTGCCTGGTTACTTAGAGTTCCGGTAGTAGTGCATCAGCAAGATATTCAAGTTGGCTTAGCCAATAAACTAATGGCTCCTTTTGCCAAAAGAATTACCGTTACCTTTGAAGATCAGATAAAGGATTTTGATCACAAAAAAGTAATTGTTACTGGCAATCCAGTTAGAACTATAAAAGACGATACAAGGTACAAGCCGATTGTTGTTATCACTGGTGGTGGTAAGGGCGCCAGATCAATGAATAGTTTTATGGCCAAGTTTGTACCGTTGCTTTTGGAGCGTTACGAAGTTCATCATGTTTTGGGAAATAGTAATTGGGATCAAAAACTAGAATACGAAAATTATTTTCCCTACAAATTTATATCTTCTGGCATGCTAAATTTATTGTCCCAGGCTGATATTATTATTTCTCGCTCAGGCATGTCATTGATTACCGAGGCGGCTAGTCTGAAAAAAGCCTTGGTGCTAATTCCAATTCCTGATAGTCATCAAGAGATAAACGCTGGCTTTTTTGCTAAACATAACGCTGCGGTCATGGTCAAACAGGATTCAGACCAAATCATGGAACGATATTTAGAAAAATTGATTAGCAATAAAGACTTACGTCAAGGTTTGGGTAATAATCTATACAAACTCTTTCCTAAAAACGCACTTAATGATTATATTATATTAATAGACAAGATAATAAATTCTTAGTCATTCTGGAGGGAGTGTAAACGACCGATAGAATCTATTAAAATAATTAACGTAGACTCTATCGCTACGCTCCAGAGTGACATAATCAAATAAATGACTAAACTAAATATAGAAAAAATAAATAAAGTATATTTGGCTGGAGTAGGCGGTATTGGTCTATCAGCCATTGCTTATTATTTTCTCGATTTAGATAAAAAAGTTTTAGGTTCTGATTTGAGCAAGTCCGAAGTGACTAGACGCCTAGAAGAAAAAGGAGTCAATATAAACTTTAAACAAAAAGCTTCAAACATTACTAGCGATATTGATTTATTTGTCTATTCATCAGCTTTACCAGATGATCATGAAGAAATTTTAGAAGCCAAAAAACTTAAAATAAAAACTTTAACTTATTTTCAATTTTTGGGTTGTTTGAGTCGTCAATACAAAACTATTGCTGTGACCGGCACCAATGGCAAGACAACCACCACGGCGATGCTTGGTTTGGCCTTGGAAAAAGCTGGACTGGACCCAACGGTGATTGTTGGTAGTCTGGTGCCCGAGTGGGGCTCTAATTTTCGTTTAGGCAAATCAGATATTTTGGTAGTAGAAGCTTGTGAGTGGCAGGCACATATGTTGGAGATTGATCCGAAGACAATAATTTTGACCAATGTAGCAGAAGATCATCTGGATTATTACAAAGATTTGACTGATATCAAAAAACATTTTCAAAAGTTTATTGATAAATTGCCCGAGGATGGACTCTTGTTTAAAAATATAGATGATAAAAATTCTCAAGATATCAAGTTTGCTGGTCAGACGATAAATTTTGGCAAAGACAAACAAGCTGATTATTATTTTGACAATGTTAGGATAGAAAAAGGCCAGCAACATTTTGATGCTTATCGCCAACAAGAGGTGATGGTAAATTTTAGTATTCAAGTTCCAGGTTTGTTCAATCTCTACAACGCCATTGCTACAATAGCTGTTTGTGATCAGCTACAGGTAAATCGTCATCAGATTTGGAACGCTCTAAATGATTTTCCAAGTACCTGGCGTCGTTTTGAGCTAGTCGGTAAAATGAAAAGCAATTTGGTGATTTCTGATTATGCTCATCACCCTGATTCTATTGTCCAGCTTCTTCGAGCGGCCAAGGATTTTTATCCAGACAAAAAATTAATCACTGTTTTCCAGCCCCACCACCACAATCGGACTAGGACATTACTTGATCAATTTGCCAAAGCATTTTATTTGGCTGATCAGGTGATTATTTCTGAGGTCTATCATGTCTCAGGTCGTGAAGACAAACAAAGCGATAGGGTTTCTGGTCAGGATATTATAGACAAGATGCACCACAGCAAAAAATATTTTGCTGCTGATTTTGTAGCAATAAAAAAAATAATCAAAGACCTCAATCCAGTTAATTCAGTGATACTGTTTATCGGAGCAGGGGATATAGATAATTTAGCTCGGGAGATGATTGATTAAGTTATGACAAAATACATTGTAAACTCAGGTGGTGGAAAAAATAATCCTGAAGAAGCAAAAAAATCTATTGAGGAAACCTTAAAGGGCTTGGGAGACAAGCCAAATATTCTGTTTTGTTTTTTTGCTCAAAAAAGAGAAGATTGGGAAGAAGATTTTAAAAATAAAGTTGCTGGTTTTAAAGAGATGATTCCAGCGGACGTAGAACCTATATTTGATTTAGCTATCCCTGATAAATTTGTAGAACAGGTTGATAAAGCAGACGCTATAATAATTTTTGGTGGTGATGATCATTTGGTGCAATATTGGTTAAAGCAATTTGACATTCCAAAAATTTGGAACGACAAAGTAGTTTCTACTAGCTCGGCATCTTCCAATGCTTTGGCCAAAGAATTTTGGACCTGTGATTGGCGGGAATTGATGGGTGGCCTGGGTATATTACCAATTAAGTTTATTCCTCATTACAAATCAGATTATGGCATTGATGACCCTAGAGGACCAGTTGATTGGGACAGGGCTTATAAGGAGCTCAAAGAGTATGGAGATAAAAATTTACCAATGTATGCTTTAGAAGAAGGGGAATTCATAGTAATAGAAAAATAAAATAAATATTGTCATCCCGACCGAAGTGGAGGGATCTAGTAGCCTCGCCCGTAGGGCTATGGCCGAGGGATTTCTCGGCTACGCTCGAAATGACAAATTTAAAATAAATATAAATATGAATCCCGTTAGAAATTTACGGGATTACAGGACGGAGAAATAAAGCATTTATACAAATTATTTTCACTAAAATTAACAATATAAATTTCTAACCGGATGAATTTACAAAAAAACATTCCACTAAAAGAACACACCACCTTTAAGATCGGCGGACCAGCTGAATATTTTGTTGAAGCCACTAGTGCCGAGGAGCTTCAAGAAGCTTTACTTTGGGCCAAAGAAAATAAGCAGCAGTATTTGGTTTTAGGTGGTGGTAGTAATTTACTTATATCTGATGATGGCTATAAAGGCTTGGTGATAAAATTGAAACTAGATAAATTAGAATTTATTGATACCAAGGTGATAGTAGGTCCAGGAGTCAAGCTAGCTTATTTGTTAAATACAAGTCTAGAACATAGTTTAACTGGTTTGGAATTTGCCGCAGGCATACCAGGGACTGTTGGTGGAGCTATTCGTGGTAACGCTGGTACCTTTGGTTTAGGTATGGCTGACGTGGTAAAAAAGATAAAATATTTAGATGAGAGCAATGAAATTAGGGAAATGTATGGCCATCAATCTGGTTTTGCCTATCGTCATAGTATTTTTAAAGAAAATAACTGGATCATTGTACAAGCTGAACTAGAGTTGGAGCACGGCAACACAGAGAAATCTCGTGCTTTAATCAAAGAACGTTTGGACAAGAGACAGGAGGCTCAGCCAAACCAACCATCGGCTGGTTGTATTTTTAAGAATATCAGGTTTGAAGAAGTAGATGATTTGGAAGTTTTGAAAAATAAACATGTGGAAGTAGATAATTTTTTACAGTTCAAAAAAATTCCAGCCGCGTATTTGATAGATAGGGCTGGACTTAAGGGGTACACTATTGGCGATGCTCAAGTATCTGAAATTCATGCTAATTATATTATCAATAAGGGGCAGGCAACGGCTGAACAAGTGATAATGTTGATTAGCTTTATAAAGCAGCAAATACGTGATAAATATGGCATTCAGCTGCAGGAAGAGGTACAAATAGTGGTTTAGAATAGACTTTTTCCACAATCTGCCTTATAATTATTGACAAATGAAAAAAAATCTGTATAATATAGGGGCGTTAATAAATCATATAGGTTTAAGTATTTTTCGCATTTTTTAAGGAAAATTCTTATATAGTCCTTGAATCTATATAGTGAATTTCTTTTTTTATTAGCAAAATGAGTGAAAACGAGTCAAAGGTAAATAAAAAGGGCTTTCTAGAAATGGATGGTCAAGTGATAGACCTATTACCAAATGCAAGCTTTAAGGTTGTTTTAGAAAATGGGCATGAGATTCTTGCTCATTTATCAGGCAAGATGAGAATGTATAAGATTAGAATTTTGCCTGGGGATAAAGTAACGATTGAAATGAGTCCTTACGATATGACCAAAGGCCGTATAACATACAGGAAATAATATGAAAGTTAGAGCATCAGTTAAAAAAATGTGCAAAGATTGTAAGATTATCCGACGCAAGAATCGGGTAATTTGTATTTGTAAAAATCCTAAACATAAACAACGACAAGGTTAAGTAAAAAAATATGGCAAGAATTTCAGGTGTAAACATTCCTAACGACAAAAGAGCAGAGGTAGCCCTTACCTATATTTATGGTATTGGTGTAACTATGTCCAAAAAGATTTTGAAAGAGTTGAAGATTGATATTAATACTCGAGTAAAAGATTTGTCAGAAGAGGATTTGAATAACTTAAGAAAGAAAATTGAAAAAGATTTAAGAGTTGAAGGTGAGCTTAAGAGAGATAAGGCCGCTAATATTAAGAGACTCAAAGAAATCAGATCATACCGTGGTAGTAGACATGTCAAAGGTTTGCCATCTGGTGGACAAAGGACTAAGACAAATTCTAGAACTGTTCGTGGAAACAAACGTCTGACTATGGGTTCTGGCAAGAGTACCGCTGGTGCGCAAAAGACATAATTTGAAATATTCGTAAAATATGAAAAAAGTAAAATCTAAAAAGAAAGTAAAAAAAGTTGTAAAAAAGGGCCAGGCTCACATCCAGGCTACTTATAATAATACTATTGTTACTATTACTGATCCTCAGGGAAATGTTTTAGCCTGGTCATCTGCTGGTATCAATGGTTTTAAAGGTCCCAAGAAAGCTACTCCTTATGCGGCTGGTATTATTATCAGAAATGTATCAGAAAAGGTAAAAGATTTCGGTTTAACTGAAGTTGAAGTCTACGTTAAGGGAGTTGGCGCTGGTCGAGAAGCAGCTATTCGTGCCCTTCATGGCAATGGAATTGCAGTAACTTCCATCAAAGATGTTACTCCTATTCCTCATAATGGTTGTCGATCAAAGAAACCAAGAAGAGTTTAATATTTATATAAGATATGGGAAGAAATTTAGCACCAAAACATAAAGCCACTCGTAGATTTGGTATCAATGTTGCTCAGACTAAAAAGTCTCCACTTGATCGTGGGCGCACTTATCCGGTTGGTATGCATGGTCAGAAAAAGACCTTTGCTAAAACATCTGAATATGGCAAACAGCTTTTAGAAAAGCAAAAAGCCAAAGCCATTTATGGCTTGCTGGAAAAACAATTTTATTTGACTTTCCAAAAAGCAGAGAAGGTGACTGGCGATTTGGGCCAAAACTTACTTACTTTACTAGAATCTAGATTAGATAATATCGTTTTTAGATCTGGTTTGGCTGAAACAAGACGAATGGCTCGTCAATTGGTTACTCATGGCCATTTTATGGTCGATGGTACAAAGACAGACATTCCTTCATACATAGTAAAGCCTGGACAAATTATCAAGGTAAAGGAAAATAAAGCTGATAAGGGTTATTGGAAACAAGTTAAAGAAAATATCGATAAGGTTGAATCAGTTGGTTGGTTATCTTTAGACAAAAAGGAGTTAGCTATTACTGTAAATTCTTTGCCAAACAAAGAAGAATTACCAAGAGAAATCGATGTCCATTTGATTATTGAGTTCTATTCTCGATAATATAAAATAAAAAATTTACCAAAAAAACTATGGATCAAATTACACTACCAGACAAAATATCTATCAAGGATTTAAAAGACCATAAATACCAATTGGTATTTGAGCCTTTTTATCCAGGATATGGTGTAACAATTGGTAACGCTCTACGTAGAGTGCTTTTATCATCTTTACCAGGAGCCGCTGTGACATCTTTCAAATTGGAAGGTGCTCAACATGAATTTGATTCTGTTGATGGAGTCAAAGAAGATCTGGTAGAAATAATGCTTAATTTAAAGCAACTTAGATTGAAATCACATTCTCAGGAACCAATAAAATTGACCATAGAATCTAAGGGTGAAAAAACCGTGACTGCAGCTGACATTAGTAAAAATTCAGATGTAGAAATTATCAACACAGATTTGTTGATTGCTACTATGACTGAAAAAACTGCTAAATTTAACATGGAACTTACAGTTGAACAGGGTAGAGGATATGTTACAGTTGAACAGCGTCCAGAAAAAGAAAAATTAGAAATTGGTACCGTTGCTATTGATGCTAGTTTTTCACCAGTTCTCAACGTCGGTTTTGATATCGAACACGTTCGTGTTGGTGAAATGACCAATTATGAGAAATTGACTATGGAAATGTTGACTGATGGTAGTATTGATGCTCAAGAAGCTATTTCTCAAGCTGCTTTTATCCTCGAAGATCATTTTGCTTTATTGATTGGTAAAGAAGAAAAAGAAGAGAAAAAAGCTACTAAGAAAAAAGCTACTAAGAAAGAAGAAAAAGAAGAGAAAGAGGAAGAAGAAAAATAATATATTGTAAACTCGATATAAACATATGAGACACAGAAATATTACCAAAACATTGGGCCGAACCAAAGCACCTCGTCAAGCTATGCTACAAAATATGGCTACTTCTTTGGTATTATACGAAAAAATTGTTACTACTGAAGCCAAGGCTAAGATTGTTCGACCCTTGATTGAAAAATTGATTACCCGATCAAAGGTAAAGTCAGTTCACAATAAACAACTATTAGGCAAAGTTCTTCATGATAAAAAAGCCGTGCAGAAATTATTGGATGTTATAGGACCAAAGTACAAAGAAAGAAAAGGTGGTTATACTCGCATCATCAAGATTTCTGGCAATCGTCAGGGAGATGGTGCTAAGATGGCTCAAATTGAATTAGTATAAATTAGATATTATAGATATGGAAAGACAGACACACCAAATGGATGCTACCGGTAAGATTGCCGGACGATTAGCCAGCGAAATTGCTGTACTTCTTCAAGGCAAGCACAAAGCTAGTTATCAGCCAAATATTGATGCTGGTGATATTGTGGAAGTGGCAAATATAGACAAGTTAAAATTTTCTGGCAAAAAGCTAGAACAAAAAATGTACCATAACTTTAGTGGTTATCCTAGTGGTATCAAGACAAAGAGTCTTGCCAAAAGGATGGAAGAAGATCCAGGTAAATTATTTCGTAGTATGGTAAATAATATGCTCCCTAAGAATAGATTGAGAGCTCACATGATTAAAAGATTGAGAATAAAGAAGTAATATGCCAGTAAAAGAAAGTAACAAATACACCCCAGCTGTTGGTAAGAGAAAATGTGCTATTGCCAGAATCAGAATTTTGAAAGAAGCTAGTAAGGGTATTAAAATAATCGTCAACGAAAAAGATTATAAAGAATATTTTCCTTATTTTCAGTGGCAAGAAAGTGTAGTTCGACCACTTCAGCTTGTTGGCAGAGATAATGTGTCTATTTCAATCAAAATTCATGGAGGTGGCCCTAAAGGTCAGGTTGATGCAGTAGCTCATGGTATTGCCAAAGCATTACTCAAAGAAAATGAAGAATTAAGAACTACTCTAAGAAAAGAAGGTTTACTTACCAGAGATTCTCGAGTCAAAGAAAGAAAGAAGCCAGGTTTACGCAAAGCTAGACGTGCTCCACAATGGTCCAAACGTTAAAAATATTATATTAGAAAATCCCCATTTTTGGGGATTTTTTTGTACTAAAAGACCTTTATTTTTACAAGTCTATCTGCTATAATTAGCCAATGGTAACAGCTAAAAGAATCACAGCCAATACCTCTTCTTTTATGGTAGCCTTGGTTATACAAAAGCTGTTTTCTTTTATTTATTTTACTATTTTGGCCAGAACTCTAGGAGTAGAGGGCACGGGGCAGTATTTTTTTGCTATTTCTTTTGCGACTATGTTTTCAGTGTTGATGGATGTTGGTCTGACGCCAGTGCTTATCCGTGAGGTGGCCAAGGATCAAGCGGGTGGTATTAAGTGGTTCAATCAAATATTTACGCTTAAGTTATTTACAATCTTTGCTACCACCTTGATTATTTTTGGTTTGGATAGTTTGATTTTCTGGTCTGATGCTGTTCGCAATTTGATTTATCTGACAACAGCTATTGTGTTGATTGATAGCTTTACTTTACTTTTCTACGGTTATATCCGGGGCAGACAAAGTCTTAAGTTTGAAGCCTGGGGCACAATCTTATTCCAAACCATTGTCATGGTAATGGGTTTGAGCTTGATGCAAATGACAAATAGTGTTTTTATTTTATTGACGGTCTTATTTGTAGCTAGTTTATTTAATTTGATTTTTTCTTTTATTATTCTCAAGAAAAAGTTTAAATTAAAATTTAAAGTTTACCTAGATAAAGCTTTCATCAAAAAAATAATAGCCATTACTTTACCTTTTGCTCTAGCGGCTATCTTTGCCAAGCTTTATGCCTATATGGATACATTTTTGCTCAAGATGTTTTTGGGTGACGAGCCAGTAGGTTTTTATAGTATTGCCTACAAGATAACTTTTTCTTTGCAGTTTATACCATTGGCTTTTGTAGCTGCTCTTTATCCAGCCTTTTCTAGTTATTTCAAAGATAATTATGAAAGACTTCAGCGGACCTTTATTAAAGCTTTTAATTATTTAAGTTTTATTGCCCTACCCATTACTTTTGGTATTATCGCTTTGGCGCCAGAAATTGTAGATAAGCTTTACACAGAAGAATTTTCTTTTTCAATTTTTCCTTTACAAATATTGATTGCCTCTATACCATTTTTGTTTGTGAATTTTTCTTTATCTAGTTTTCTCAACGCTACCAATCGACAAAAAATAAATACTCGTAATTTGGGGATAGTTATGGTGCTTAATATAACTATGAATTTAATTTTTATTCCCTGGTTAGGGATTTGGGGGGCTAGCTTAGCTTCTTCCCTTAGTACTTTATTACTGTTTGCTCTGAATTTGTCAGCCGTGTTAAGGGTGGTAAAAATTAAAATAAAATCCTTTGGTCCATTATTACTATCCCTACTTTCAGCAATATTGATGTTTTTGCTTGTTTGGTACCTAAAATCAATTATAGCGTGGTATTTAACAATCGTGATTGGAATGTTTGTTTATGTTATTTTGATGTTAATCAGCGGAGCTATCAAGAAAAAAGACTTGATGTTTATTTTTAGATCATTTAGTAAATCAGAATAGATGAAAAAAACTTTAGTTTTAACCCATGAATATTATCCTTTCAAAGGTGGGGTAGCCCGCTATGTTTATAATTTATTTAAACATTTCGATAAAAAAGATTATTTGGTTGTGACTGATAATTCAGAGGTCAAAAGCGATGGTAATATTATAAATATGAGGTTGACCAATCCCTTATTTTGGCCTACTTGGATACCGGCTTTTATTAAGTTGAGGAAAATCATTAAACAAAATAATATTGAGATGATTTTTACGCCCAATATTTTACCATTGGGTACAATGGCATTTTTCTTAGGTTTACCTTATGTGTTATCTCTTCATGGTTTGGATATTAATTTGGCTCTCAAGAATAAAGGCTGGATAGCTAAGCGAGTTTTGGCAAAAGCAGAGAGTATTATAGTTAATACCAAAAATACTGCTAATTTGATTGCTCATCTTAATTTACCTAGCAAAAAGATTTTTGTTATTTATCCGACTTTGGATTGGGAACACAAATTTTATGAAAATAAATTTGTTCAATTAAAACAAGAGCTGGGTATTAGAGATAATGATAAGGTTTTATTGACAGTGGCTCGTTTAAATAGACGCAAGGGTCAAGATTTAGTGATTAGAGCTATTGCTAGACTTAAGCCAAAGATGAATATCAAATATTTGATTGTTGGTCAGGGTGATTTTGAAGCAGAGCTTCGTAAAATAATAGATCAAACAGACTTAGAAGGTAATGTTTTTATTTTTAAGGACGTTGATGATATAGATTTGGTTTATTATTATAAAATGGCCGATCTTTTTGTCTTACCAAATCGTGAGACTAGTGTGGATATTGAAGGTTTTGGTATTGTTTTTTTGGAAGCGGCCAATTTTAAGCTGCCAATTATCGCTGGTTCCAGTGGAGGAGTGACTGAGATCTTAACTAATCGTGAAAATGCCTTACTAGTCAAGAATGGTGATTTAGATCAATTAACTGACCATATAGAGCATCTGTTGAAAAATACGGTAGATGCTGATAAACTAGCCAATAAAGCTCATAAGAGGGCACAGACATTTGCTAGCGCTGATGAACAGGCAAAAATATTAAAAAATATTTTATCTTAATATGAATCCCGTTAGAAATTCACGGGACTATATGATGGAGAAATTATTAGTCAGA
>ERZ889078.1744-NODE-1744-length-16719-cov-35.526224_pt1 | contig 16719 bp, 8 predicted proteins | sample MGYA00521266_ERZ889078 | MGnify/ENA primary metagenome ERZ889078 (study PRJEB32303, sample SAMEA104408618) | aquatic metagenome | biome: Brackish water; feature: Pelagic; material: water | place: Baltic Sea | collected 2014-06-16T06:34:00 | depth 76,534 m ...
GCTATACGGTGAAAGATGTAGATAGAAGTTCACACGATTGGGGACATTTACATTATGATCCGGGTCTTTGTATCGTTTGTGAGCGTTGTGTTACTACATGTAAAGATATGATTGGCGATAACTCACTTACTACTATTGCTCGTGGTTCAGATCCTTTAGAAGCTGTATATAAAGAAGAGATGCCAAAAGATGCATATGCAATGTGGAACAAACTTAATAAATCAGTTATCGGTTTAACAAATGGTACTGATGTTCTTGATTGTACGTCTTGTGGAGAGTGTGCATCAGTTTGTCCTGTTGGAGCACTTGTTGATACTGAGTTTATGTATAAGTCAAATGCTTGGGAATTAAAACAAGTTCCTGCTACATGTGGCCATTGTTCTGCTGGTTGTCAGATTAGTTATGACACAAAACATACAAGTACTGATAACCCAGAAGATAAAATCTACCGTGTTATGAATGAATGGAACTATGTTTCACTTTGTGGTGCCGGTAGATATGGATTTGATTACCAAAATGCTGATGTTACTAAAGATGCAACTGCATTTAACAATGCTGTTGAAGCATTTAAAAAAGCGGACACTATCAAGTTCACTTCAACTATTACAAATGAAGAAGCATTGATTTTAGAAAAACTAAAAGAGAAGTTTGGATATAAGCTAGTAAATAATGAAGCAAAATCTTTTCAAACATTTTTAGCAAACTATGCGACTTTAAGTGGTACTCGTTTGTATTCAAGTGACTTAAAAGAGGTAGCAAACTCCAACTTTATAGTTTCTATCGGTGCAGCGCTTAAAACAGATAATCCAAATGCACGATACGCATTAAATAATTCATTAACGGTGAATAAAGGTGCAGGTTTATATTTCCATCCGGTGAATGATCCAATCATTAACGGACTGAGTAAGAATCTTATGAGTATCGTGCATAAACCGCTTCAAGAAGAGGTAGCTTTATACTTACTTCTTGATTTATTCGCAGATAAAGAAGCACTTCCTTCAGATATAGTTGCGTATTTAGCATCATTTCATTCGACGAAGACTATAACAGTTGAAGAAACTATTAAAGAAAAAGTAGTTGAGATTATTAAAGAGATGAAGCTCAACAAAGAAACTGGGCTTGAAGAAGAAGTTGAAGTAGAAAAATCTAAAATGGTTCCTAAAAAAGTAAGCAAAGAAGTTGAAGTAGATGACAACAGACTTCTTTCACTTTTAGGTGCAGAAGATTCTTTTACTGAAACTCTTGAGAAGTTCTTAACGAAAAAAGATACTTTCTCCTTAATGGTTGGAGCAGATTTATATAATCATCCAAATGCTAAAAATTGTGCAAGATTAGTGGCTTTAATAGAAAAATATTCAGCGTTTAAGATTGTAATGATTCCAACACTTACAAATACACTTGGTGTTTCACTTATTAACACATTAAGTGATGATGAAGATTCTTCATACTCAATAGGTTATAATACTAAAGGAGACTTTACTTTATCTGCTTTAGGCGATGGCGACTTAGATATGCCAGCTATCAATCAGCAAGAGGGGACATTGACTTCTATTAATAAAAGAGTTAATCCAACAAATGCGGCTATTAGTTATGGTGGGTATGTTCTTAATGATATTGCAAATGTTCTTGGTTTACATGCTGAGCTTACAGTGGATTACACAAAAGAGTTGCCAAGTACTAAAGGTTTTAAAGCTGAATCTTTTGATGATTTACCAAACCATTATACAAACGCTGGTGTTGAGATGCGTGGGTATGAGCTTAAAAATATGGGTAGAAAAGCATCAGCAGATGAAAGTGTTAGCAAAATAGATGAAGATTGGGTATTAACGCAAAACTTAATCTACTTCGCAAATCCTGTAAGACAGTTTAGTGATTTTACTAACAAAACAACGCAGCTTGATGAAGTAAGTGGTATCTATATGAGTGAAGAGTTCTTAAGTAGCTCAGAATTCAATGCAGGCGATAGTGTAAAAGTAAAAAGTGACAATGGTGAAGTAACTGCAACTATCGTGAGCGATAATAAAATCGCTGGTGATATTGTCCTCATCCCATCGTTTGATTCTAAATTAAATTCAGAGGCTTTGTTTAGTGGTTACCGCTTTGCTTCAGCTTCGATTGAAAAGGTGTAATATATGGAAGTAGCATATTTAATAGAAACGATTATAAAAGTCGTTGTTGTTTTAACTATATTTTCTGCATTAGCGGGTATTGGAACATATTTTGAACGTAAGATTCTTGCGTTCATGCAACGTCGTCTTGGGCCCATGAATGTTGGTCCTTATGGATTATTGCAAGTTGCAGCAGATGGTATAAAACTTTTTACAAAAGAAGATATTATTCCTACAAATGTTGTTGCAAATGTATTTAAAATAGCGCCAGTTATTACAGCTTCTACTGCGTTTATGGCAGCAGCAGCAATTCCATTTTTACCATCATTTGATATCTTTGGATACACAGTGCATCCAATTATTGCTGATATTAATGTTGGTATTTTATATATCCTTGGAATTATGGGAGTTGGTCTTTATGGTCCACTTCTTGGTGGTATGGCTTCAGCAAATAAGTTTTCTTTACTTTCAGCTGCGCGTGGTGCTGCTGTGTTTATCTCTTATGAGGTTGTTACAGGTTTATCAATACTTGCTCCTATTATGATGGTTGGTTCCTTATCTTTAATTGATTTTAATAACTATCAGATTGAAAATGGTTGGATAGTATTTAATCTTTATGGTGTTGGATTTGTGGCATTTATTTTATTTTGGATTGCTGCATTTGCTGAAACCGGTCGTACACCGTTTCACCTTATTGCAAATGACCATGAAATTATTGATGGTTTTGGTACTGAGTATTCTGGTATGAGATGGGGTCTTTTCTTTATTGGCGAGTATGCAAATATGTTCTTTATCTCGTTTGTAATTCCTCTTTTATTCTTAGGTGGATATGGAGATGGAAGCTTTTTAGGTGCTTTGGGATTACTTGCAAAAGTGGCATTTTTCTTTTTCTTTTTCTTATGGACAAGAGCTGCATGGCCAGATGTAAGACCCGATCAATTGATGTGGTTATGTTGGAAAGTTCTAATGCCAATAGCTGTAGTAAATATTCTTATTGCTGCAATAATAATGATATAAGGTGGTGAAGATGGAAGCATTTAACAATAGAAATGTAGATAATAATGGCTACTTTATGGTAGATATTGAAGATTATCCTACAGATGGCTGGGGTAAATTTAAGCGTGTAGTAAGAAGAAGCTTTAAAGGCGAACTTTTTGTAGGTCTATGGGTAGTTATGAGAGAAATGCTTAAAGGTAATATTCATACAATTCAATACCCTATGGAAAAGATGCCTATTGGTCCTAGATACCGTGCTGTTCACGAGATGAAAAGATTATGGGAATCTGAGGCTGAGAGATGTATCGGTTGTGGACTTTGTGAAAAGATTTGTATATCTAACTGTATTCAAATGGACACAAAAATAGATGAAAATTCTCGTAAAGAAGTGAGTGCATATACGATTAACTTGGGTCGCTGTATTTTTTGTGGATACTGTGCTGAAGTTTGTCCGGAACTTGCAATCACACATGGTGGTGAATATGAAAATGGAAGTGAGCAAAGAGAGCACTATATTGATTATGCAGGAATGTTAACACCATTAGAGATGATGACTCAAGGTAAACAACGAGAGTTTGAAGGTTTTGGTGCTATCACACCACATGAAGATGCAGGTGTTAAGAAAACACCTCTATCGTATTAAGGAGTAGGAATGTTTGAAGCTATAGCTTTTTATCTGTTTGCGTTTTTAACAACTTTGATGTTTTTTATTACAGTAACAACATCACAAGCATTACACGCATTAACCGCATTAGCAGCAGGGATGATATTTATATCAGCATTTTTCTTTATTCTAGGTGCTGACTTTTTAGGTGCGATTCAAATCGTTGTTTACTCTGGTGCTGTTATGGCTCTTTATGCTTTTGGTATGATGTTTTTTGATACAACAAGAGAAGTTAAAGAGAAACAAGGAAACAAGTATATTGTTGCTGGACTTAGTATTTTAGCAGCTGTTTTAATTGTAGTTATTTTTGCAGCTCCAATGGTAACTGATAATATCACAGCTTTATATCCAATGACTGAAGGTGTTGGAAATACTCAAGATGTGGGTATGGTTCTTTTTACTAAGTACCTTGTTCCTTTTGAAATGGCTGCGATAATGTTACTCGTAGCTATGATTGCCGGTATTGTTTTAGCTGGTAAAAAAATGGATGAATCTTTAACTGAGATGAGTGATGCAGAGATTGAAGAAAGTAATACAAGGAGACTCTCATGATGGAAATTGGATTAAACCATTATCTAGTACTATCAACTATTCTTTTTAGTATAGGCTTAATAGGTGTAATGAAAAGAAAGAATCTTCTTTTACTATTTTTCGCAACTGAGATAATGTTAAACTCTGTAAACATTGCATTTGCTGCGATTTCACACTACTACGCAGACTTAACAGGTCAGATGTTTGCATTTTTTGTAATTGCAATCGCTGCATCTGAAGTTGCTGTAGGACTTGGTTTATTGATTTTATGGCACAAACGTCATAGCAGTATCGACCTAGATCAAATGTCAACGATGAAAGGATAATAGATGGAAATATATTTATATCTAGCACTATTTTCACCATTCGCAGGTTCCATGTTTGCAGCCTTTTTTGGGGCAAGTAAAAAAACTTTAATAGCTGGTGTCGTTCCAAGTTTATTACTATTTGTATCGTTTGTATCAAGTAGTATTTTATTACAACATATATTATCTGGTGGTGAAGTGGTTCATGTTGAGATGATGACATGGATGGCAACTGGTAATTTATACATTCCTTTTGGTTTTGTTGTTGATCAAATCTCTGTAACTATGATGATGGTTGTAACGTTGGTTTCAACTATAGTTCATGTATATGCAATTGGTTATATGGATCACGATAAAGCATTTAACCGTTTCTTTGCATGGTTATCAGCTTTCGTTTTCTCAATGATGATTCTTGTTATGAGTGATAACTTCGCTGGTCTTTTCATTGGATGGGAAGGTGTTGGTCTTTGTTCATGGGCACTTATCGGTTTTTGGTATCACAAAGAAAGTGCTACTTGGGCAGCGAATGAAGCGTTTATTATGAACCGTATTGCTGACCTTGGAATGTTAATTGGTATCTTTCTTGTATACTGGAATACAGGTACACTTCAATATACTGAATCTTTCGCTGCAATGCAGTTTTTAGATCAAGAAACTTTAACATGGATAGGAATTTTCCTTTTCATTGGTGCTATGGGTAAATCAGCACAGTTTCCACTGCATACGTGGCTTGCTGATGCAATGGAGGGACCAACTCCAGTTTCTGCACTTATTCACGCAGCCACTATGGTTACGGCGGGTGTTTACTTAGTTGTACGTTCCAATGAGTTATATGCATTAATTCCACATATTGGATTATTTATCGCTTCTCTTGGTGCTTTTGTTGCAATTTTTGCAGCGACTATGGCACTTGTTAATCGTGATATTAAAAGAGTTATTGCATACTCGACACTTTCTCAGTTAGGATATATGTTTGCTGCTGCTGGTTTAGGTGCGTACTGGGTTGCATTATTTCACCTCATGGCGCATGCGTTCTTTAAAGCACTTCTTTTTCTTGGTGCTGGTAATGTTATGCACGCTATGCACGGCGAACTTGATCCATTTAAGATGGGTGCACTTGGTAAGACAATGAAAACAACTATGATAATGATGACATTAGCATCTGTTGCTCTTGCTGGTATCTTTCCACTTGCGGGTTTTTTCTCTAAAGATTTAATCTTAGAAGTTGCATTTATTGATGCACACTATATTATTTACACAGTGCTTTTACTTACTGCGGGTTTAACTGCATTTTATTCATTTAGAATTATTGCACTTATTTTTCATGGTGAAGATAGACATACGGCACTTGGTCATCATCCACACGAAGCATATAAATTTATGTTAGTTGCAATAAGTCCACTTTTGATATTGGCAATAATTGCTGGTTTTACAATGAAAATGCCTTATTTTGAGATGGTTACACAGTTGCTTCCTGCTACAGAGTATCATGTTCATTCAGCGACTACATATTGGATTATGACTATTGGTACACAACTTTTTGTAATCCTAGCTATTTTCTTTGCATACAAAAAATATATGAGTCCTAGTGTTAAGATTCCTGATGGAACAAGTAAAATGGAAAGTTGTTTTTTCTATAAACTTTTAATTAATCAATACTATATTCCTCATTTTTATGAAGAATATTTAGTAAAACCATACAGAGAGTTATCAAGCGTTTTATGGAAACAAGTTGATATGAAAATAGTAGATGCAACAGTGGACGGTATTGCGAATGTTCTTCTTTTAACTGGTGAAAATACTAGAGCGATGCAAAGTGGTAATCTTTCTACTATGCTTAAATGGATGGTAGCAGGTCTTGTAGCCTTATTATCATTAGCTGTAGTTTTTGGACTAGCAGTCAAATACCTTGATGAAATTAAAATTGTTTTATCAAGTTTAGGAGTTTAGTAGATGTTAGATAATATTTTATCGATTTTAATTTTCTTTCCAGCAGTAGCAGGTATCTTTGGATTTATGATTCACAAAGACAGTATGCGTGCTTATGGTGTATCTGTGGCTACGATTGAGTTTGCTCTATCATTATGGTTATGGTACTCATTTGATTCAAATGTATCTGGTATGCAGTTTATGGAGCAACTTCCTTTAGTGGAGTCTTTTGGAATTAGCTATCTTTTAGGTGTTGATGGTATTTCTCTTTTTATTGTTGTTTTAGCAGCGTTCTTCACCATGATAGGTATAGCTTCACTTACTGATACAAAAAATGTTAAAAATATGATTATCACACTTTTAATGCTTCAAATGACAATGGTTGGTGTATTTGTTGCTCTTGATGCTATTTTATTTTATGTGTTCTGGGAACTTTCACTTGTACCAATGTTATATATCATCGGTGCATGGGGTGGTCCATTACGTATTTACGCATCAGTTAAATTCTTTTTATATACATTTGCTGGTTCACTTGTAATGTTGGTGGGTATGCTATTTATGGCATATTTTTACTACCAAGCAACAGGTGTTTGGTCTTTTGCGATCCTTGATTGGTACAGACTTATCTTACCAGAATCATTTCAGCTTTGGTTATTTGGAGCATTCTTTATTGGTTTTGCTATTAAAGTTCCAATGTTCCCATTCCATACTTGGTTACCATACGCACACGGTCAAGCACCAACTATTGGTTCTGTAATACTAGCGGCAATTTTACTAAAAATGGGTACATATGCATTTATCCGTTTTTCTTTGCCACTATTTCCAGATGCGTCAACATTCTTTATGTTCCCAATAGCAATTCTTGCAATCATTATGATTGTCTATACAGCTATGGTTGCGTATGCTCAAGAAGATGTTAAACAAGTTGTTGCATATTCTTCAGTTTCACATATGGGTGTTATTATTTTAGGTACTTTTGCATTAAATGTTGAAGGTATCACAGGTTCCATCTTTTTAATGATTGCGCATGGTGTGGTCTCAGGTGCGCTATTCTTACTTGTTGGTGTAATCTATGACAGACGTCATACGAAGTTGATGTCAGAATTTGGTGGACTTGCATCGGTTATGCCAAGATACGCAACTATATTTGGTTTAATGTTAATGGCTTCAGTAGGTATGCCACTTACAATAAACTTTGTTGGAGAGTTCTTATCTTTACTAGGGTTTTACCAACAATCTCATATTTTAACACTTTTAGCAGGAACTGCGATTATCGTTGGAGCTATTTACATGTTAGCAGCATACAAAAAGATGTTTTTTGGTGAAGTAACAAATGAGAAAAACAAAAACCTACCAGATGTTAGCAAAAGAGAGTTAGTTGCTTTAATTCCATTGTCAATTATTACTATATGGTTAGGTGTGTATCCTAAACCAGTTTTAGGGCCTATTAACAACTCAGTAGAATCAGTCGTACAATTAATGCATGATAAATCTATAACTACAGAAGCTAAAAGTAGAATTCCTAATCTTGTAAAAGATAGAGCTACTGCAGCAGAGGAGGCAAACTAATGTTAGAGCCAGTAAATATTTCACTTGAGTCATTAAACTTAGTGACTCTTTATCCAATGTTAATACCAGTCATTGGTGCACTTTTAATTATCTGTATAGATATTTTTAAAGGTGGACTTGATAAATCATTATATGTAGTAATGAGTATTCTTTTCTTATTTATAGATTTTTCAGTTCTTTTAACTGCGTCAGATGTATTTGCAAGTAATGGTACAGCGATGGGTGTATTTGATATGATGCTTATTGATGGTTTAGCGATTCTCTCGCAGTTTATCATTGTTGGTGCGTCAATCTTTTTCATTCCATTAGCAATGTCAGGTAAAAAGTTTCATGAATCTTCATATCCTGAATTTTTCGCGATGTTCTTATTCACCATTGCTGCATTACAGTTTATGGTTTCGACTGATTCTTTGATTCTTATATTTGTAGCGTTAGAGACATCATCGTTAGCTGTATATACAATGATTGCTATGCATAACCGTAACAAATCATTTGAAGCAGCGGTGAAGTACTTCACTATGGGTGCATTAGCAGCTGGATTTTATTCTTTTGGTGCAATGGTGTTTTACGCACTTACAGGATCGGTTGAAATTAACCAAATCGCCACTATTCTTGCTGCAAATGGATATGCTGATATGGGATATGTTCTTATAGGTACTGTGTTTATGTTGGCAGCTATTGGATTTAAGGTAGCTCTTATTCCATTTCATACTTGGGCTCCAGATATCTATGAAGGCTCATCTGCTGCAATGGCAGGTTTTCTTTCTATTGTTCCAAAAATTGCACTGTTTGTAGTTGCCATGAGACTTTTTGAGTTCTTAATCCACAGTGGTGTTGTTTGGCTAGAGATTATTCTTTATGTAATCGTTGTTCTTACGATGACCTTATCAAATATTTGGGCACTTGTGCAAAGTGATGTGAAGAGAATGTTAGCATACTCTTCAATCTCTCATGCTGGTTTTGTTATGGCAGCTATCTTAATCGGTACTACGCAGTCTAATACAGCGTTATTTCTTTACTGGATTTTATTTAGCTTTACAAATCTTGGTGCATTTGGAATGTTATGGATGACACGTCAAAAAGAACTAATAGGTAGCCAAACTACAGATCATGGCTATGAAAAATTTGCAGGTATGATTCAGACTTCACCGATGGCAGCGCTTGTTATGGGTCTATTTATGTTAAGTCTTGCAGGTTTACCGCCATTTGCTTTATTTTGGGGTAAGCTTTACCTTATATCTTCAGCTGTTACTGCTGGATATACAGTATTAGCGCTTGTTATGGCACTAAACTCTGCATTAGCTGGGTATTATTATCTTAAACTTATAGTGTATATGTTTATGAAAGATCCAGTGGATGGTATGACTTCTAGTGTATATATGGGCAATGCTTCTTTAGCTTTAAAATCGATTCTTGGCTTTGCAGTTGTAGGAACTATATTTGCTTTTACAGCTTTAAATCCACTTTTAGAATTTATTACAGCATTTGTATATAATAGCGGGTACTAAATCAAACTAGGAGAAGTGTCTTTGTTTAAACTTATACTCTTCTCTTTGCTAGCCTTTAATCTTTTTGCGCTTGAGTTATCGATAACTGGCGCAAAAGAAAATTTCTCCGATTACGCAACACTCCACCTTAAAGACGATACTCCTTTTTTATGTCAAGAAACCATAGATGATTTTGGTGAAGTAACAAAAATAGTGTGTGCTTTTGGTAAAAAACCACCAACAAAGATGAGAGTAATACAAAACAGTTTTTTTAAAATCGAAAATATTCTTCAAGATAAAACATTTTTCTTGATAATAACTCCTTACGAAAAGCTAAAATTGTATTCTATGATATTTGATATGACAAAAGATAAAATGCTTTACCAAGCTGATGTGAAAGTCACTAAACATTGGATGATAGTTGGCTATAAAGATAAACTACCATTTATAAAAAAAGAACCAATAGTAGATACATCCATTGATTTTCCTTTTGAATTAGAAAATGACAACTTACCTTTTGTAGGAAGTTTAGATATAAAAGGAAATCCTGTACATATAGACAAAGTAGGGGATGTGACAGAATATCTAAGAATAAAAAAGCTTTATAAAGAAAAAAAATATGCAGAATGTTTAGATGTAATTGAAGAGTTAATACTTGATTATCCAAATTCTTTGTTTAAAGCAGAGCTTGTTTTTTACAAGATTAGAGCGTATGCAAAACTCAATGATAACGATAATGTAATCACAATGTCTAAAGTCTATCTTCAAGAATATTCATCGGATGAAAACGTACCAGAAGTACTTGCTCTTCTTGCTTATTCGTATCATAAGATAGGAATGAGTACTGATGCAGATTACTTTTTTGACAGATTGTTTAGTGAACATCAAGATTCTGAGTATTCTAAGCTTGGGTTTATTTATATTGGTGAAATGTTGGAATCCTCAGGTGGTGACACAAAAGCAATTAGTTACTACACAAGAGCATTGAATGAAACGGCAGACATGCACACAGCTGCTGTGGCTGCATATAAGTTAGCAAAATATTACAGTACAAATGACAAAAAAGAAGCTGCCAAATACATTATGAAGATTGTAAATGCTACACCAGAATATCTTATGGAAGATTTAGTTACCTCAATGGATCTGATGTATAAGTTTGCAGATGAAGAAGAGTATGAAACTGCTGCAGCAATGGCCAAATCAATTACTGATGTTATGAGCAAAGAAGATGATGAACATGAAAATTTAATGAAAGAAAGAGCAATGTGGCTCACGAAAACACCAGATAAACAAAAAGCACTTGAGGCATTAAATGATTATATAAAAGTGTACCAATATGGTAGTTATGAAGAGATGATAGAAATAGCTAAAGATGCACTGTTTTTTGATACAAATGATGGAAACTTTACTCAAAAATTACAAGAGTATAACTCACTCATAGAAGATTATCCAAATGATACTATCGGTAATCGTGCGATCTATGAAAAAGGAAAACTTCTTTTAGAAAATAAAATGTATACAGATGTTTTAGACTTTAAAGAAAGTATCTTATCTTTAGATGAAGATATGTATACTGATATAAATACTATTGTAAAAGATGCGGCAGTTGGTGTTATGAAGATAGCACTTAAAGATAAAAAATGTCAAGAAGTTCTCGATGTCTCAAAAGATTACAATATTACACTTTCTAACGAGTGGGATGATGGTGTGTACGAATGTTCTTTTATCGGTGCAAACTTTGAGCTTGCAAAAACAATAGCCAAACGAAATCTTAGTTCTAAAGATATGGAGCTGAGAAAAAAATGGCTTTTTAGATATATAAAAGTAGACTTTGAAACAGGAAATTATGAAAGTATTATAGATGCCTCTAAAGAGTTGATAAGCTTAATAGAAGAAGATGAAAATTCAAGTTATAAAGAAGTGTATCGAATTTTGTTTGATGCATATAAAAGAAGTGGAAATACAGACAAACTACTTGATGCTATTATGAAAATACAAAAAGTATTCGGACAAGATTATAAAGATATAGAACGCTATATAGAACTGATGAGCTTAGGAAACAAAAACAAAGATGACAACTTAGTTATAAAATACGGTGAAGAAGTGGTAAAGATTCAAAATGATTCTTCATCCTATGCACAAAGCCCCTTTGTTGAATTCACCCTCTATCAGACCTATCTAAACTTAGAAGATTTAGATAAAGCGCTACAAATTATAAAATCTTTAGATACGGTTGAGTTAAGCAAAAAAGACCGCTCAAGACAAAAATACCTCCTTGGAACAATATACTCTAAACTATGGAGAGAAGCAGACGCAGATAAAGCATACGATGCTGCCATAGAAGCAGATCCAGATTCAGCATGGGCTAAACTAGCTACTAGTGCTAAAAATATTTAACATAATAAAACATTATTGATTCGCTAGGTAACATCTATCGATTTATAGTATTGAATTACCCTTAATTTAGAAAGTATTAATAATAGATTAATATAAGGAATGTGTTATGCAGAAGAGTATAATGAAGATATGTATTGCAATATTTAGTATTGCAATTACGTTAACAACAGTTGGTTGTAGTGGTGGGGGAAGCAGCGGAAGCTCCTCGAGTGTATTTGGCGGTGGAGGTGGAAAGGGTCCTTTCAAGCAAGGTTCCACCGTTATCGCATATAAACTGACAGATGGTGTAAGAGTAGCAGACACAAATGCTACAACAACTACATCAGATGATACAGGAAAGTTCAGTTTCGGAACATCTATCACATGGAGTGGAGCAACAGAATTTTTGATTTATGGTGATTACCTAAACGAAAATACAGGTACATATATGAACCTTGCAGCTGACAAGGCTCTTAGAGCTGTTGCAGATGCTGCAAAGGGAAGTGTGTTTATTAACGTACTAACAAATATTGCGGCTCCTGGAATTATTGAATCATTAAAACAAAATGTTCCAATCGCAACAGCAAGTGCACAGGCTCAAGAAAATGTTGCAAAGCTTTTTAACATTACACTTGATGCAGGTGTCGAGTTAACAGACCTTGATGTTACAAACACTACAAGCAACACAACTGCAAACTCTCAACTACTATTGATTTCTGCTGCTATATTAAATACAGCTAATCCAGAACAAGTTATGCAAGAGTTAGCAACAGATATGTCAGACGGTGAAGTTGATGACAGTGCTTTAGGAGCTCTTGAAGAATTAAAAACACAAGCTGCATTGGTTGATATAGAAAAAGTGGCTGCAAAAATGGAAGAAGCAAACATAGGAGTTACAACATTAGATGTTGCTAATGTGTTTGACGGTCTTTTAGCTTTTGATCATAATATCTCTTTTGCAAAGGTAAATGATGCATTTACTAGTACGGTGTACACATCAAATGAAGCTACAGTAGAAAAGGTTCAAGGAACAAGCGCAGCTGCTATCTCTGTAAGTGGCGGATCATATAGTATAGATGGTGGAGCATTCGTTACAACAGCTGGAACTATCACAAATGGACAAAAAGTAAGAGTTAGAGGAACATCTTCAGCTTCTTATGAAACTTCAACACCAGTTACTTTAACTATTGGTGGTGGTTTAATCGTTTATAACATTGTGACTCAATCTGCTCCATCTGTAGTAGATACAACTCCAAATAAATTTACTTTTGGGTATAAAAATAATCAAAGTAATAATACATCTGTTACCAGTGATACAATTAAGATTACGGGTATTAATCAAGCAACACCAATTTCAATCAATTATGGTACTTTTACAGTTAACGGTCTAGTGTTTACAACGGTAAATAATGATGATAATGTAACAGTAACGCATACAACAGGGGCACTTGGTACACAAACAAAATCAATCATAACAATTGGTGATGTGAATGGAACATTTAGTTCTTTTACAGTACCAGTTGATACTACTCCAAACCAATTCTTATTTGCTCCAGTAAATGATGTTAATAATACAAGTGTAGATGGAAATGTTACATCGGAAAACATTACTATTACAGGTATTAATACTGACACACCAATCACAGTTTCTGGTGGTGAATATAGCTTAAATAATGGTAGTAATTACACAGCTTCAGCTGGAGTAATAGCTAATAATGGAACTGTTAAACTCAGAGGTATTCGTTCTAGTGAATTCGATACTACAACAGTAGTCTCAGTTAAAATTGGTAATGTTATTGGTGAGTTTAAAATTACTACAATGACAAACCCATTTGTGGCAGATTCTACTCCAAATGCATTTAGCTTTGCTTCACAACTTGGGCAAGAAGTAAATACTGATGTTGATGCAAACATGACTGTATCAGGTATTAACGTAGCTGTTCCTGTAACTATTACAAATGGTACATATGTTGTAAATGGTGATTCACAAGATGCAAATGTTTCTAATGGCGATGTAATCACAGTAACCCAAACTACATCAGATGCGTTTGATACTGAAAAAGTAACTACATTAACAGTAGGTGGTGTAAGTTCAACTTTCAAAACAAAAACAATCATTGAAGATAAAACTCCAGATACATTTAGTTTTGATACAAATGGAAGCATAGCTGTAAATACAGAAGCTACTTCAAATACAATCACTATTGCTGGATTAAGTACAGGAACGACACTTCCTATATCTATAGTTAATGGTGAATACGATGTTGATGTAGGTGGCTATACTACTGTGACTGGAACTGTTACAAATGGTAGTCAAGTGACTATACAACAAACATCATCTGCTATTCAGGGTGCTTCAAATGTAACAACGGTGACTATTGGTTCAGTTGTTCGTTCGTTTACAACAATTACAGCTAAAAATGCCCCAGCAATCAGTGGTGCACCAGCTACAACTGTTGCTGAAGATTCATTATATGCATTCCAAGCTGATATAAACACCACAAGTGGTGAAATCACTTCATGGAGTATAACAGGCAAACCTTCATGGGCTACATTTAACACTATAAATGGTTCACTAAGCGGTACACCTACTAATGATAATGTTGGGGTAGATGCAAATATTACAATTACTGCAACAAACGAGATAGGAAGTGTTGACCTAGCTGCTTTTGACATCACAGTTACAAACACAAATGACGCTCCAGTAGCAACTGGCGCTTCAAAAACAACAAATGAAGATTTTTTAGTAGATGTAAATACAACAGCACTTATATCTGATGTGGATGTTGGAGATAGCATTATATTAACATTTACACAGGGTGCAAATGGTACTGTGACCAATAACAGCGGTATCCTTATATATACACCAGCACCAAACTTCTTTGGAACTGATACATTTACTTTTACTGCAACAGATTCTGCAAGTGCAGCAAGCACGGCTACTGTAACAGTAACGGTTAACTCTGTGAATGATATAGCAATTCTTGGCGGAACTATAGCAGGAACAATTGCTGAGGGTGCGACATCTATTTCTAATGTTGTAACTATTACAGATCCAGATGCAGGTGAAGCAGCACTTCAGCTAAAAGAAAATGTGCAAGGTACATATGGTGCATTTAACGTAGCAGCTAATGGTACTTGGACATACACACTCACGGACAGCTCAACAATTCAAGCTCTCAATGTTGGTGAAACTTTAAGTGATGGTATTACAGATGTTAATTCATCAGACAACACAGCTACAACTGACTTAAATGTAACAATAACGGGTGTGAATGATGCTCCTGTAGCAGCAAGTACAGCTACATACAGTATCAAAAAAGGTTCAGATTTAAATATTACCCTAAGTGCAACAGATGTAGATAATGGTTCAACAATTGCATTGACGGCTGCTTCAGCAACAAATGCAACAGTGAATATTAATGATGTGAATGGATCTATTACATTCAACGCAACAACGGAAGGTATATATACTTTAAGTTATGTCTTTACTGATGAACATAATGCTACAGGTACAGGTACACATACCATAACAGTTACGTTAAGTGATCCTCCTGTGGCAAATAATGATACAGCAGCAACTGATGAGGATACAGCAGTATCTATTGATGTAGTTACAAACGATACTGATGATAATGTCATCACTTCAGTAGCAATCGTCACAGGACCTTCAAATGGTACAGCTGTAGTTGAAGCGAATAATACAATTACATATACACCTTTTTTAAATCATAATGGAACTGATTCATTTGTGTATAAGACAATCGATGCAGATGGTGGATTTGATAATGCAGATGTTAACATCACTATTAATGCAATTAACGATGCACCGGTATTAACACTTCAAGCTAATCAGTCTGTAACAACAGACGCTGCTGTTACAATTATATATGCTGTGGAAGATGTTGATAACAATATTTCAGATATAAATGTTACAGCAACATCAGATATAGGAACTGTTATTGTAAATGTTGGAACATTAACATATACTCCACCTAGCTCGATTGACAGTGTTGCTACTATTACAGTAACTGTGACGGATAGTAATGGTTCAACAGATCAAAATACAACTATTGTTACTGTAAATCATGATTTTACTACTTCTCCTGGTGGTTTTGTAGATCCAATAATTTTTTATGAACTAGAAGAAGATAATGGAGAGCCAATAGTATATAAATCTACATTGTCAGATGGAACAATAACAGATCAAAAACTTGGTATGAATGCTAATGGTGTTTTTGATGTAAATCTTACTAGTGGTGATTATATTTTAATCAATGGTATTTGGACACAGTTTAATGATATGAATTACACAGTTACTAATGGAAACATAGTATTTGCCAGTGGTGAAGTTGCAAGAATTTCTGAGACTATAAATTTAAGTGATACAACAATAAGTACTACTGAAACTACGTTATTAACAGAATTGAATGCGATAATTCCTGGAGCTGATATTAATTTTACTTCAGGTGCTGCGGCATATATTTTACAAAGCGTAAATCCTGAAATTTATGAACTTTGGTTTGCTCCATCAGATTGTACTGATTGGAATCAAACTACAAACTCATGTAATGTAGCAGTGACTCCATATGATACAATTCCTAACTATATGAATTCAAATAACTCTGTATCTGGAAAACATGATGTAAATGGTACATGGATAGGGATTTATTTTGCAAAAAATGGTTCAGGTGAAGCTATTGATAGCGAAGGTAACCTTGTAACTTCTTTATCGGTTGATACGAATGGTAGTT
>ERZ889078.1745-NODE-1745-length-16718-cov-20.419612_pt1 | contig 16718 bp, 13 predicted proteins | sample MGYA00521266_ERZ889078 | MGnify/ENA primary metagenome ERZ889078 (study PRJEB32303, sample SAMEA104408618) | aquatic metagenome | biome: Brackish water; feature: Pelagic; material: water | place: Baltic Sea | collected 2014-06-16T06:34:00 | depth 76,534 m ...
AAATTATTAGTTTTTAGAATATATATTTATTTTTAAAGCAAATGTTTTTTTATCCAATATGACAAAACATACAAACCCCAAATATGTTGTTTAAAGCTTCCCTTTGCTGCTGTTTGTATATATTCATCGAGTTTATCTCTTTTAAAGAGTCCTGTTTGCTCATTTACTTCATGTATAAGGTCTATTTTTTTTGAGTGGATAAGATACTCCATATAAGGGTTTGCAAAGCCTTTTTTCTTTCTTTTTAAGATATTATCATGTAGCTTATTTTTCATAACTTCTTTGAGTAAGGATTTTGTTACTCCATCTTGATATCGCAGTTTTGGGTCTAAACTAAAGAGGAGTTCTACAAGTTTATGGTCTAAAAATGGGGTGCGTGACTCTATGGAGTGAGCCATACTCACACGATCGAGTTTTGTTAAAAAGTGCTCGGCTTGAAAGAGATTAAGGTCAATGTAACTATACCAAATGCTCTCATTATCATGTAGAGAGTTCTCATATCTCTCTCTATATGATTTTAAGTACTTTAAACTCTCATTATCTTTGACATTTCGTCGCATAAGAGCATTTTTTTGCAGGTCAGTAAATTTATCTCCTGAGCTTCTAAAAAGTAGGGTATCGTCAAAGATTCGTTTATACCACTCCCATTCACGGTTCATAGAAAAATTTGCACGAAAGTATTTTTTGAGCCAATTTTTATGAGCTAAATTTGAAGCACCTTCAATATCAAGATATTCAAAATATTGTCTATATCCCAAGAAAATTTCATCACTTCCCTCACCACTCAAAACTACTTTGTAGCCATCTTTTTTTATCTGCTCAAAAAGTAGATACAGAGGAATAGCCGCAGGGTCATTGAGTGGTTCGTCTAAAGTGTCTAAAACTCTCTCAAGTGCACCAATAAAATCATTTTCATCTATCTCTATTTGAGTGTTGCTTACCCCTAAAAATTCAGCACTCTCACTAGCATTTTTTCGCTCATCATATTTTGAAAACTCTTTATAACCCAAAGTATATGTAGGAATATCTAAACCTTTTTGTTTAGCGAAGTAGTTGATAGTAGCACTATCAATTCCTCCTGATAAAAGTGATGCCATTGGCACATCACTCTGCATTCTTTTACCCATAGATTGCTCTAAACTCTCTGCTATTTGCTTTATAGCATCTTCTTTTTCTGTAATAATCTTTGGTTTTATCAATAAAATATCATAATATCTTTGGATTTTCCAATTTCCATGTTTAAGTGTTAAAAACTCACCAGCAGCTAATTTTTTAATGCCTTTAAAAAATGTAAAAGGTGGAGTAGGTGCTAAAAATGAGAGATAACTCAGCAGAGCATCATCATCCATCTCTTTTTTTTGTAAAAAGGGAACAAGTGCTTTTATCTCAGATGCGAAAATAAAACTCTTTTGGGCTAAAAAAAATAGAGGTTTTTTGCCAAGTCTATCACGAAAGAGATATAAAGTATCTCCATCCATCAGAGCAATAGCAAACATCCCTTGTAAATGTTGGACAAATTCAACTCCCCATTTAAGATAAGCAGCGATAATTACTTCGCTATCACTACTTGTTTTAAACTCAAAATCAAGCTCTTTTTTTAACTCTTTAAAATTGTAAATCTCTCCATTAAAGGAGAGTAAAATATTATCATGTAAAATTGGTTGATGACTTCTCTCGTGAGTATCAATAATGCTGAGTCTTTGATGAGCAAAAAAGAGGTTCTGCTTTTGAGTAATACCACAATAATCAGGTCCACGATGTGCTAAAAGAGTAAGTGCATTTTTAGCTTTATTCTCTTCATATTCACCAACTATTCCAAATATCGCACACATTATTTAAAAAATCCTATTGTAATATCATGTAGTAAATAGTCGTCTCGTAAAACAACATTTACAACACCTAAATCTTTAGCAATTTTTTCTACATGATATTTGTTCATATAATTATAGGTTTGACTCTCTTTATCTCCATAAAGAACATTAAAAATAAAACCATTTTTAGATGATTTATAGCAGTTTTGTATAAATAAATAACTCTCAAAATGGGTTAAAATATTCAAAGCACCACTACAGATATAGTAGTCTTGAGTGGGGAGTTTGTCTTGGCAGATATTAAGATGCAAAATATCGCTTTTTGTTTGTGCCTTTGCGATTGTACACATTTGAGCTAGGGAGTCTATGCCAAGGTAGTTTTTAGGCTTTTTGTTGTGAATTATCATGTAGGAGTAAAAATCACCAAATCCGCACCCTGCATCACCAATATTATACTTACTTAAATCTTGTGGCAAAAGTTCTAAAATAGTCTTAAATCGGATTTCTTGACTCTCTTGAGAACTCCAATTGACACCTCTTGCACTTTTACCATACTGTTTTAAAGCAGAAGTGTAAAATTTGTCGTTATCTATTTTTGGCATCTCTGTTTTTCTTTACTTTTTTCAAAAAACAACCTTTATAAATTATGTTTGATTATAAACCTTTTTTTTGTGATAAGGCTTAAGATTTTAAGATACTGAAATATTTGTAAAGTTTCACAAGTCTATTGTGTAATAATTGGACAAAAAAAATCAGGAGACAAGGAATGAGTAAAGAGAGATTAGTACTTGGTGGTGGCTGTTTTTGGTGTGTTGAAGCTGTTTTTAGTGATGTTAAAGGTGTCTCAAGTGCAATTAGTGGTTATGCAGGTGGTGCTCGTGCAAATCCATCTTATGAAAATGTGTGTAGTGGAGCGACAGGACATGCTGAAATTGTAGATATAACTTATGATAGTGAAATAGTAACATTAGCAGAACTTTTAGATATCTTTTTTGTTATACACGACCCTACCACACTCAATGCCCAAGGTGCTGATAGAGGGACACAGTATCGTTCTGTTATTTATTATGCAAATGAAGAAGAACATGAGATAATTACTCAAACAATTAAAGAGAAGCAAGCAACTTTTCGCGACAAAATTGTAACAGAAGTAAGTGCCCTTCCAGAAGTATATCCAGCTGAGGGGTATCATCAAAATTATTATAAACAGAACTCTATGCAAGGGTATTGTCAAGTAGTTATTGCTCCAAAGATCCAAAAATTTATGACAATTTTTCCAGATAAATTAGGGTAGAGTGCGCTAAAATAACACAAAATTTTCAGGAGTTATGATGGATAAGATATATGAATTGGCAATAGTTGGTGCAGGTCCAGCAGGAATTGCAACAGCAGTTGAGAGTTATATTCAGGGTGTAAGAGATATTATCTTACTCGAAAAAGATACTAATCATAACTCCACAATCAGAAAATACTATAAAGATAATAAAAGAGTTGATGTTGACTGGAAAGGACAAAAAGTTGAGCTTGATGGGCGGATTTATTTTGTTGATGGAACAAAAGAGAGCACTTTAGATTTTTTTGATGAGATAATAGAATTTCATTCTGTTGAACTACAAACTCATGTAGAAGTATCTTCGATTGAGAAAAAAGAGAACTACTTTGAAGTATTCATGGCAGGTAAGAGTATCAAAGCTACAAATGTTGTTGTAACTATTGGTCGTATGGGAAAACCAAATAAACCAGATTATAAGATTCCACCTGCAATTAAGAAAAAAGTATGCTTTACTCTTGATGGATGTGGCGGGGATGAAAAAATTTTAGTTGTTGGCGGTGGAGATAGTGCTGTAGAGTATGCTGTTGATTTAAGTGTGAGCAATGATGTCTCAATCTGTTACAGACGAGAAACTTTTAGACGAGCAAATCCAACCAACCAAATTAATATTACCAATGCTATTATGAACAAAGAAGTTCGTGCTATTTTAGGTACGGATATTGATGCCGTACAAGAGACTGATGATGGAAAAGTTAGGGTGAGTTTTCATGGTCTTGAAGATGAAGACTTTGATAGAGTAGTATATGCTATTGGTGGAACAACACCAAGTGCTTTTTTATCGAGTTCTGGAATCAAAGAATCAGAGGGAAAACCTGTTTTTGATGAAAACTATGAGACAAATATCAAAGGGCTTTTTGTCGCTGGAGATATTACACAAAAATCGGGTGGAAGTATCGCTTTAGGACTCAATCATGGATATGCAATTGCTTGTTACATTAAAGGGGATTGTGTCGTTATTAAATAAATCAAAAAGGCACTTTTATAAAATAAAAAAGGAAGAGCTTAATGGATGAGTTTATGGTAGAAGCACTTAATGAAGCTAAAAAGAGTCTTAATGAGGGTGGTATACCTATTGGATCTGTTCTTGTGATTGATGGAAAAATAGTTGGACGAGGTCACAATAAACGAGTACAAAATTCAAGTGCAATTTTACATGCAGAGATGGATTGTTTGGAGAATGCTGGAAGATTAAGTGCGAGTGAGTATAAAAGGGCAATATTATATTCAACTCTTTCTCCTTGTGATATGTGTAGTGGTGCTGTACTTTTGTATGGTATAAAAAGAGTAGTAGTAGGGGAAAACAAAACATTTTGTGGTCCAGAAAACTATGTAAAATCACGCGGAGTCACGGTAGAGGTTTTGGATAATAAGGAGTGTTTTGAGCTGATGAAAACTTTTATAGAAAAATCACCAATGTTATGGAGTGAAGATATTGGACAAGAGTGATATTTTGTCAATTAGTGTAGATTATCTTAATGAAACAAATGGTACAATTTAGGGATTTGATGGTTAAAAATAGAATAAAACAACTATTTTTTTGGAGAGAAAGATTATGATAAGAGTAGAGAACAAATATTTATATATCCAGTTAGTATTGGGTGTAATATTATTAGGATTACTAGGAGTAGTTAGTAATTATTATTTTCAAAAAATCAGTCTTGAACATCAAACACTCTATCACGTCCCTAATTATGAAAAAAGGTTTGATGATTATGTAAAGAGTGAATCTCATAAAATTACTAGCTATTTGGAGTTAATAAAAGAGAAAAAAGAGTTACAAAATCTATTTAAACAAAATAATCGTGATAAACTTTATGAGAAAGCTAAACCAATTTTTGAGCATCTAAATAAAAATGGTAATATCACCCACTTTTATTTTATTAAACCCAATGGTGAGGTTTTATTACGTGTTCATGATAAATATCGTTATTCAGACATTGTAAATAGGTACACATTCTTAAAATCTAAAGAGCAGTTGTCTCCATTTTCTGGACTAGAGTTTGGTATTAAAAAGAACTACACCTTAAGAGTTGTTCATCCATGGATTGTAAATGGCGAAACCATAGGGTTTGTCGAACTTGGTAAAGAAGTTGACAAAGTAATAGAATCCCTTAGTAACGAACTTAATATAGAGATTTACTTTGCTGTCAATAAATCTGTTTTTGCTAATGTTCCCAGTTTTGTTAATCAACGATTGGGTGAAACCTATCAAACTGAGAAGCAGTATATTGTGTATAAAACAAATAAAATCCCTGAAAATATCAATGAGCTTATTGATAGCAATGATGAATTTAATTGGGTGAAAATTGATGATCAAGTTTTTATTAGCCACAAGAGTGTTTTTAAAGATGTCTCAGGTCAAGCCCTAGGGATAAAACTTTATCTTGTGAATATAACAAAAGATTATAATGAATTTAGAACTACTATCTGGAACTATGCGGTAATCATGGCATTTGGAACCTTTCTTATGCTTCTAATCGGATTTTTCTTTGCTAAAGAGTCTCACAAAAAGATAAATTCTGTCTTAGAAAATCTTGAAATAGCAAAGCAAAAAGCGGAAGATTTACTAGAAGAACAAAAACATCTGCTATCTTTGTTTGATAAGAGTGATTCTATACTTTTCAAATGGAATAATGATGAACAGTGGAGTATAGAGTATGTCTCACATAACGTACATAAATTGTTTGAATATACTCAAGAAGAGTTTTTAAGCAAGGAGGTTGTTTATTCATCTTGTATACATGAAGATGATATTAATCATGTATCTCAAGAGGTTCAAAACGTGGTTGCAAATAATCTTGACTTTTTAAAACATGACCCATATAGAATTATTACTAAATCAGGTGAAGTTAGATGGATAATGGACTATACGGTTACGCAAAAAGATACATCAGGGGCTATTAAACACTTTATAGGTTATATCACAGATGTTACAGAAGAGAAAAATAAAGAGCAAGAGATTAAAGATAAACTACAAAAGTTTATTGATACTCAAAATTCTATTGTTATATTAACCAATGGCAAAACATTAAAGTTTGCGAATAAAACATTTTTAAATTTCTTTGATTATAGAGATATAGAACATTTTAAACAACACTACAACTGTATATGCGATAAATTCATTGAAGATGAGAATTTTTTTCATCTTGGAAAGGTAAAAAAAGATGAAGCACACTGGGTAGAGAGTCTGTTAAATCTTACCGGCAGGCAAAGAATAGTCTCTATGTCAGGTAGAGATTTATCAGTTCATGCTTTTTCGGTTTCAATTAATCCGTATGAGAATGAAGATTATGTAGTTACTTTTACGGATATTAGTGATACTATGATAGAGAAGCTTGAGTTAACCAAAGAAGCAACAATTGATTCGTTAACGGGTGCATATAATAGAATCTATTTTACAAAACATATAAAGAGGCTAATACAAAGCCATCAGAGTAGCGAGATGCAAAGTGGTGTAATATTTTTTGATATAGATCATTTTAAAAGAGTTAATGATACATATGGACATGATATTGGTGATTATGTATTAAGTGAAGTTGCAGCACTAGCTAAAAAGTATACAAGAAATCATGATAAATTAATTCGTTGGGGAGGGGAAGAGTTTTTAATTATCTGTGAAATAGATCAAGAGGATTCACTTCGAAATATAGCCGAAAATTTAAGATTGATGATTGAAAATTATAATTTTCGTAATGCTGGTTCTATTACCGTTAGCTTTGGATGTGCTATTCATAATGCGAATAATGATATTTTAGACACCGTTAAAGTAGCTGATGAAAAACTATATATAGCTAAAGATAGTGGTAGAAATCGAGTTGAGTGTTAAATTGCTTACTCTTCTTTTAAAATAGCAGGGTCTTTTTCACTTATAATACCCTCTTGGGTATTGAGTATAATCTCAACCTCGCAAAAAAGGTACTCTGAAGTGGTAAGGGGCGAGTACTCTTTATTTTCAAAAGCCGCTTTTTTAGCACTGATTATAATATTTTCAAGGAGAGATTTTGAAGTATCACTTTTATGCACTCCTCGTATTTTATTATCTAAATAGAGTTGTATAGTAGTTGAAATATTTTCGTTGAGAAGGGGATGTTCTGTTCTTAGAATATTTTTGTCAATGGTGTTTTGAGCTTCAAGAACCTCTTGGATGGAGTCACGAGCAAGTTGCAATAAAACTGAACGACTCATGAGGACTCCTTATTTAATTTATAGTTATTTAAAAGCTTGATAATAATCATAACACTTATAACCTGAAATAATGCCGCTAAAATAAAAGCATAATAGTGAAGCTCATCAATAGAGTTAGTACTAAAAGCCAGTGTTGCCATTGCTATAAGGAGTGTAAGTGGCATAGAGTGGGAGAGTCCCATAAGAATAGAGTTGATAAAATTTAACTCTTTAATAAAGACAAGTGAAGCTGTAACCCTCATTATAATCATCACAACTGCAATCATTAGAGCTTTGAAAATAAGCCCGTCAATTGCAAATGCACCAAGATGAAAAGAGCTTCCAATATGGATGAAAAAGAGTGGAATTAAAAATCCAAATCCAAAAGAAGCAAGTTTCTCAGGAAGTTCATGTTTATGCTCAAAAAAAGTTGGAATAAAAATACCTGCTAAAAAAGCACCAAATGCTAACTCTAAATGTAAAAAGAGCATTGCTCCCAGGAGAAGAAAAAAGAGTCCCATGGAGAGACGGATGTCTTGTTCTTTGTTGTCATCATGAGGCATAAGTGCGGTTGAAGCTTTTGGAAACCACCAAAAGAGGATACTTACTGCTTTAAAAATCAAAAACATAAAGAGTACAAAGGCAAGGAGTGCCATAACTATTTGAAAAAGTTTTAAGCCTAGACCAGATTGAAGGGCGGCTGAAGTTATGGTTAAAATCACAATACTAACGACTTCGCCAATACCACCAGCAGTCATAGAAATGGCTAGCCAAGGTTGTTTACCATACTCTTTAGAGAGTGCTGCAACTAAACCAACAGAGATAAGAGGTAGAAGTACCATAAATATATTGCCGAGTTTGAAGTATAAAGAAAAAGCTATTGAGAAAGCATAGAGAATAAGCAAGTAAAGCATAACTTTTTTTACAAGGGATAAAGGAGTTTTGAGTACATTTTTGAGGTTAATTTCTGTTCCTGCAATAAACATTAGGTATAAAAAACCAATTTCTGCAATAATATCAAAAAGGTGCTCATCGTGTAAAAAACCAAAATAGCCAAGGATTGAACCCAATATAATTTCTATGGGTGTTGTTGGAAGTTTTAAGTACTTCGCAAAAAAGGGCGAAAAAATGATAATGAGGGAGAGAGTGACAATCAGTGTGACATTATCATGCATTTTTTACCTTTTATACTTTTTTGGCTACTTCTAAGTTTAAAGATTTGAGCATTTCTAAATCTTTACTCATCACTCGACCTGCAGTTGTAAGGTAATTTCCAATAACGATGGAGTTAGCCCCATGTGAGAAAATCTCTTCTTGTCTGCTCCCAAACATAAGCTCTCGTCCACCTGCAACCATAATTCTTTGTGCATTTGGAATACTCTCTCTTGTAAGTTTTATAAGGGAGAGAGCTTCATCTACATTCAAGTCATTTGGTTGAAGCTCAAGTGCTTCGTTGTGATGGTAAAAGTTTATAGGTACTGATGTTGGGTTGAGTGAGTTGAGTGATTTTAGCATGGAGATTCTATCTTCTTGTGTCTCACCAAGACCAAAAATACCACCCGTTATAAGTGTAAGTCCTGCTTTGTTAACATTTTGACATGTTTCATAACGTTCACTCCATGGATGTGTAGTGCAAATTTGTGGGTAAAATGCTTCGCTTGTTTCTAAGTTATGATTGTATGCTTTTACTCCAGCTTCTTTTAAAGTGAGGAGTTGTTCAACTGTTGCTGTTCCATTACAGGCAATAAGACGAAGCTCAGGTGCTACTTCTATGACTGATGCAGCCACATTACAGACAAACTTGAGTGTTTTATCATTTAAACCTTTATCAGCAGTCACTAGACAAAACCCTAATGCACCATTATCGCGTGCTTGGATAGCTTCTTGTTTGATTAGTTCCATATCTTTTTGTTTGTAACGCTCAATATCAGCTTTGTATCGAACACTTTGAGAACAAAATTTACAATCTTCTTTACATGTTCCACTGTTAATATTGCAGATAGAACACAAAAATATCTCTTTATTCATTTTTTGTCCTTGTGTAAGCAAATGCTTTGACATTAAATTTCTTTTTATCGTTTTCTTTAGTATAGTAATTCACGATAAATTTATCTTTTGTTACCTCAAGTATAACACATTCTGAGAGAGGTTTTTCTCTTGCACAACTCTCTCCTGGATTTAAAAAGAGTGTACCCTCAATAAATTCAGACTTAAATTCATGGGTATGTCCAAAAATAACGACTTCACTATCAGGTGTCATATAAAATGGAAGATGCATTAGTTTAAAAGAGGTACTTGCTAGTTTAAAGTAGTAAGGTTCTTGAACAAGGTTGTAGTCATTGTGATATTGTACTAAATGAGCATCATTGTTGCCATAAACAACTACATATCTTTTGCCACAGTTTTTTAGAAGTTCCAGGGTTTCAAATTCGCAGACATCCCCTGCATGAATGATAAACTCAGCACCATTTTCTATAAGTACATCAAGAGATTCTTGTGCTTTTTTTACTTTAGTGTGAGTATCTGAAAGTATCCCTATCTTCATCTATTTTTCTTCTTCCCTTGGTGTTCGAGCTTTACATTTTACACACTCATAAACTTCTTTGTTACGGTAAGTTCTTGGTGCTAAGACACCCTTACACCCTTTTTCTTTACACTTGATAGTAGTTGGCTCAAACTTAGAGATAAATTTACATTCAGGGTAGTTGTTACACCCCCAAAATGGACCACGACGGGAGTTTTTAAGACTAATTTCTCCACCACAATCAGGACAAGGTGTCTCACTAATTTTCTCTTCTATGTTAATGCTTTTTGTATTTTTACAATCTGGATAGTTTGAACATGCTAAAAATTGACCATTACGACCATTTTTGACAACCATATCATTGCCACATTTATCACATTTTTCTTCTGAGAGTTCCTCTTTTTTTGGAGCTGGATTTCCCTCTGCATCAGACTGTTCTGTATATTTACATTTTGGAAAACCACTACAAGCGATGAAGTTACCAAATCGACCACTTCTTAGTAAAAGCTCATTCTCTCCACATTTTGGACAGGTTCGCCCCAGTGGTTTTGCAAGTTTAAGTGATACTATATTTTCTTTTCCTTGTGCAACTTGCTCCATAAAAGGAAAGTAAAAGTCACTTAAAAGCTCTTGCCAATCAACTTTACCTTCACTAACTTCATCAAGTTTTTCTTCCATGTTGGCAGTAAAAGAGATATCTACAATGTTAGCAAAGTTTTTTTCTAAAATTTCTGTAACTGTAAAAGCCATCTCTGTTGGAACTATCTGCTTTTTCTCAATAGTTACATAGGTACGACCACTTAAAGTTGCGATAGTTGGTGCATAAGTAGATGGACGCCCAACTCCCTCAGACTCAAGTTTCTTAATAAGTGAAGCTTCAGAGTAACGAGGTGGTGGCTCTGTAAAGTGTTGTTCAGGTTTTACACTTTGAATATCAGCTTTTTCACCCTCTTTTAAAAGAGGAAGTAATTTGTCTTTGTCTTCACTACCAGTCACAGCATAAAAACCATCAAAGATGAGTTTACGTCCACTTGCACGGTACTCATTTTCATTCCCTGTAAAAATTATACTCTGTTGCTCAAACCTTGCATCTTCCATTTGACAAGCCATAAATCGTTGATAAATAAGACGATAAAGTTTAATCTCGTCAGCTTTTAAAAAGCTTTGTGCTACTTCTGGAGTAAACTGCAGCATAGTTGGACGAATAGCCTCGTGAGCTTCTTGTGCCCCTTTTGATTTTTTTGTGTAAACCTTAGGCTCTTTTGGTAAATATTTTGCACCATAACGGCTCTCTATTATACCTCTTACCGCATCAACAGCTTCACCTGCTAAATTGAGTGAGTCGGTTCTCATATAAGTGATAACACCACTTGTCCCATCTGGAGTTTTTACTCCCTCATAAAGGGCTTGTGCAACCATCATTGTCTTTTTAGGAGTAAATCCTAGTTTAGATGATGCCGTTTGTTGCAGAGTTGAAGTCATAAAAGGAGGAGGGGTCTTACTTCTTCTCTCTTTTGTCTCAATTTTTGAGATAATAAAACTGTCTGCTTTTACACTGCCTGTAATATCCTCAGCTTGAGTTTTGTTCTCGATAGACATTTTATCTATCTTTTTTCCCTTGTGGGCAATGAGATTTGCATCAATATTTGTTTTAAAAGCAGTATCAATAGTCCAATACTCTACAGGGATAAAAGCTCGAATTTCGCGTTCTCGTTCAACTACAAGTTTAAGAGTAGAACTTTGAACACGACCTCCGCTAAGTCCTTTTTGTATCTTTGATGCAAGTAAGGGAGAGAGTTTATACCCCACAACACGGTCAAGTATTCTACGTGCTTGTTGCGCATTTACCATGTCCATGTCTATTTTTCTAGCAGACTCTAATGCATGTTTAATAGCTGTTTTTGTAATTTCATGAAAAACAATACGGGGAAGTTCTTCAGGGTCTTTTTTCATAGCATGAGCAATATGCCAACCAATAGCTTCTCCCTCGCGATCCTCATCGGTCGCGATATAGATAGTATCAGCTTTTTTTGCAAGAGCTTTAATCTCTTTAACTGTAGGAGCATTTTCTTTGGCTACAGAGTAGGTAGGAATAAGATGATTTGTCTCTTCTTCTACTGTAATTCCAAAACGAGATTTAGGCAAATCTCTAATATGACCTTTAGAAGCGATAACTTCATAACCTTTGCCCAAAAAGTTTTTTATAGTCTTAGCTTTTGCCGGTGACTCAACGATTATTAAATCCAAATAGTATTCCTATATATAGTATAGTGGTTTGTTTTGATGGTGGAAGTGTATCAAAAAAAGGTTAAATAAATATTCATTAAAAAAGATTATCAACGAGTTTAAAGCTTATAAAGTGACTAAAAGAAGATAAAAACTTGCAGTAATTACTCGTCATATTAATGGTTTTAAGTGTTTTTTTTGTTTAAGCCAAATTGTAAAATATAATCAAAATAGGTATTCAAAGATATAAAGAAAAATTTTTACTAAAAAATATTAAATTTCAAAAGAAAAAAATTATTATTTAAGTCTAGAAGTAATATAATTGTCCTATTGAGAGAAATAACTAATACTTATTTCTAAGTAAGTAGTTTAGATGCCTTGTTTGGTATCTTTGGGTTCAGTTCAAATCTTTTAAGGAAATGCAATGTTTGATAATACAAAGTTTATAAAGCAGACTTCAGGTGGCGGTACGTCTAATCAGGATTGGTGGCCAAATCAATTAAAACTCGATATCTTGCATCAGCACTCTGCTTTGTCTAATCCTTTGGGTGAAGATTTTAATTATGCTAAGGCATTTAAAACCCTTGATTTAGATGCAGTAAAAAAAGATCTTATTGCGGTAATGAAAGATTCACAATCTTGGTGGCCAGCAGACTTTGGTCACTATGGTCCACTATTTATCCGTATGGCATGGCATAGTGCCGGTACTTACAGAACAGCTGATGGACGTGGCGGTGCAGGAAGTGGTAATCAGCGTTTTGCACCGCTAAATAGTTGGCCTGATAATGTCAACCTCGATAAAGCACGCAGACTCATCTGGCCAGTTAAGCAAAAATATGGACAGAAAATCTCTTGGGCTGATTTGATGATTTTAGCTGGTAATGCAGCTCTTGAATCCATGGGGTTTAAAACTTATGGATTTGCTGGTGGTCGCATGGATATTTGGGAGAGCGAAAAAGACATCTATTGGGGCAGTGAAAATAAATGGTTGGATGATAATCGCTATGCAGACAAACATGAGAAACTTGAAAATCCTCTTGCAGCTGTTCAAATGGGGCTTATTTATGTAAATCCTGAAGGGCCAAACGGTGTTCCAGATCCTCTAGCCGCTGCTAAAGATATTCGTGATACATTTGCTCGCATGGCGATGAATGATGAGGAAACAGTTGCACTTATTGCCGGAGGTCACTCTTTTGGTAAAACTCATGGTGCAGGTGATGCGGCACATGTAGGTCCTGAGCCTGAAGCGGCTGGTATTGAAGAGCAAGGATTTGGTTGGAAGAGCAGCTTTGGAACAGGAAAAGGTACTGATACGATAAGCAGTGGTTTAGAAGTTACTTGGACATCCACACCGACAAAGTGGAGTAGTAACTTCTTGTGGAATCTTTTTGGTTATGACTGGGAACTTACAAAGAGCCCAGCTGGTGCACAGCAGTGGACACCTAAAAACGGTGCAGGTGCAGGCTCTATTCCCGATGCACATGATAAGTCAAAACGTCATGCACCAACTATGCTGACAACTGACCTCTCTCTACGTTTTGATCCAGCATACGAAAAAATTGCAAGACATTTTTTTGAAAATCCAGATCAGTTTCAAGAAACATTCGCTCGTGCTTGGTTTAAACTAACTCACCGTGACTTGGGTCCACGCTCATGCTATCTTGGAGCGGAAGTTCCAAAAGAGGAGCTTATCTGGCAAGACCCAATTCCAGCTGTTAATCATGAGTTGATTGATGATAAAGATATTAGCGAACTGAAAAGTAAAATTCATGATTCCGGACTTTTAGTACATGAATTAGTCTCAACTGCTTGGGCATCTGCTTCTACTTTCCGGGGTTCTGACAAGCGTGGTGGTGCTAACGGTGCACGTATTCGTTTAGCTCCACAAAAAGATTGGGAGGTAAATCAGCCTGAGCAACTCTCAAAAGTTCTTTCAAAACTTGAAGCTATTCAAAATGAATTTAATGATGCTCAAAGTGGGACAAAAAAAATCTCATTTGCTGATTTAATCGTATTAGCAGGGTGTGTAGGTGTTGAACAAGCAGCAAAAAATGCCGGTCATAAAATAACGGTACCCTTCACACCAGGTCGTATGGATGCTTTACAAGAACAAACAGATGCACTCTCTTTTGGAGTATTAGAACCAGTTGCAGATGGTTTTCGTAACTACCTCAAAACAAAATACTCAGTTTCCCCAGAGGAACTTCTGGTTGACCGTGCACAACTGCTTACACTTACAGCACCGCAAATGACAGTCCTTATAGGAGGTATGCGCGTTTTAAATACTAATGTAAATCAAAGTAAACACGGTATATTTACAAAGCAAGCAGAATCTTTGACAAATGATTTCTTTGTTAACCTGCTTGATATGGGTACTGAGTGGAAAGCATCTTTGGAAGACAAAGATATCTTTGAGGGGTGTGATCGAGTTAGTGGTGAGTTGAAATGGTATGCAACTCGAGTCGATTTGATTTTTGGTTCAAATGCTCAGTTACGTGCACTGGCTGAAGTTTATGGGAGTCTTGATGCTCAGGAACGATTTATCAATGATTTTGTTACTGCATGGAATAAAGTAATGAACCTAGATAGGTTTGATCTAGCTTAGCAGTAAAATTATTGCAAAATTTTGTAAATACCCTAAAGTTATTTTTATAAGTGTCGATGTTATTAATATCAAGGCACGGAAGCTGAGATAAAACTTTAGAAAAGAGCGAAAGGCTCTTACCCAAAAAGGATTTATTATGGGATTTAGAATTAACACAAACATTAGTGCGATGAATGCGCACAAAAACTCTGTAAACAATAATGTTGGACTAGATCGTAGTCTTAACTCTCTCTCTTCAGGACTTAGAATTAATCGTTCTGCTGATGATTCATCTGGTTTGGCAATTGCTAATAAACTCTCTGCTCAGTCTCAAGGTTTAGGTCAAGCAATTAGAAATTCAAATGATGGTATCGGTCTTATTCAAACTGCTGATGGTGCTTTAGAAGAGTATGGAGCAATTCTGCAAAGAGTGCGTGTTCTTGCAACTCAAGCATCGAATGATACACAAGATACTAACTCTCGTGCTAACATTCAACTTGAAGTAAATTCATTAATGGCAGAAGCGGATGATATTGCGACTACAACAAAATTTAATGGTGTAAACTTATTAAATAATAGTGGTGGTGCAACTGGAAGTAAAGGTACATTTGTATTCCATACTGGTGCATATAGTGCTGAGACACAATCTGTAGTGATTGGAGATATGACTGTTTCTACTGCTGTTGGTAGTGCTGGTGATGTTGGTGGAGCAAGTTCAACTTATGGTGTTACAAGTAGAGCATCTGCGGAAGCGACTATCGCAACTATGGATACTGCAATTCAAACTGTTGACTCAAAACGTGCGACTTTAGGTGCGGCTCAAAATAAACTAGAATCTACAGTAAGAAATATTTCTGTAACTCAAGTTAATGTAACAGCGGCTGAGTCTGCAATCCGTGATGTTGACTTTGCGGCTGAAAGTGCTAATTTTGCAAAACATAATATTTTAGCTCAATCTGGTTCTTATGCTATGAGTCAAGCTAATTCTGTGCAACAAAATGTTTTAAGATTATTACAATAATATCTTAACATTCATTTTACCTAAAGCCAAAGAGTTTTTCTCTTTGGCTTTTTTTCGTTATAGTTAGATGTTTTTAGGAGATATTTTTGAATACTGACAAAATTGTTGCTAATTTTAATGCAAATATCTCTTATATAGAAAATTCTCATCCACAACTTTTTAGAAAACTACTTGCACTTGACGATGCAGTAGCCGAGGGCTATTACAAAGAACAATATGAACTTGTTTTTGATAATGGCTATTTTGATGTTTTAGAAAAATCAACGAATAATTATCTTTATACTCAAAACAGTGATGATTATGCAAAGATTGCTGCGAAGAGTATTGATTATGAGTTAAAAGATAACCTTTTTGTAGGTTCATACGAGCTGCAAAGTTTTGTATCACAAAGAGTACAAAAGAGCCACACTTTAAAAAGTATAGAAAAATTCATCTTTTTTGGTGTTGGACTTGGTTTGCATATACAAACAATTCATGAAAAAATAGCTGCAGAAGTTTATTTGATTATTGAAAATGATTTAGAACTCTTTAGACTCTCTCTTTTTACAACAAACTATCAAGAGTTGGCAAAAGAGGCACAACTTTTCTTTTGTGTTTTTGAAGAAGATAGTGAATTTGCCTTAACTAGTGAGCTTTTTTTAAATACGAATTATGAGTATAATAAGTATATTAAATATTTTCATATGTTAAGTCATAGTGAAGACAAACGAGAGCAGTTTCATTTGGCTATTACGAACCAATCGCATTTGCACTTCTCCTATGAAAGTCTTTTAACACAGACCTTAGCACCTTTAAATTATCTACATGATAATTATCAGTTTTTAAGTAAAAAAATGAGTTTTTTAGAGAGTTCTTTTGATAAAAAGCCATTTTTACTCCTTGGTGCTGGTCCATCTCTCAAAAAACAGAGTGTTTGGCTCAAAAAAAATGCTTTTAATTTTGTGATTGTAGCGATTTCAGCCACCTTGAGTTTTTTAGAAAAAGAGAAAATCACTCCTGATATTGTCATTCATCTTGATGCTTTTGAGAACTCTATTAAACATTTTGATACTTTA
>ERZ889078.1746-NODE-1746-length-16711-cov-7.446206_pt1 | contig 16711 bp, 12 predicted proteins | sample MGYA00521266_ERZ889078 | MGnify/ENA primary metagenome ERZ889078 (study PRJEB32303, sample SAMEA104408618) | aquatic metagenome | biome: Brackish water; feature: Pelagic; material: water | place: Baltic Sea | collected 2014-06-16T06:34:00 | depth 76,534 m ...
GATCACGAAGACCGTCGCCAAGAAGCTGTCGGGCTGCAGCTGTAGCGCCTGCGGTAGCTGCTGGGGTGGCGTCCCGGGCTTCCGCTGCAAGTGCAAGGAGACCAAGTCGTCCAACTCCGCGGTGTCGGCGTCGGTGACGTTCGCGCTGTCGGGCACCAGCTACGAGAACAGCAGCACCGTGAAGCTCTCGGCGACGGCGAAGCTCACCGCGGGCAAGTGGAGCGGCTCCAGCTCAACGACCTGCAGCATCGGCGACAAGCCGGAGTGCTGCTTCAGCTTCGCGTCGCCCATCGGTAAGCAGTGTCTCAAGCTGTACTGAGCGGCGACTGAGCGCTGACTGAGCGATGGCAGGCCGAGAAACTAGGGTCTGAGCGACGACGGTTCACAGCGGCGCGGCCATCGGCGGTTAGGAGCCGAACCAGGCGTAGGTCTTGGCCTCCAACGCGATGAACGCCTTCATCGCCTTGAAGATGACCTTGATGTGCGGGGTGTCGGCCACCGCGTCGCAGACCACTAGGCGCGCGCCCATGTTCATCGTGACCTCCTTTCCGAGCACGCGCACGAGGTTTGGGCACGCTGGATCAGGGATGTTGCCGTCCGGCAGCAGCGCGATTCCCTGATGATCGGCGGCACACCGCCGCAGAATGCCAATGTCCGTCGTGATCATCACCGGGTTGATGTGTAGATGGCCGCCGCCGGCGAGGGGCCAGCGGCGTGCGTCGAAGTGGACGCCCTGCCAAGAAAGCAGCGTGTGATGATGGAGGTCCTCCACGGTTTGAGGCGTGCCGTGCTTGGCGAGATACTTCTTGCTCGCGACCAGCTGCGTCTTGAACGGGTACACCTGTACGGACGTCCACGGACCGGCGGGCGTGTGCGAGCCGAAGTGCACCGCGAGGTCGGCATCGGAGGCGAGCAGCGAGACTGGGTCGACGGCCGAGTGAACGACGAGCGTCGTGTCTGGGAAGAGACGGCGCGCGATCCGCGCGAGCTTCGGGCCGACGTGCACCGGAACCCCGAGCGGCATGGCCACGCGAATCTGGGCGACGTGGGCGATCTCCGCGCTGCGGATCTGCGCTAGCAGGGTCGTCGTCTCCTGGATGAGCGGGCGGCCACGCTCCGCTAGCAGCTCGCCGGCCTGCGTCAACTCCACGCCAGCGCGGGTACGGCGCAGCAGCGTCACGCCGACCGCTTCTTCGAAGGACTCGAGCTTGCGGCTCAAGGTCGAACGCGACATGTCGAGACGCCTCGCGGCCTTGAGCAGCGAGCCTTCCTCCGCGACGGCTAGAAAGGTGTTGAGATCGTCGAGGTTCATGGAGATCCTGGAGGGGGCGCGAGGCGAGAGCGCAGCGGCGAGGTGTGGTAAGCCTACCTGCGTCTGAGCCGGGGGTGTCACCTTTCCCGCGCTAGGGAGTCGTCGATGAAGCCAGAACCCGACCTGCAAGCGGACACGCCGGTGGCTGCTGTCGACAACGTCGCCATGCAGCTTCACACCCTGTACGCCGACCGGCAGCGCCTATTTCGGGCGCTGGGCACCGCGGACGCAGGCCAGATTATCTCGATGGTGCGCAGCTTGGAAGCGCAGCTGGCCGACCTCTACGCGGAGCGCGCCGAGGCGTTTGCGGCGGCGTCTGCCGAACCGTAGCGGCTCACGTGGCGGACCCGACGATCGCGGATTGGCGCACGATCAGCCAGTTCGTCCGCGTCGTCGGGTCGCGATACAGGTGTAGGTGTACGTTGGTGGGGCGCATGCGAAAGCTGAACGTGTAGGCGATCCGCGCGTCGAGCCGGCCGCTGGCGACGCCTTCGGCGAACCGGCCCCACACCAGCGCGTTGTTGGTGCACGGCGCGACGTCGCCAAACATGTGCCGGCCGAGCACCGCCTCTGGCGCGAGCCCGCTGAACTTGGACTCAGCGCGGTTGTAGAGCAGCACGATGCCGGCGTCGTCGAGCTGGATGACCCCCGCGAGCAGCTGGTCGAGCTGCGGACGCGTCATGGTCGCGAGGCGCCGATGCAGGTCGTCGCGGAGGCCCTCGCTGGCGGCGATTGGGAGGTCCCCAGGTCCGGTACCCCCGAAGGCGAGCAGCGCAGCGCGGGGAAAGCGCCGGTGGCCACCTGACGTGCGCACACAGGGCAGCATGTCGGCGTCGGCCCAACGTTTGACGCTCGTCGTGCTCACACCCAGCAGCTTGGCGGCGGCGGTGGTGGTCACCATTTCCTTCATCATCGACTCCTCGCTGAAGATGGCCACTCACGGCTAGAACTCACCACGGATTCCAAAGCTCGGGATGATCGGCAACCCCGCCGTCACGGTCTGAAAGCGCGCATCATAGCTGTACGTGATGCCCTCTGGATTGGCTCGATTATAGGCGTTTTGCAGATCCAAGTAGACCCCGAGCAGCCACCTGTCGAACACGAACTTCTTGTCGACCCGGATGTCGAGCTGATGAAAGGCGGGGGTGCGCTCGCAGTTGATGCAGGTGGACGGCACGCGGGTCCAGGTGTCGTTGTCGTCGCTCCACACAGCGGTCTGCACAGCGGTGTAGGGCCGACCCGACACGTAGCGCCATCGCGCGCCGATCTCCCAGTTGGCCGGCAGCTTGTACGATCCCAGCGCGGTGAGGATATGGGTCTGATCCCAGCCAAACAGACGCTCGGGGGCGCCGGGACGATCCACCCGGGTGGCGCGCTGCAGCGTGTACGACACCCAACCGAAGAAGCGACCGACCGGTTTGTGGCGCAGCAGCAGCTCCATGCCAGTGACTTGGCCCGTCGCGGTGTTGCCGTAGACGTCGCCGCCAAACGTGGCGCCGGTCGGCACGACGAGGTTCCAGAGGCGCTTGTGGAAGACCTGCACGTCGACGTCGATTGCGTCCGTCAGCTTGCGTTCAAGGCCCAACGTCGTCTCGAAGGCGCGCTGCGCGCCCAGGCTGGGTGTGCCAAACGGCGCTGGCGACAGCTCCTGAGGCTGTGGCGCTTGGCTCGTCATGCCCGTCGCGCCCTTGAGCGTCCACGCGTCGTTGGCGGTGAAGCGGACGTTGAGACGCGGGCTCGCGGTGTTGTCGATTCGGTCGCGGACACGGCCGCCTGGGGCGTCGCGATAGCTGCGGAAGAAGTCGACCCGCACGCCCGCGACTACCTCCAAGCCCGGAAACATCGCGAAAACGCCGTCTACCCACAGCCCAGGCGCATAAAACGAGCCGGACTGGCTGATGGACGAGACCGACCCGCCGCCCGGTGCCCCGCCGCCAGGGCTCGGCTCGCCGCCGTTGGAGGGCGTCGCGGGCAAACGCAGGCTGATGGTGTAGGGGTTCCAGAGCCAGTCGATCCCGGCGCGCAGCTTGACGGGCCCGCGTCCCAGCTCAAGGTCGCTGCGCAGGGTCACGTCGAGGTTCTCCAGCTCAAAGGACAACGCCTGGCCGACGGCGAGGCCGATGCGGTTCGGCGTGGCCGCCAAGGTCACGCGGCCGGTCCAGTCGTCGGCGTTGTGGCGCAGCGTGCCGATGACGCCGCCAAACTGAATGCCGCTGGTGATGCTGCCGCGCGCATCGGGGAAGGCGGCCGGGGGCTCGGGGACTACAGCGGTGAGCTTGTCGTCGCTCGCGAACGCGAAGAGCGTCAAATTCGTCCGAGACGACAGCCGATGGTCGATTTTGAGCTGTGCGTCCCAATAGCGCGGCGCGACGGTGAGCGGCAGCAAGTCATCCGGCAGCAACCCCAGCACGGCGTCGATGTAGCTGCGCCGACCGGCCACCGCGATGTCGGTGTTCTCGCCGAGCGAACCACGCAGGTAAAAGCCAGTGTGGAACACGTTGGTCTCGACGTAGCCGGTCCAAGGTTGGGCCTTGCGCGGCAGCCGCAGGCGCGACTGAACCAGTCCGCCGAGGCGACGGCCGTAGCGCGCCGAGTAGCCCGACGGCGAGAAGTCGACCCCCTCGAGCAGGTCGGTGTTGAACACCGAGTAGATGCCGCCGAAGTGGTACAGCTGCGGGATAACCACGCCTTCGACGAGCGCCTGCGAGTCCTGCGGCGCGCTACCGCGCACGATGAGGAACCCTGCCCCGCCAGGTGGGCGCGCTACGCCCGGCAGGTTGAGCACGACCTTGAAGCTGTCGCCGTAAACGCCGGGAATCCGGTCGATCTCCTGCTTGGAGATGGAGCGCTTGGCGACCTGACCAGGCTCCCGCGGCGCCGTGGCCGTGGCGCGGTACTGGGTGTAGGACTTGCGTTCCGCTCGGAGCGACACCGTCGTACTGGTCGATTTCTTGAGCCGTACCGTGCGGCGAACGGGTTTGTGGTCGGTTCCCGGCGCGTACACTTGCACCGCGCCCGCGCGCTGGTCATCGAAGTAGAAACGGCCCTCGCCGTCGGTGTAGGTCTCCGTCGCGCGACCCGGCAGCACGACCAAGGCGCCGACGATGGCGCGTCCCGTGCCGCGCTCGCGCAGTCGACCCACCATCTTGGCCGGATTGCTCACGGCCGCGCGCGCCGGCGTCGTCTGTCGTGTGGGCTTCGCGGCGCCGGTCGGAGCGCGCTGAACGGCCGGAATCACGGCCTTGACGACGGATTTGAAGACGGGTTTGAAGACGTAGCGAAACCGGATGCGGACCGACACCGGCTTGCCGCCGTAGCGCGCTGGCTCGAACAACAGCTGCTTGCCCGCCGCGAGCGCCGCCGCGTCAAACTGCGCACCAGCGGAGGTCTCCACGCTGAGCGCGCGCACGCTGCCATCCACCGCCAGCGTCAACGCCAGCACGACGGTTCCGCGCAGGGCTCGGTCGAAGAGCGCTTTGGGGTACGTCGCCTTCACGTAGCGGACGAGCTTGGGCGGGACGAGCGTCGATTTGGCCGGATCGTTCGCCGCAGGTTGGTTTGGCTTGGCGACGGACTTGGCGGCTGGCTTGGCGCGCGCGGCGCCCGGCGTGGCGCACAGGATGGTGGCGCTGCCCACGAACGCGAGCAGGACGAGCGCCCGGAGCGCTCGCGGGCGACACGGGCGACACGGGCGACACGGGCGACACGGGCGAGCGGCGTCCCGGTGATCTGCGACCCTCTCTGGCGGCTGCCGCGTGGGGGTACTGAGGGGAACCGGCATGGGACACTCCGACGGCGTTCTGCGCCACCCCGTCGTAATAGTCGTTTTGGTCGAATACTGCAAGTAAAAAATCGACCATTCATCGAATTCCGCTTGACGAAACGACCGAAACGACTATTATGAACAGCGCGCCGCCTGTCCGCTGCGCACGATCCGGAGCGCACCCATGGCCACGTCTCTGCAGCCTTCAACGCCCGCGCTGCCCCTCCCACCCGTCACCCGTCTGCGGATGCTCGTCGGCTGTGTCCTCGTCGCGAGCGCCACCGGCTGCGGCGGCGATTTTGCGCCGCCCTCGCTGGTCAAGACCGTGCGGGTGCTGGCCATACGCGCGCAGCCGCCGTTTCTTCCGACCACGCCGTCAGCGACGACGACGTTGGACGCGAAGGTGGTGGGGGTCGGCGCGGGGCAAGCCCTGTGCCACGCCTGGGGGCTGTGCCTGCTGACGACCACGCAAGCTGGCGCATTTCGCTGCGCGGATCCGGCGCTGCAGCTCAACCTCGGTACGACGCCGAGCGTCACGGTGGACTTCGCCCAGGTCATGACGCTGACACTGCAGGCGCAGGCCTATGCGGCGAAGCTCGGTCGGTCCTTCACCGGCGGGCCGCCAGCGAGCGACAACCCGGGGGCCGCCCCGGAGAGCGTGCCTGTCACTGTGTTGTTTGGCGTCGGTGAGCGCGACAGCTTTCCGGCCGGGTGTCCGGCGGATATCGACGCGTTCCTGACCACCGGCTGCGTCGATCGCGAGCGTTGTGTCATCGGCAGCAAGTCGCTGCGTGCGTTCACGAGCGGGCTGGCGCAGCACAGCAACCCACAGCTCACCGACCTGAAGGTCGGCGGCGCCAGCACGACGGGAGCGACGGTGATCGAAGCGGCGACCGGTGCACTGAACCTCGCGCCGACCTGGTCCCCAGACAGCCGGGAGGCCCGCCCTGACGATGGCGGCGCCCCGATCGAGGGGCTGCTTATGAGTTGGTTCAGCACGGCGGGCGCGTTCGCCAAGCAGCGGTCCTACGACGCGGCGCCGAGCAACACGCTGACGCTGGGCGCATCGGACGACATCGTCACCGTCTGGGTCGTGGTGCGCGACGGCCGCGGCGGCGTCGATTGGCTCGAGCGCCGGCTGCGGGCCAAGTAGCGCCGCCAGTGGACCACGCCCGATGCCCTCCCCGCCCTGGCCTCGTCGAGCAGCCTCGGGTCGACCTCAGGCCGGCTCACCCGACTCGGCGGCGCCGTGCCGCCCTGCGCCGCCGGCAAAGCGCGCAGCACCCCGTTGCGACTCGCCGGCGTTGAGCGCGACGCTGCCGTGGCGCAGCTCATTGGCGAGCGCTTGGTCGAGCGGCAGATCGGCCTGCTCCAGCGCCGACAACCGGTCCCCTCGCATAGCGAGCTGCGGCGAGGCGGCGAGCGCCTCCGCCAGCGCAAGCGCCGCAATCACGGCGTCTCCGTCGGGGACGACTCGATTGACGAGGCCCATCGCGAGCGCCTCCTGCGCGGTGACCGTGCGCCCGGTCAAGATCAGATCCATCGCATGACTCAGCCCGATGAGCCGCGGCAGCCGCACGGTGCCGCCGTCGATGAGCGGCACGCCCCAACGGCGGCACAACACGCCGAGCGTCGCGCTCGCGTCTGCGACGCGCAGGTCGCACCACAGCGCGAGCTCGAGGCCACCCGCCACGGCCGGACCCGCGATCGCGGCGATGACCGGTTTGCTCAGCGTCATCCGCGTAGGGCCCATGGGTCCGTCCCCGTCGGGCGCGATACGATTGCCGCGACCGTCGGCAAACGCCGTCAGATCAGCCCCAGAGCAGAAGGCGCCGCCAGCGCCGGTCAACACGGCGACACGCGCGTCCGCGTCGGCGTCGAACGCCACAAACGCCGCGCTGAGGGCTTCAGCGGTCGGTCGGTCCACGGCGTTTCGGACGTTCGGACGGTCGATCGTGATGAGCGTGACGGCACCGCGACGCTCCGTGTGCACTGTCATAGTTGGGGGCTCCTCGCGTCGTCTCGCGCCAGCGCAGCTCATCCTGTCACGCCAACGCCAGCGCGCCGTGTCATGGCGGCGTCAGCTCATCATCCCGGTGACACGCCAGCCCGTGGCGCCGCGTGTCAGGCGCAGCAACACGGGGCGTTTGCCTTCCGGCGTGGCGAGGTCGATGCGCACCAGCACGTGATCGTACCCGTGCAGCTGCGCCATGACCTTGTCGAGACGCGGGCCGCCGCAGGAGGCACGAACGTCGGAGAGCGCGCGCCAGGCGTCTGCCGCGACGCCGACAGCGCCCGGCGGCGGGAAGGCGGCCCAGCGCACCGTGACGATGCGAACCACCCCCGGCGGCGGGCGTTGCGCGTTGACCTTCGCCGCGACAGCGGCCCAGGTCTGCAGCAGCGTGCATCGGTCACCCCACGCCATCGGCAGGGTGGTGAAGTCGCGCCACGGCTTCGCGTCAACGCTCAGCAGACCGGTCATAAAGCCGCGCGCGACCGCCAGGGCGGCGAGATCCTTGGCGTTCACATTGGCTGTCGTTGGGGCGGGCTCTGTCTGGGCGGGCTCTGTCTGGGCGGGCTCTGTCTGGGCGGGCTGGCGCTGGGCGGGCTGGCGCTGGGCGGGCCGCTGCGCTGTGCGGCTGCAACCGCAGGTCGCGGCCGCAGCGATGAGCAACACCGGCAGCGCCCACGTCGCGCGGTTGTCGGGCCATCCGTCTCTATTCGCCATCGCGTCCTCCGGTCAGCCGCCTAGAACCACGCATCCTGCATGTCGCCATACGATGGCTCCGCGTCTCGGCACAGCTGCAGCAGATGGCCCGCTTTGGGCAGCTCCGTCGCGAAGTAGTACCGCGCCGCCTGCCGTTTGCCGAGGTAAAATGGCGCGTTCGGCGTCTGCGCGAGCCGCCGCGCGGCTGCTGTGGCCATGTCGAGCCAGAGCCAAGCGACCACCACGATCGAGAACGCCTCGAGATAGTCCGCGCTGTGCAGCAGCATGCCCGCCGCGTCACCCTGCGCCGCCTTGTCGCCAAGCGCCCGCGTGGTCTCACCCACGTCGCGAAGCGCGCCGCCGAGCTGCGCGCACCAGGATGCCTCCACGCCGATCGCCATCGCCGCCTCAACGGATCGCGTCATCTCACCGCCCAGCACTTGTACGGCCGCGCCACGGTCGGCCATCACCTTTCGGCCCAGCAAATCAAGGCCCTGGATGCCGGTGGTGCCCTCGTGAATGCTGTTGAGCCGCTGGTCACGCCACCAGCTCTCCACCGGATACTCGCTGGTGTAGCCGTAGCCGCCGTGCACCTGCATCGCCAAGGAGTTGGCCTCTAGCCCGCGCTCGGCCGGGAAGCTCTTGCAGACCGGCGTCAGCAGCCCGAGCAGCAGGCCGAGGCGGGCGCGCTCCGGGCCATCTGGCGTGTGGGTGGCGAGGTCGGCGAGCTGCGCGGTCTTGAGCACGAGCGCTATCCCGCCCTCCACGATGGCCTTCTGCCGCAGCAGCAAGCGTCTCACGTCGGCGTGAACCAGGATGGGCCGCTGCGGGCTGGTCGGGTCGCGATCCGCCATCGGGCGACCCTGCGGACGCGCCCGGGCATAGGCGAGCGCCTCGTGGTACGCCACCGAGGCTGCGGCGGCGCCCTCCACGCCAACGGAGATGCGGGCTTCGTTCATCAGCTGAAACATGCAGCTCATACCCCGGTTTTCCGGGCCTACAAGCCAACCGCGGCAGTCGCCCTGGTCGCCATAGGTCAGCCCGACCGAGGCGAGTCCGCGCGTGCCGATCTTGTGGATGAGTTGGCTGGCGTAGACGTCGTTGTAGACCAGCCCGTCGGCGGTCGGTCGCCGCGCTGGCACCGCGAAGAGCGACACGCCCTTGATCCCTGCGGGCGCGCCGTCGATCCGGGCCAGGGTGAGGTGCACCAAGTTCTCCGTGATGTCCTGGTCGCCGCCCGAGATGAAGATCTTGGTGCCACGTAGGAGGTAGTGCCCTTGATCGGTGGGCGTCGCGGCGGTGCGCAGATCGGCGAGGGAGCTGCCGGCGTCCGGCTCCGTCAACGCCATAGTTCCGGCCCAGCGGCCTGCATACATGGGCACCATGAGGCTGGCGCGCAGCGCATCGTCGCCAAACACCTCGATCAGGTGGGCCGCGCCCGACGTCAGGCTGACGTAGCCAACCGCGGCGAGGTTGGCGGCCATCATGAGGAGCATTGCTGCGGAGGTGACGAGCGAGGGCAGCTGGAAGCCACCGACGTCTTCTGAGCGATCCGCGGTCAACACACCCAGGTCGACCAGCTGGGCAAAGAGCTTCTTGGCGAGGGGATGAACGTGCACGCGACCGTCGATGAGCTGCGGCGGCGCCCGATCCATCAGCTGATAGGCCGGGTACAGCTGCTCGCGGGAAAACCGCCGGATCGTGGCGAGGTACATGTCGACGGTCTCGACGGAATGCGCCTCAAACGCCGGCAATTCAAGCAACGAGGCGACATCGAAGACGTCGCCGAGGAGAAATCGAATGTCCGCGTCGCTGACGAGGGGGTTGCCGCTGCCGCTGGGGGGATTGCTGCTCGAGGGATTGCTCACGCGGGGCCTCCTGCACAAGACCGGGCAGACGGGGGGCGCTGCGCGGGTCGGATCGGTTGCTTTGGTATACTGCGCCGTCAGAGTCTGGTCACCCTCGGGCGCGGTCGGCATCTACGCTCACTCGGCGCCGACGGTAGCGAGCAGCCACGTCGGCGCCTCTGACGGGGGCACACGATTGGCCTGCCAGCTCGACACTCCAGTCCCCACCAGCACCGCGTCGAGCCCTGCGCACCTCGCCCCCAGCACGTCCGTCGCGAGCTGATCGCCCAGCATCACGGGGTTCTTGACGCCAAGCCGAGCGATGGCCGCGGCGAAGATGGGGCCGTGAGGCTTGCCGAGCAGCGTCGGTGTTGGGGCCGCCTCGCCGAACCGCAACCGCAGCGCGTCGCTCAGCATGCGGGCCATGGTGCCGGCCGCGAACCCGAAGCGAGCCGGCGCGGCGTTGTAGATGAGGTCGGGGTTCGGCGCGACGATGGCCACGGGTAGACCGCGGTCGAGGCGGTGGATCGCGGTGCTGAGGGCCGCGTCCATGGCGGCGAGGAAGTCAAAACCGGCCTCGTCGCACAACGCCAACACCTGCCACGTCCGATCGCCTGGCGCCACGAGCGGGTTGCCGCCGGCGAACGCTCGGGCGGAGGCCGGCCCCAGCAAGCAGGTGGGCACGCCTCGCAGTCCGTTGTGCGCCAGCCACTCGGGCAAGAGCGAGCCGGAGGAGACGATGCGGTCGGCGGCGACGGGTAACCCCCACGCTTGGTAGCGCTCGGCGGCGTTAGCGGGGGTTTTTGAGGCGTCATTTGTGACGATGAGCCAGGGTTTGCCCGCGGCGTCGAGCTGGCGCAGGAACGCGGCGGCGCCCGGCAATTGGCCGCCGCCGTGTACCAGCACACCGTAGGCGTCGAGGAGAAAGCCGTCGTACTGACGCAGCAACGCGGCGACGGTGGTGCAGGCAGGCGGCGTCGACGCAGCCCGAGACGTCGGGGGAGTTGGCGCAGTTGGGGGAGTTGTCCGTGCCATCGACCACCTCAAACCCGGGATTGTCGGGTCGATCGTTGTGTAGCGGGACGGCGCCCGACACGCAACGCGCGCTGCTGGATGAGCAGGATGGCCCCGATGACGCGGGAATCACGTCAGCCGTCGTCACTTGACCGGCGCGACGACCGGCGGCCATGCTGCCGCGGTCCCTTTGCCTGTGTATTTTTCGCCCCGGAGCCAGTCATGTCCCGCCACTCTCTCCGTTCGCTCGCGGCCAGCGCCGCCGCCCTGACGTGCCTGTGGGTCACCTCAGCCGGCGCCGCCGTTCCGGTCACCATCGCGGTCGAGGGTCAATTGCTCTCGAGCGGCGGCGCGGCGGCTGTCGATGGCAGCTACACCCTGACGTTTGCGCTCTACGCGGCGACCTCATCGGCCAAGGGGACGTGGACGGAGGCCGCCACCGTCTCGCTCGTCGGCGGGCGCTTCACCCATGCGCTGGGCAGCGTCAAGCCGCTCTCGGCGGCGTTGGTAGACAGCAGCGGCGCCGCCTGGCTCGGCATCCAGGTGGGTCAGGACGCGGAACTGCCCCGACGCCCGCTGCATGCGGTGGCGACGGCGCTGCGTGCCTCCGTGGCCGAGGGGTTGGTCTGCACAGGCTGCGTATCAGCCGTCGCGGCGGGCTTCGCTTACGCGGGGTCGACGACCAAGGGTGGCCCAGCGTCCGACCTGCAATGCAGCGGCTGCGTCTCGGTGGCGGAGATGAAGTTCGACGGCGACGTCGACCTCGGCAGCAACAGCTTCAAGGCCAAGAACGGCCTATTCTCGGGCGATTTGGTTGCAAACACGGTCACCGCGACGACGTTCACAGGAGACGGCAGCAAGCTGACCGGCGTGCAGATCGGTGGCGGATCGTGCAAGTCCGGCGAGGTCATGGTCGGCGTTAAACCCGACGGCAGCGTGCTGTGTGGCGTCGGCGCGGGTGGCAACAACACGCTCGGCGGCATGTTGACGACGGTCTTCGACGAGACCGCCAAAGTGGCGGGGCTGCCGGCCGCGATCCCCGACAATACGGGCTTGAAGGCGACGCTCCAGGCGACGTTCGGCGACGTGGGCACCGCGATGACCATCAAGGTGCACATCGCGCTCTCCAACAGTGACCTGTCGAGCGTCGCGGTGGTCTTGCTGCCGCCGGACGACAAGAAGACGGGCATGACGGTGTGCGACCCGTGTGGCGCGAAGGATGCCAAGGCCTATAACGTGACGCTGACGGAGAAGTCGACGCTCAAGAGCGGCAGCCTCGCCGCCATGATCGGCAAATCCATGGCGGGGGATTGGTCGCTCGCCGTGCTCGACACCTCCTTCTGCGTCGCCCAAGCCCCTGGCAACGCGGGTCTGTGCGACCTCGTCAACAAAACAGACGGCAAAATCAGCGCGTTCGCGGTCTCTGGCACCGTCACGTCGGGTCAGTCGGTCAAGCTCGGCGGCACGCTGCAATTCGGTCAGCTCGCGGCCGCGCCGTTCGTCTGCGAGCCTGTGCGGGCCGGCCACACCTACTTCGACACCAAGCTCGCCAAGCTGCGCTACTGCGACGGCACCATCTGGCGGGGGCTGACCGACAGCTGCGGCAACGGCGTCCTGGAGTCGGGTGAAGCGTGCGACGACGGCAACGTGACCACGGATGATGGCTGCAGCAGCACCTGCGTGGCGTCGGTCGGCTTCGCGGCGACCAACCCTGGGCTCTCGTGCTACGACATTCAGCTCAAGGGCAAGGCCAGCGGGATCAAGCTGAAAGACGGCAAGCACTGGCTCGATCCGAACGGAGGCGACCACGCGGACGCGTTCCCCATCTACTGCGACATGACGACGGACGGCGGCGGCTGGACGCTGATCATGAAGACGGGCAATGGCACGGCCCACGCTTGGTCGACGGCGGCACAAGGCGCCGAGAGTTTGACCTCGCCTGCGTTGCCGGCCAGCAACGTGCACAACAAGGTCTCCGATGCGGTCGCCAATCAGATCAAGGACGCGACCAAGAAGGGCACAGAAGAGATCGCGATTCGGATGCACGAGTCGCAGGTCTACAACGTGAAGAAGTACGGCAAGCAGTCGTGTACAATCTGCACGAGCTACGCCGACAAATGCAGCAGCAACTGTGTGTTTGCGACAGGGACTTACGCCACCACACCTTCGTACAAAAACCTGACCAACAGCGACGACTGGAAGTACTACCTCGGCGCCGCAAACATCGGCGCGGCGCGCGGCTGGGAACGCATGAGCCTGTACGGCCGCGCGAAATACGGCTTCCACTATGGGTGGATCGGGGACTCGCTCGGCGGCACGCTGTGGGTGAAATAGACCCGGCTGCGGCCAATCCTCGGTTTGGGACTAGCTTGAGGTGACGGCGTCCGGCGAGCCCGCGGCGAGGAGGTCACATGGCGCGGGTCGAGTGCTGGCGAGCCGATATCCTAGAGTCTGTGCACCCCTTCTCAGCGGTCGTTGCGCGCGGCGACGACGTCCTGGGACGCATTGGGCCAGCCTGGCACACCACGATGCGCTCGGCCGCCAAGCCGTTTCAGCTGACGACGAGTCTGGACGTGCTCGGCGCTGATAGAGCGGACACCAGCGGCGTCAGCAGCGGCGAGCTGGCCATCGGCACGGCCTCCCACAGCGCTGAGCTGGCCCACTTGGCCCGAGTTCGCGCGGTGATGCAGCGTTACGGGGTCACGGAGTCCATGCTGCGCTGCGGCGCGCACGCCCCCGTCCACACAGCGTCGGCCGACGCCGTGCTGCGGCAGGGTGGCCAGTTCACCGACATCCACAACAACTGCTCAGGCAAACACACGTTCATGGTCGCGGCCTGCCTCAGCCAGGGTTGGCCGATGGACTATCGACCGGCCACGCATCCGCTGCAACGCCGGATTCTGGGGCAGATCACGACCCTGGCCGGTGAGGGACCACGGCTCGGCGTCGACGGCTGCGGCGTGCCGACGTTTGGCCTCTCGCTTGTGGCGATGACGCGGGCCTGGAGCGCGTTGGCGCGCGCGATGGTGGAGGCGCCGCGATCGAACCTCGGCCGCGTCGGCGCCGCGCTGGCGGCCGAGCCCTACCTCGTGTCGGGCACCGACCGATTGGAGCCTGCGCTCCTCGCTATCGCGCGAGAGCCTATCGCCGCCAAGATCGGGGCGGAGGGGCTGTTTTGCATGGCCTTGCCGCATCGCCGGGTAGGGATGGTGGTGAAGATTCACAGCGGCCACTCCGACGCCCTCGCAGTCGCGGTGTTGCATGCCCTGGTGACGCTGATCCCAGGCGCCATCGAACCGCCCCAGGCGTGGCCCTGGGCGGAGGTCGCGAACGTGGTTGGACGGGTGGTGGGCAGGCGCGTGGTGGGGTGAATCGTTGGGCGCAGCGTGGCGGCAAGTGAGACCCGCCACGCGCCGCGCCTATACTGCGACGCACACCCAGTCAGCCTGCTATCCGAGCAGCGCGGTCGGTCATCGATCATGTCTGCCACACCACCAGACTCGGCCCGCCCCGTGCGTCGCACGCGCTCCACCCTCCCTACGTACCTCGCCGCTGGCTGCGCCATCCTGATCGTGGCCGTCGCGTGGCTGACCATCCGGCGCCAATTCCGCGCCAACGCCGACCGCGACGTGGTGTACGTGCTCACCACGGTGGTCGACACCACCCATTATGCCCTTGAGCGCTGGTTCGATACGAACCGCACCGCCGTCCTCGGTTGGTCGCTGTCGCCGCTGGTGCTTGACGCCACGAAGACGCTCCTCGCGGTGCCGAACACCGCAGGGGCGATGAGCGACACCCCAGCGCAGGCGTATCTGCAGGTGCTGCTGACGGCCGCCATCGCGGCCTCGTCGTATCAAGGTTGGGCCCTCATCGGGCCGGACGACATCACCATGGCCGGTTCGGCAACCGCCGACGTTGGCCACGTCACCCTGCTCAGCCAGCAGCCAGACTTCCTCAAGACGGTGTGGTCGGGCACGGTCGCGCTCAGCGCGCCGCAAAATACCAAGCTACCCCTGCTTAGGGGCAACCAAGGACCGAGCGAGGAGCTCCCGGCGATGTTCATCGCCGCGCCCATCAAGGACGAGATTGGCAAGCCGGTCGCGATCGTCGCGCTGCAGATCGACCCGCGCACACACATCTGCGCCCTGCTCCGCCGCGCTCGGCTCGGACGTACCGGAGATACGTACGCCATCGACACTAGCGGTAACGTGCTCAGCGAGGGCCGATTTTCCGGGCGTCTCGATGCGCTCGGCCTGCCCAAGGCCGGCTACTGCAGCTTCTTCGGGCTCCAGGCGCGCGACCCCGGACCGCGTCCTACCCGCGCCAGAGACGGCCGGCGTTCAGGGCCGAGCGCGGCCGAGACACGTCCGCTGACCCGCATGGCGGCGGCCATCGCGCTGCGCCAAGGCGGGCTCGCATTCGACGGGTACAGAGACTATCGCGGCGTCGACGTGGTCGGCGCTTGGCGCTGGAGCGACCGCCTTGGCGTCGGCATCGCGGCCGAGCAGGACCTGGACGAGGCTTACGACACGTTCACCTCAAACCGACGCGCGATCGACCTGTTCGGCGCGATCATCATCGCCCTGATCATCTGGGGCACGATAGCGTCCGTTCGTCAATCGCGTTGGATGACGAGCTTGAACCACGTCCTTGAGCGCAAAGTCTACGAACGGACCCGCGACCTATCGGCCGCCCAAAGCCACGTTGAGACCGCGATGTCGCAGTTCCGGAAGTTCTTCGATCTCTCCCTCGCCCCGGCCTGCATCGCCAACACGGATGGCCGCTTTCTGCGCGTCAACTCAGCCTTCGCCAACACCCTCGGCTATTCCAGGCAGGAGCTGACCAACCGCTTGTTTCTGGAGCTGGTGCATCCCGACGACGTCGAATCCACCGTCGCCGAGATCGCCAAGCTCGCAGAGGGGCTGCCGACCATCGACTTCCAGAACCGTTTTCGACGGGCGGATGGCACGTGGTGCTGGCTGTCGTGGACGTCCGCTCCCGCCACCGACGGTGCGCTCTACGCTGTCGCGCGCGATGTCACCGCCGAAATGCAGACTGATAGCGGCGTCCGGCCGGAAGCAGCGACACGCTGATGCTGCACTACGACGCCATGTTCGTGCTGCTGATAGCGACTAGCGTGTGTGTCCAGTGGGTCGCGTGGCGTCTGCGGATGCCGGCCTTCGTGCTCCTGGCCTTCGCCGGCGTCGTGTTGGGTCCGGTCACCGGTCTGCTCGCGCCGCAGCAACAGCTTGGCCCCTGGCTCGAACCGCTGATCAACATGTGTGTGGCGATGATCCTGTTTGAGGCGGGCCTGCACTTCGAGCGCCGAGAGATCCAAGCGGCGGGCCCGACGGTGTGGCGCCTGGTGTCGTTGGGTGTGCTGATGTCAGGGGCGTTGGGCGCGATCGCGACCGTGCTGGTCGGCGACATCTCGTGGCCGATCGCGATTCTGCTCGGCGGGCTGCTCGTCGTCACCGGTCCCGAAATGGTGCTGCCCCTCATGCGACACGTCGGGCTTGAGACGCACACCGCTGCGGTCCTAAAGTGCGAGAGCATCCTCGTCGATCCACTCGGCGCGCTGATCGCTGTGCTGATCTTCGAGTATCTCCTGTTCAGCGCGAACGGAGACCTGGATCACCCTCTCCTGCAGCACTTCCTCCTCGGCGCGGTCGTGGCGGTGTCGCTCGGCGCTGTCGGCGCTTGGCTCATGGTGACGGCGCACAACCGGGGGATCCTGCCCGATTCGCTCACGGCGCCTGTGGTCTTCGGCGTGGCGCTGGGGGTCTTTCTGGCGGCCAACCTGGTCCAGGCTGAGGCCGGACTGGTGGCGGTCACGGTCATGGGCATCGTCACGGGATGGATGGGGCTCTCGGTCCTCCCGTCGCTGCGACGGTTCGAGGAGAGCGTCTCGGTGATCCTCGTCTCTGTGGTGCTGATCCTGCTCACAGCAGCGCTCGATCCGGCGCTGATGGACCTGATCGACTGGCGAATAGTCGTGTTGGTGCTGGTGCTCGGGCTCCTCGTTCGGCCCTTCGCGGTGGCCATCGCAACAGTCGCAAGTGGGCTCA
>ERZ889078.1747-NODE-1747-length-16698-cov-6.911134_pt1 | contig 16698 bp, 10 predicted proteins | sample MGYA00521266_ERZ889078 | MGnify/ENA primary metagenome ERZ889078 (study PRJEB32303, sample SAMEA104408618) | aquatic metagenome | biome: Brackish water; feature: Pelagic; material: water | place: Baltic Sea | collected 2014-06-16T06:34:00 | depth 76,534 m ...
CTCTTCCGAGGTCTGCTCATGTCTGATACCTTTTAGAAGATCCGCAACAGACTGACGTACTGCACAAAAATCACCAGTGATTTTGAGCGTTCACCAGGTCGCTAAGTCAACAAGCGCAGAGGTTCAGATGATCGGAAACCAGACACCTTGGCTCATCTCACAAGACGACGTAGATCGTGCGCTCGCAGGCGTGGCCGACTCCGCCGCGCCTCAAGTCCTCGTGACGCTCCGGGGCAACGGCAAGGGAGTCGGAGCTGAAGAAGAACACGCTCTACCGATCGGCGTAGCCCTGAGCGCAGCACTCGCCGGTCCTACGCACTCAATGACGATGCTCGTCGGCTACTTTAGCGATGGGGCAGGGTTTGAACCGGCTGGCGACGCAAGCCCGATCGGATTGATCTGCCGTGAAGCAGCCGAGGAGCTGGGACGCCCGTGGTTCTCGGTTTTCGATCAAGCTTCTGTCGGCGAGCCAGATCATCCCGGCAGCTTGGAGTGGAATGACAAGTCTGGGTTCCGGCTACTCTTTGGTGCGTTCGGCGGACGCGCGCGGGCATCTCGCCTCGCCATGGAGAGCTATTGGTGGCTTTGCCGCTGGCGCCAGCTTGCTCCCGCTGCGGCTGAGGCGTGGTTTGATTCTGTTATCCAAGGCGCGAGAGACGCGCGTCAACACGCGTATGAGGTCAAGAGCGGCCCTCAAGCGCGTGATTTCCGTGAACTTGCAGCTTGGTTGTGGCAGGCGGGTGGGACGCCTGTCGAACGCCTGTCCCCGTTGCCCATCATTTGGGATGAGGCGGCTTCCGCCGACCTTGAAACCCGAATCTCCGATGGTCGTGAGGCCGAGGCGTTCAAAAAATGGCGTGACACGTGGCGGTGTGGTCACGAATACCTAGCCATCGCTTCACAACTGGCCAGTTTCTTCACGCTGCGTGGAGCTCACATCAAGGTCCAACCAGTTCCAGCCAAGGGTGAAGACGGGATCTTCCACGGCAAGTTGTATCTCATCGAGCGCGGCGGCGGCTCCTCCGGCGATGCTGAATTCGACACGCCGCGCGACACCGTTGCGGTGATGGGCTCAGCAAACTGGTCTTCGGCCGCGCTCTTTGGCACCGGGCTGAGACGAAACACAGAACTCTCAAGCTTGGTGCGTGCGCGATCCTGGCCGTGGCAACGGCCGATTTCGGCAGACGGCAGCTATGGTGAGCGGTTGGTCTGGACCGGACGCGAGCTGTTCTTCGACCAGGGTGAGGCGACGCTACTCGCTCACTGGGCAAGCGCAGTGGAGAGCCTGCCCTCTTGGTCAGACATGTACGCCCTCATGGAGTTGGCGCAGCGGCGAGGGCAGGCTGCGTCACAAACCACAACCCAATTTGCCTGCTGTTTCGTGCAGCCGAAGTGGGCGAACACACAAACACGCGACTCGTGTTCGCGAGTGATCCAGGCGCGGTGCCCGCACAAACCGTCGAGTGCGCCGCGTGGCCACCGGCAATTCCGGGGTTGGACATCGAACGACCGCTCATGTGGCTACAAGAGTCCTATCTGCTGATGCTACGGCACGCGGACGCGCGGATCCGGCCTATCATCCAACCGTTGGTGGGGCGGTAGCGGTGCGGAGTCGAATTGCCCATCCGGCAAAGGGCACCTCATGTCCTCGGATCGGATGGCTGGTGCTTTCGCGTGGATCGGCAGATCGGATGTTGGACGGCGATTCAAGTGAATCGGTCATGAGCGATGTACGATAGCCGAACCCAATGCAGACGGGATGATGCAAGTCCGCGTGCATTGCGGGGAGCTGTGTACCCCAACCGACCCACGGCAAGCGCGCGCAACTGGTTGTGTGGTGGCGCCCCACATCTACGCTGCCGTGGTCTACGCCGGCGGAACTTCGCACCTAGTCTTCTGCGTTTCCACTTCTTGCCACGAACGCGAGGGCGCGGCACCTGAGGTGCCTGAACATCTCAGATCAGCCGACTCTCCATCGAGGCAGAGGCGATGACGCGGCTCCCCTCCCGACGTGATCCGTAGCTCTTGAGACCACTGGGAAAACCATCTCGGTGGACGCAGGATGCGACCCCCTCATGTCAGACTGAGCACAGCTGCAACGTCCAACCCCCACGGAGGACCACAGCAACCCATGAAACCAAAGCTGCTCATCACAGACGCGCAGTACGTCAATCACCCTCCAGTTCTGTCGCTGCGCGTGGGTTGCAGGCAATGGTCGCTCGTCCCGAACGGTGGATCGTTCAAGCAGACACGCGTGCTCGCAGGCGGCGAATGGCAGTTCAGTTCCGGCGCGCCCGCCGCTGACTGGCTGGCCGCTATCGTGGCGACGGGCCACCCGCTGCCGCACGTGCAAACCAGCCTCGAACGCTGGTGGCAGGCGCTCTCCCCGGAGGCCCACGACGAGCTGCATCATCGCATCGCTCGCAAGTGGCCGACGGCCTTGCTGCTGGCGCGTGATTCAAGCTGTCGGCCGCTCTGGCGTCGCAACCCCGCGCTCTGCACATTGCTAGCCCGCTCGATCTACCAATCGGAACCGTCGGTCGGTGCAAGGCGCCCACAGCACTCGGTCGCGATGCCCGTCTGGCTCCTTCACCTCGCAGGTTCGAGTGACCGCGACATCGGCCGTCGGCTCAACCTGCCGGACCTACCGTGGTGCACCCGCGCCATCGGTCGTCTCGTACACGCTAGCTGTGACGTCTTCACCGTAGCGTCCCTGGTCGACATGCTCGATGACCGTCTGGCGCACCCGACCGTCAGCGCGTCCGGGTGGCCGGACGCCAAACGGAGCCTAGCCAAGTTCCTGCAGCATTTACCGCGCCTCAACGCTGGGGTCGTGACGCTGCTGCGCATGGTGGGCCCGCGCGCGCCGCTGCACCCCTCGCTACTGCGGACCGTTGCGGACACGACTGCGTGGGACCTACCAGCGAGGGCCCGGTCGGTGATGGCACCCCTCGCGCTACTCGGTCAGCTGCTCGCGCCGCGTGGGCGGGTCTGGCATAAAATCGCGCGCCTGCGCACGCTCGACGAGCTGCTTGGACTCGCTCGATTCCATGCGAAAATGCTCGCGGTAGACGGAAAGTTCCCGTTGATGGTTATGGCAGACGGAGACTTCGGTCCCGCTCCCGTGCCGGAAACACGGCGTATCAGGGCGCTCCGGACCGCGCGCCATGTCATAGCGGAGGGGCGCCTGATGGAGAATTGCCTCGCCGACCCGGCGCAGCACCTCGACGCACATTTGGGCCGCGCCTACTACTATCAGCTGGTTAGCCCACAGCGCGCTACGATTGAGTTGGTGCGCGACGACAAGACGCCGGGCGGCTGGCGCCTTCGCCAGCTGCTTGGCGCCAGCAACGAACTCATCCCACCCTGGACGCGTGCGATCGTCAATCTGTGGTTGGACCAACACGCGACTCGATCGCAGCACGCGCTACGTGGCTTGCATCGTGGCCAGGACCGCATGAACGACCTAGCCTGGCTCAGTATTATCGCGGACGAGGCTGGCGCTAGCGAGCGTGGCGCGAGATGCCCTGGCGAGACCACCGAGAGCGGACCCACAGCATGAGCCTCCTGGCCTGTTCACCGGCAGCTGTTCCAATGTCTGAGCCAGACGCGCAGCGCTTCCGGCTGAAACCCGTCTACACGTTTCATGTCAGATTGGGTTGTCCCACCGCGTCTATCGCATCAGACTGGTTGCGCAACACAAAAGACACTGCAGCGCCCGCCAACCCTCACCGTAGCACCTGAAACGGGCGCGCCCCCCCAATGGAGACGACCATGCATATCGATCTAGGCCTCGCCATGCGCATGAGCCCCAAACACGGCTATCAGGATGCCTACGCGGCCTACGACTGGCGCAACTTGGAGGTGCGACAGGCCAACCGTGGCGTGCTGTTCGTCGTGACCGATGGCGCCGGTACCGCCGATTTTGCGGCCGGCGCTGCCAAGGAAGGCGCGAAGGCGTTCGCGCCCTTCTTCACCGACGCGTCCGTCCCAGCAAATGAATCTGGACTGCGCACGCTCGCCGCGGCGGCCGATCAACGGGTCGCTTCCTGGGGCTTTTCCGAGGGCACCGACCGACCAGTCGGCATCGCAGCGATGACGGCTGTCTGGCTGAGTCCCGACAAGCACGCGGTGATCGTGCAGGCAGGCGACACCGCCGCGTTTCGCATCATCGCGGGCAAGGACAGCGGCACCGCGATCCGCCTCACGCCTGACGACAGCGTGGGACACGGCCTGCTGCGCTATCTCGGACGAGGTGACGCCCAACAGTTTCACGTGGAACCACGACCGTTCAGTGATGGCGACACGATGGTGTTGGTGTCGGACGGTGTCACGAAGGTGCTGAGCGGCTTCGAGCTCGCGCAGATCGTGTTTGGTTCCAAGGATAGCCAGCTGGCCGCCGACAAGATCGCAGAGTTGGCGTTTGCGCGGCACGCTCACGACGATATTACGGCGCTGGTGGTCTATCTGGAGGATTGGGAGCGGGATGTGGGTGAGTAGTGCGGCACACCGGCTTTGCGGATGCAGGCCGCGTGGTTCACACTTAGACCACCGACGAACCTAACCGAGTCGCGCTGACGCTTTGCCATCACGCGAATGAACCCGCGAGTGAGGACAGGTCCGTGAACGCTCTCCGTCAGAACAAATCTCCAATTCCCGCTGGCCCTCGCCCAGACGCCCCCCTGCTGCATCATCTACCAGCCCCCAAGCTGGCCGACATTGTGGCCCTGCGCCTGACCTACCGCTGGTGTGACGGACCAGCTAGGCTTCCACCTAGCGGTAGGGCGCTTGCTCGGTCACCTCAACAAACGCACACCGGACACGCTCCGAAAAACGTGTCCACACGGTCCGGTCCTGCTGCGTCGCTCAACTCCTGGTTTCGGGAGCAGCTGCTGCATGGACTTCGCAATCAGGCTTGCCTCCACCTGCAAACACCACGTCCAGCGTGCGTACATTGCGATTTTAGTGTTCGAAAGCGCTGCCCGCTACCCGCCGTCTACCCCCCGCTCGGCAGCGGCGAAGGCCAACCACGTCAAGAGCTCGCCTCACTTCACAGCATCGACGTGCTGGCACAGGGGCCAGAGCTGCGGCTCGTGGCGGGAGACCTGGTTTTGGTCGACTTGGTGCTGATCGGCCCAGCCCTCCGCGGCGCCGGCCCACTGTTGAGTGCGCTCCGGGAGCTGGAGGGGGGCCGTCTACGCCTAGTCGGGATCGACAACCTCGTGCTCTCCTTGGACCGATTTGAGGCGCCGGTTGACCGCTGGCCGTTGCCTGTCAAGCGCCATCCAGTGCGCTTCGCCGATATCCCGCTCCTGCCAGTGGGCGATGACGCCACCGAAGCGCACCTCGTCGACTGGCTGACGACGACCGGCTGTCTGGAGCTTGAGCTGTTGACGCCGATGCGACTGACAAGGGGGAGCCGCGACCTAAACCATTTCGATTTGCCCGTGTTTACGGCGCGATTGTTGGGTCGACTGGCTTCGCTGCACGAGACTAGCGCGTGGCTCCAGCACGGTGATGCACCGTCAATACGACTCGACGATGAGGCGGTACGCGCTGAGATCGAAGCGCTGGCGGCGGCATTCACGGTCGATGCACGCACCCACGTGCACCAAGCCTCACGGCGGGGACACGGCGGTCACTATCATCCGGCAGGAGGCTTGCGCGGAGTCGTGCGACTGACGAGCGCCGAGCCGTGGGCGCTTCGCCGTCTCTCGCGCGCGCTCGTTGTTGGTGCCTGGATCGGCGTGGGGCGCTGCGCGACCATGGGGCTAGGCCGTCTGCGCGCCCGACCTGCGATAGCCCTGCCGCCGCTGACGACTCCGGTGCCCGGCTCGCGGGGGACGGCGGTCCCGCGGTTGGTGTCAGATTAACGATTGTGGCCGCGTCTACTCATCAACAAGGCAGACAAGCCGGCAACGGATAGGCCGGCGCGACGGAAGGCCGAGGCCTGTGCCAAGCGAGCCATGGCGAACCGACACCGCGTTCAACTCAAGGAGATCCACATGCGACGCTACTTCAACACCGCGCTGGCGAGTTCAATGCTGCCTGACGGTACCGTGCGGATTCGTACCCTCTCTCAATTGGAGGCGAGCAGTTGGCTGCGGGAAGCGCCGTTCCTGAACGCGGCGAATCCCAATCACGGCAACACGCTGGCGATGCTGTCCGCTAGCTTGGGTGTCGAGCTGAGAGCGTCGGCGGAGGGCGGCAAACTGTCCCTGGCGTCGGGAGACGTGTGCCTCGTCTCGGAGGTGCGGGCCTTGCCGCGAGTGACGCGGGAGTTCACCGACGCGGAGGTTGCGGCGGCGGAGGTGCGCTTGCGGTTGGTGGAGGTTGGTTGAGGCGTGGGCCCGCGGACACACGGCGATTCGCCAGGTGACCTGGTTTCTGTCCGAAGCAAGTAGTCCCTCAACTATGACGAAGGACTTCCAAGCGGTTCTGTAGACAGCGTTGACTGATCGCCTACGCGTGTTCGTCCAGCGCCCGGACATGGAATGAGAAATCAAGTCGATTCCTGCAGGTCAACCAGCTCGACCAGAATGTCGCCGAGCTCATCCAGCGCGTCGGCGGTATCGGCCAGCAAGGCGACCTGCAGGCGTTTGTAGTCGACAGGTGAAACGGGACGACGACGACCGATTCGTAGTTTGATGTCCTTCTCGACCTTGGCTCTGGCGTCCCGCGGCGGGATCAGTCCACGGCCCAATTCGCCTCCTTGCCGGTGGGCGAGGAAGTTCCGAATCCGCCGCGTCGGCCCAAGCTGATGTTTGATCCTGTAGATCCGATCCAAATGAGTCGCGACCTGGATCCCACGTCCTTCGAATGCCGCCGCGATCTGTGCCTTGTCGTGCGCTGCCAGCAAGTCCTCCGTCAGCCACTCCACGCCAAGGGACTGCAGAGACAGCGCAAAACCCTTGAAGCGATCAGCGTCGTCGGCCACCGACAGCAGGATCGCCACACCTGCCTCCCAGCCCCACTCTTCGCTGGACGCCTCTTGCTCGGTCATCGCGTAGACGGCGTCCAGCGTTTTTCGCCGTGCCCGCAACAGGCGCGCGACCCCGCAGCGAAGCGCTTCACTCGTGGCCAAAGTCTCGATGTCACCCCAACCATGCTCGCCACGCAGCGGTGACGCATGCCAACCCTGTTGGATGGTGGTCCGACAAGCACCGTCCTGGAAGTCTAGAATCACGATGGGACTTTCGTCGCCGTGCACAACCGGACACAGTAGCCGCCCCCCGTTTTTCACCTGCTTTCGCAGTGGGCGCGGGATGCGTGGGACGCTGCCATCGACGTACACACAGTCGAACTCATGACCGGGAAGTCCTGCGCTGGGGTCGCCTTGCTCGATCCGCACCACATGCCCGGCGGCCTGCGTCCCCTCGCTCAGCTGTGAGCGCAACCTTCGTCGCACCTCAACGCGGTCGTCCACGATGACAACGGACCCTGTAGGCGCGACACAAGCCGCGACGAGAGCGGCCATGTACCCGTCGCTAGTCCCGCACATTAGGACACGGGCCCCCTTTGTTAGCCGCATGAGCTTGAGCATCAAGGCAGCCTCGTCCGCCGCGATCGTCCACTGCGGTGTGGGGCCGACCTGACGAGGCTCGTGCTCCACGCGACCGGCGTAGACGCCCCAGTCCTGTACGCACTCCGCAGCTCGCCATTGCTCTTGAGGTCTCCCAACATCCAGCGCCGCGCCAGTGTACGCGAGGTGCCACAAATGCTTTGGCAGGAAGCGCTCTTGCGGCACCTCACGAAAAGCCCTGGCGATGCTCTCGTCGAGCAGGCACGCCGCCGAGAGTTCGCCGACGAGATCGCTGCGTCGTCGAGGTCGATCAACTCGCTCCCTCGCCTCACAAGCGGACTGCAATGCGGGCTGTAGTCCCGGCGGGATCATGAACGTGACCGCAGAGTCGCGCAGGTTGCCGGGTCGGAGGGTCTCGACGACCAGTCGCTCATCGACCAGCGCGTGACACGCCTTGACGCTGCGCCACGGGTTCACCTCATTTCGAAATCCGTACTGTCCAAGGTCCGCTTTCGTGGCGCAGCAGCCTGGATGCGCCACGAGCGCGGCGAGGATGATGAAGGCATCATCTGGCAAAGACGCAACAGCTTCAGCGACATCCTCGGGCGTTGGAAGACGATCCGACACGTCGACCCTACCCGGCTGATATCGACCTGCCTTAGTGCGAAGGGCGCCAGCAGCGCACGCTGACCTAAGAGCGTCCAGAACCGCCTCACGGGGATGATGATACCGCGACTCCTCGTGCAGCAGCTCAATGAACGCGTCTTCGGTGTGGGCACCCCTCATGTGGTGTATGGCGAACAGTAGATCGTCTTCGAGTGTCGTCATGAAACCTCTGTCGGCAGCAGCCCGCTCGCGGCGCCCTCAACCCGCTGCGGCGCGCAGCATAAGTGTGATCGTCGCACTGGGGAGCCCGTGGATGATGGTACGGTTCAGAATTGAGTCAAATGGGCTGGTAGGCTCAGTATCCCTGCCGCGGCATACGACTCCCGGCAGGTCCGCTCGCGTTGTGGACTTCTGTCGGTTCGGTGGCATTGTGGCCACGCGCCCTGTGCCAAGCTATGACTTGATAAATCCACTCACTCGGAAAGGGGTCGAATCGCCATGCACACCCATCTTGTCACCGTCCTCGGCCGCGGCCACACCAACCGCGACCCGAGCGCGCCGTCGGGGCGCTATGCCACCGCGACCTACCGCTTCGACGACGACCATCTCGAGACCTCGACGTTTTTCGGTCTCGCGCTGCTGCGATTCCTGAGGAGTCCCCCTGCCGGGGACGCGCCGAACAGCCTCATCATCTTGGGCACAACTGAGTCCATGTGGGACGGCCTTGTCGAGCTGCTCACTGACGCAAGTGACGAAACGGCCAGCGCGGCGGCCCTCAAGCTCTTTGTCACCGTCAGTGACAGGATGCGGCCCCTCAACACAGTTGACAAAGACCTGCTCGACGAACTCGGCGAGGCTCTCCAAACCCACCTGCGAAGCGGCGGCGCACGAGGACTGCAAGTGCGTTTGGGGCTCATCCCCGAGGCGCGGGACGCCGCCCAACAGCTGCGCATCGTCCATGGGCTATCAGAGCTCGTGGGCGATCGTGACCGCCTGTGGCTCGACATCACCCACGGGCTTCGGCACCAGGGCGCGATCCTCGTTTCTGCGGCCAACTATCTGTCGCATGCGCGGAGTTGCAAGGTCCTTGGAATCTACTACGGCGCTTTTGAGCTCCGTGGCCGCGGCGAACCGCCCGCCATCCAACTCGACGCCCTCGAACGGCTCGCAGCTTGGCAGGCGGCTATGGAGCGCTACGATGCGACAGGCGATTTTGGGGAGCTGACTCGCGTGGTTGAACCGACCCACCCGGAGCTTGGGCAAGCGCTCGCACGTTTGGGCTTCTTTGAGCGCTCATTTCAGCCCCAACGCGCAGCGGACGCGAGAGTGGCTGCGCTCGCAAGTCTCAACCAGGTCACCGACGGCACCCTCGCGGCGCTTTTTCGACCGCGTCTGCAGGCGCGCATTACGGGCCAACTCGCGGACGGCGATCTAGCGAGCCAACAGCTGACGCTGGCGCGCAAGGCCCTGGCGCATGGACAGCCGGTGATGGCCGCGACCTACGCCCATGAGTCCTGGGTCAGCGCGCACACGCAGTTCCGCGGGCTCGCACCGAGGGACCACGAAGCGCGCAAAACGGCGGTCCGGGGCAGGCACGGGGTCACTTGCAAGGCATTTCACGACCTACGCAAGCTGCGGAACGTACTCGTTCACGGCATGGGCGCCCACGTCGCCGAGCCTGGGGGCTGGCCCCAGCGCGCCCTGGTGAGTCAGGAAGCACTGACGGAGCGGCTCGACAAGTTGATTGCCATCAGCGGCTGTGCCGGTCTGTGTTCGCATGCCACGTGGGAGCGAGGGCTATAGTAGCGCGACGCTGTCAGGGTGGTCTGCTGCACACTGTTACGCGCCACAAGTGGGGGTTCATCTCCGCATGAACCCCACCACTTCCGCTTGTTCTTGCCAACCCTCACGGCCGTATGGTCCGCCGGCAGCGTCGGTCGGTGAGAACACCGTAAATGCAGCCTTTGAGCCGTCAGCGAGAGGAGCAACACCTGCTCGACCACCACAGGACGGCTCCTGGCATTGGAGGGCGTAGCCCTCTGGCTGGGGTGAGGCCTCCACGGCACCTCGGCCGCAGATGACGCACCGGTCGGTGTAGGCGAAGTTCTCTCGGTGGGCGCGAAGCGCGTCGGCAACGGTGGTGAGCCTTGTTTGCCGCTTGACCACCGCCACGAGGTCCTGTTTCGCCTGTCGCGCCTTGGCTTGGGACTGTCGTGTGCTTTTGTGCTGTTGACCACCGCCGCCGTGGGCGATGGCCGCCTCCAGCTGCGCCGTCTCCTCTTCAGTTTGACGTCGGAGCTCAGCGACGAGTTGCAGTTGGGCCTCAAGCTCTGCGGTCGTCCAGATCGTCTCCGGAAAATCGAGCCCCGGCAGCCCACGAGCCAGCGCCGCCAAGCGGGCCGGTCGCGCCGCCAAAAGTGGTGGCCACAACCAGGCTCGCAGCAGTCGTGCGAGCCACTCCACCGAGAGCGGTTCGAAGGGCGACACCGCTACGGTTAGCCACGGCTGCGCTGGCGGCATCACCTCCGAGTGAGTCCGTAGCGTCGGTCGGGGGCCACTGAGATCTCGACGTGGCGCGTTCGTCATGCCCTGTCCAGGCGCTTGGGAGCCGGTCCTGCGGCGCTGTAGGCACACCAGGGCGCGTTCGTCACGGCCATCGCTTGCTGGGACGGGTGGCCCGAGTGACCGCAACAGCGCGGCGATGGCGTCGTCGTCCTGGGCGCCGAGGGCCAGGGCCGCGGACACCAGCGTCAGCGACCGCGATGGGCTGCCCGTCGCGATGACACGCAGCCGTAACTCGTCGGCACCGGCATCCCACGTCAGCGTCAGCGGGAGGTCGTGGTCACGATGGACGAGCGTCAAGGTCGCGCCCGGCTCAAACCGCTGACTAGCCGTGACGGGTTGAAACCCATCGTCGTGGAGCGCGCGCAGGGTCAGCAGCGCGGCGAAGACGGTCATGCCCGCCATCACCCTATCGTCTTCGGCTAGGACGAGCGCCACGTCTGGGGCCGTCTCTCCACGTCGCTCGTGCAGCCGTAGCCACAGCAGATACACATGCTGATAGAGCGGGTGCTGAGTCAACACGTTGGTTGGGTTTGGCACACTGCGAAGTCGCAACGCCGGGCGAATCGCCCGAAAAAGCTGGGTCTCTGTCAACAATCTCAACCGACGCAGCCATCCCTCCAAGTCTTGTTGCACCTCAGCGGCGGCCTTCTTGTCGAAATCCGTCTCGTATGCAGCCCCCCACAGCTCGCAGACGCGCGCAGCGAGGGCGTGATGACCCGACGCGACGTCTTGGAAGCCAGCCACCACGTCCATGGCTTGTCGCACGTCTTGTAGCGCTCTCAATCGCGTCACCAAGGCGGTCCGCAATCGCTCAACCAACCCAGCGGCGGCGCGGTTCTCGTACGTCAGCAGCGATGCATCCCGCACGGTAGAGAGCACACGATGTGGTTGCACCCGCGCCAAGGTGCGGAATTTCCAATCTCGCGGGTGACTCGCCAAATGCGGCATGGTCCGCGGTCGCAAGCCTCGCGCGCGGTGGACCGGTACCACCTCCTCGCGACCGATCAGCGCCTCTACTGGTGCACGAAACAGCCGCTCCAGCGGACCAATCGAACGCGCGAGCTGCTGTTCCAAGGCGGTGCGTTTGACCACTTGCAGATCTTTGAGGGGGAGCGGCGCGCGGGAAACCCAGGCGCTCCAGGTTGGCGGCGCGTGCTCGTCGTCCAGCATGTCGCGGAGATGAGCACGGAGGGTGTGCTGCATGTGCTCCTCCGGCAATAGCGCCGGATCGGGCTGCCAAACCTGAGCTCGCTCATCGCCTAGCTGCACAGACCAGCTCGGACGCACAAAACCGCCCAAGCGTGTGCCGTCGGGTACCGGGTGGCCATCGACCCGCGCCCCCGGGGGGAGGCGCAGCAGGCCAGGGATTGGGTACGTCGCCAAGTCGACGGCCGTCTCGCTCCAGCGATTGATGGCGCGCGGCGGATGCAGTTCGCGCGTCATCAATGGCCCCGGATGCGCTGCACGCGCTTCTTCTCCCGCGTGAGAAAGTCGGTGGCTTGGCTTTTTCGAACGTCATATGGCGAATTGAGGCTCTCGAAGCACAGCTCTACCGCGTCGTTCAGGTCGCCGAACGTCTTGTCGTCGAGGTCCATGCGCCCTCCCAACTTGAACAGCAGCTTGGTGGTCAGCAGGTGGTCGACCGCCTCCGCGACGCTGCCGCCACAGGCTTCTACTACCGGTATGTAGCGCAGCGCTTGGGCGTCGAGTCGCGCACCCCAGCCCACATCGAGATCGACCAAGATCTCCTCTGTGGCCGACTTCATCGCACTCACGGCTCGCTCAGCGTCCGACTTGCCGGCATTCTGGGCGTCGGCGAATAGCCCGTGCAAGGAGCGGAAGCTCAACGCCTGCACAGGTCGAGCGCCCTTCGGTTTGAAGGGCTGCTGCTTGCGTAGGTTCATCACGAACGCGCGATCGTAGGTCTTGTCAGCGAAGCCCTTGGTGGTCTCGTCGTGATTCGCTGTGCCAACGAACCAGACGTTGGGCGGCACAATCACCTCTGTCCGCTCGCCGGCCAGCAGCCCACGAGGCGGGTTGTCTAGGGCTTGACCGAGCAGCTCAACGCGGTGTTTCTTGCGCTCCAGCACCGACAAGAAATCGGCGAAGTAGTGCTCCGGATGAGAGAGATTCATCTCATCGAGGACGATAAGCACAGGGCTGTCGGCGAAATGCGGTTGATTGGCTCGCACCAGGGCGCGCAGCATCTCAGTTTCCATAAATTGCTTGTCGAAGCTATTGTATTGCCCCAGCAGGTCGAAGCGATCCCGCCAACCGGCCTGCACCTCCACGACATCGCAGCCGCCGCCCACAGCTCGAGCAAAGGCCGTCGGCAGGCTGGTCTTGCCCGTGCCGCTGATGCCCTCGAGCAGCAGCAATCGATTGGCGGCCAACCCCGCGATGAAGCTGCGCAGAACCCCGGCGGCATAGAAACGCGGCTCCTTGGGGTCAGCAGCCATGGTCGCCTGCACTTGCTCCGCGAATCGGCGCAAGTCGCCGTCGACGACCTCGTGAGTCTGCTGCGGGGCAGCGAGGCGTAGGACGATCTTGGCGCAAGATCGGAAGGCTTGCGGCGCCTTGCCTGACGCCTTGGCCTCCTCCACATCCTTTCGCAAGATGTCGAGGTGCGCACGCAGCGCGGTGCTCTGCGCCGTGAAGGCATCGACCTCGTCTTGCAGCTGCTGCCGCTCCGCCACAGCAAGGTTCAAGCTGCTCAGCTTGGCCTTGGTCTGCGCCAGCTCATCCAATGCGCCTTCTCGTGCGCGACGCTCGACCTCCAGCTGCGCTCGGGCGGCGCTCAGCGCGTCTTCTGTCCCAAGATCCGGTCGGTTCTTCAGCTCTTTGTCCAACCGGCGCACATTCCGCTTGAGCTCGTCACGCTCCATTTTGAGGGCGGCCGGGTCACCGCCGAACTCTTGGCGGGCCTGGTCCAGGTCGGCGAGTTGTTGCTGGAGGTGGTCGAGATCATCGCGCAGCTCGTCGCGCTCCGTCTCCAGACGGCCCGCCCGGCGTTCCGCCTTCGCGACGGCGTGCGCGGCGCGCTCCTCGACGTCCGCCTCAAGATTCGCCGCGTTCGCCTCCAACTGCGTGCGCTGGCGTTCCACCTCGCCGTTGGCGCGGGTCAACTCCGCCAACGCCGCATGCAAGGCCGCTTCCCGCGCCGCCAGGGCGGACTCGCGCTCCTGACGCACCCTGTCGGCCGCCTCACCCGCTGCTTGCCGGGCAGATTGGTGCAGCGCGTCAAGCTCCACCTGCTGTGCTTCACGCGCTTCTGCCGCCGCCGCGCGGTGGTCAGCCAGCGTCCGCGCCAGCGTCTTCGTCAAGTCGTCGCGCTCGGCTCGCAGCGTCGTCAGCTCGGCCTGCAAGTTGCCGAGGTGCTTCTCACGCGCCTCAGCGAAGTCCTGGTCACGATCATGCTCACGAGCGAGGAGGTCTTCCTCCCGCGCGTTCAGCTCGCTGCGTTTAGCGTCAATGGCCGCCCGTTGGTCCTCCAGCGACTGCGTCACGGCCTTGTGTTCGTGGTCACGCTCGGCCTGCGTCGCAGCGTGCGCTTTCTGCCGCGCTGAGAGGGCCTCACGCGCCTCCTTTGCGGCCGCATCCTGCGCCGCCTGCCGTTGGTCGAACGTCGCTTCTAGCTCGATTTTATCGGCTGCCAGCTTCGCGCGGTCGCCTTGAAGCCGGGTGCGCTCACTCTCGGCGAGCTGCAGCGCGACCGCCTGCTTGCCTTGCGCTGCTTCCAGCTGCTTCCGCTCCGCATCCAGCAGCGCCTGGGCTTTGATGAAGTCGTTGTGAGCTGCCTCGGCCGCTTCGACGGCGGTGGTCAGCTTCGTCAAATCGGCCTCCAGCACCGCCGCCGCGGCGACGTCGCCTCCCAGGGCGGCCGAGGTCGACTCGACCGCCGATGAAACCACAGCCTTCGCGCGCTGAAGCAGGGTCTGAGCAGGCGAAGGCGACTTGACCGCAGGCGATTTGACCGCAAGCGATTTGGCCGCCGGCGATTCGGCCGGCGAATGCGACGCCTTGGCAGGCTCCACGCCAGCACCAACGGTCCTGGCTGCGGTCTGCGCCTGTGGCGACGGCGAGGCCCCGTGGCGCTGCGCGCTGACGTTGGTCTTCGACTTGCGGCCTCGGCCCGGTTTTCGCTTGCTAGCCATGAACTACTCCTCTGGTGATAAATGCGGCAAGGCGGCAGCGACCACGGTAAGCACCATGCTCAAGCAGGCGCACAGCTCCGCGGGCTGCCAGCGACGGGGTTGCGAGTTCTGTGCTTGCCCCGACCCGGACTTGCGCCCGTGGGCGTGCTGGTTGCGCCAGCGTCGTGTGTCCTGCAGCGCGCGCAGCGCCGAGGAGTCTTGCAGGAAGACGGCCCGCAGCGGGTGGGTCTGACGCGTGGCCGCCGCGGCCACCGTCAGGCGCACTAGATCGTCCAGACCCGCGCGGTCGTCAGTTGGGTCGCAGAGCGGGCGATCGCGCTCGACGGTCCAATTTGAGGGCATAGCAAGCTGACCAAGTTGCTGCCGCGCGGCGTCGAGGGCGCGATGAACGCCGCGCAGGGAGGCCTGTGCGCGCTCGTGTGGCGGCAGCGCGCCAGCGGGCGACATGGCGAGCCCAGCCAGCACCGTCTCCAGCACCACGCCGCTGAGGCGGGCTGCATTGGCGAGCTGTTGGCGGCGACGATGCGGATGACCCGATGACTGCGCGGCGGCACCGTCCAGCGTCGCGCGCACGGCCTCTAGCTCGATCAGCTGCTCGAGGAGGGTCGGAAACTTGTGAATCAGCGCGGTGAGTCGCTCCTCCACGGCGACCTCCAAGGCCATCCGATCACCCACAGGCTCGTCTTTGCCGTAGAGCGCGGTCATCACTCCAGTCAGCGACAAGCCACCGCGCCGCAGGCTGTCGAGACGACGGCGCAGCCACGGCAAGTCGCCCAGACCGAACGGGCTGGCCACCCGCCAGGCTCGCTCATAGATCGGATCTTCGGGCACATAGACATCGGCGACGAGAAAGACCGGCAGCGGTTGCGTCGCCACCCGCCGCACGGAACCAAAGCGCTGGCCCTCATTCGCGCCGTGACTACGCTCGGCGCGTCGATGCAGACTGAGCGCCCGCGTGACGGCGGTGGGCGTTGGCGCTTGCTGCGCGACGTCTCGGCCCTGGGGCGGCCGAAGGTAGCAAGGCCGAATCTGGCGGGGCCGCCCGATCGAACCCAGGTTCAACGTCGGCTCACGTTTATCTTCCGTGCCCTGCACCAGCTCCGCCGCTTCGAGGCGACGCACGGCACGCGGCCAGAGCGCGCCGCTCCACGGGTCCGAGAACACCAGCCACACCTGCGGCTCCGCCACGTCGTCGTCGAGCTGCTTCGCCCCCCGCACCGTCAGGGCGCGCCGGCCATCGTCCGCATCCGCCATGAGCCCCATACCGGCCAGCTCCTGCACCACGGTGCTCACAAGCGCCTCGTCTAGGGCCAGGTGGTGCGCGAGCTCGTCGATGTGTTGGACGCCGCAGCGGATCAAGCCAAGCACAGCGCGCCGTAGGGGGTGCAGTCCGGCGCTATCGCGCACGTCGATCACCACCTGCCACGCCAACGCAGGGACCGCTAGTGCGCGGCGCTTCTTGTCTTCGTACGCCACGCTCGGACGGGCGCGCGACGCCACGATGAACGTGCCGGGCTCGAATAGGTCCACGCCGGCCGGGGCTGAGCCGGAAGAGTCCGGCCGTTCGGCGCGCTCGTGCTTCGCGGCCGCGTCATTGTTGTAGGGCGAAGCCATCGCGACCCTCCTTGCAGTACCGATGGAAGGCATGGAGGTCAGGCAGGGCGACCGCGCCGACGTCATCGGCCACCATGGCAGCGTCGCCCACCACGACCAGCAGGGCCTTCTGGCGACTTATGGCCACGCAGCGGCGGTGGCGCGACAGCAGGTGGCCAAAGCGGTGCGGCCACTCGGTCTCCTTGCGCACACGGCGTCGGTTGCTGCGGGTGAACGAGAGCACCACCACGTCGAACT
>ERZ889078.1748-NODE-1748-length-16697-cov-16.726836_pt1 | contig 16697 bp, 13 predicted proteins | sample MGYA00521266_ERZ889078 | MGnify/ENA primary metagenome ERZ889078 (study PRJEB32303, sample SAMEA104408618) | aquatic metagenome | biome: Brackish water; feature: Pelagic; material: water | place: Baltic Sea | collected 2014-06-16T06:34:00 | depth 76,534 m ...
CGGCATGATCTGTCGTACGGCGCCAATTTTCTCAATATGATGTTTGATTCTCCTGTGCGCCCATACACCATTGATGAGGTGGTGGTACAGGGAATCAATGTTTTCTGGATACTCCACGCGGATCATGAACAGAACTGTTCAACCTCTGCGGTTCGATCGGTTGGAAGTGCCAAGGTCAATCTCTATGCATCCATTTCAGCGGGGATATCCGCCCTCTGGGGGCCTTTGCACGGGGGCGCCAATCAGGCGGTCGTGGAGATGCTTCAACAGATTCATGACAACGGAGGCGATCCTGCCCCGTTCATCGCACGGGCCAAGGACAAAAAAGATCCTTTCCGTCTCATGGGGTTTGGTCACAGGGTTTATAAGACCTACGATCCAAGGGCCCGTATCATGGAAAAGACGTGCAACAATATCCTGAAAAAGCTCAAATTGGACGACCCTCTCATGTCTATAGCCAAGAAACTGGAAGAGGTGGCTTTGAAAGATCCCTATTTCATTGATCATCATCTCTATCCAAACGTGGATTTCTATACCGGCATTTTCCTGAGGGCTATCGGTATCCCTCTGAACATGTTTACGGTCATGTTTGCCATCGGTCGTCTTCCCGGCTGGATCAGCCAGTGGCAGGAAAGCGTGGATGATCCCAAGTGGAGAGTTCATCGTCCCCGCCAGATTTATACGGGACCAAAGCAGAGAGATTATATCCCCATTGAAGACAGGTAGATGGACGAGGATTGTATCCGTCCGGCGATAGCTTTTCCGAATTGGGAGCAGGACAGTTCGCGGGCGCCCTCCATCTGCCGGGCCAGGTCGTAGGTAACGGTTCCCTGTGCAATGCAGTCCGTGAGGGCGGATACGATCTGTTCAGCCGCTTCGGTCCAGCCCATAAACTGCAGCATCATGACTCCTGAGAGGATAAGAGATCCGGGGTTTACTTTGTCAAGCCCTGCATATTTTGGGGCCGTTCCGTGTGTTGCCTCGAACAGGGCGCAGCGGTCGCCTATATTTGCCCCCGGGGCTATTCCAAGCCCCCCCACCTGGGCTGCCGCGGCGTCCGACAGATAATCGCCGTTCAGGTTCGGTGTGGCGATAACATCGTATTCCTCCGGGCGAAGCAGAAGCTGCTGGAACATGGCATCGGCAATCCGGTCTTTGATGATGATCCGTTTGTCGGGTCTTTGCCCCTGGTAGTGGTCGTATAGGTCCTTTTCCGTAATGGTTGCATCAGGAAACTCTTCTTTTGCCACCTGATATCCCCAGTCTCGAAATGCCCCCTCTGTAAATTTCATGATATTGCCTTTGTGCACCAGGGTTACGCTCTGTCGTCCCTCTTCAATAGCAAAACGGATGGCCATGCGCACAAGACGTTCCGTGTTTCTCCGGCTCATGGGCTTTATCCCGATGGCACTTTTGAGGGATATGGGTTGGTTCCCCGAGGATTTCGCCATGGGATTGAGGAATGCTATGATTTCTCTCGCCTCCGGCGATTCTGCTTCCCATTCCAGTCCGGCATAGACATCTTCCGTATTCTCCCGGAAAATGACGATATTGATGCGCTCCGGATGAACCATGGGCGATGGGACGTTGGGGAAATACCGGACCGGTCTTATACAGGCGTACAGATCCAGTTCCTGTCGAAGGGCCACGTTGAGGGAGCGAAAACCACCTCCCACCGGTGTTGTCAAAGGGCCTTTTATGGCGATACCAAAACGGGTTATGGCATCCAGGGTCTCCTGCGGCAGGTGACTTCCGGTGCGGTGGTTCCTCGAGGCCTTTTCTCCTGCTAAAAGTTCTTTCCAGAGTATCTTTTTTCGCCCTTTGTAGGTGGATTCAACGGCCGCATCCAATACCATCTTCGTCGCGGACCAGATATCAGGCCCGATTCCATCCCCTTCAATATAGGGAATAATCGGGTTGTCAGGAACCTCCGGTCTACCGGAAGCGTCCCATTGGATGATGTTCCCCTCTTTTTCTTCGATAGGATCGAACTGTGTCATGGGTATTTTTCTCCTTGTGCCATGAATGTGTTTCCATTATCTTAACCATTAAAAGGAGCCAGTCCAAGAAAAAAGGGAGAAAATGATGCAGAATAGATTTGATGAAGCGAAGGCGAAAACGATTTTTGATGAGAAACGAAAACTCTTTGGGAGAGGATTGAGTTACACCGAAAAAATACTTTTCCTCCATGAAGAATCCGGCGCATCTCAAGGACGGAAGGCCCCTGGGAAAGATGGAATACGTCTCCTGCCGGATCGGGTGGCCATGCAGGACGCTACCGCGCAAATGGCCATGCTGCAGTTCATGCAGGCCCGGCAGAGGAAAACCAGGGTCCGGGCGACCATCCACTGTGACCATCTCTTAAGGGCGCGTGAAGGTTCGGAAGCCGACCTGAAGAAGGCCCTGATCAGCAACAGAGAGATTTACGATTTTCTTTCTTCCGCAGCCTCCAAATTCGGCATAGGGTTCTGGGGACCCGGGTCGGGTATTATTCATCAGGTGCTCTTCGAAAATTATGCGGTTCCCGGGGGCGTGATGATCGGAACGGATTCACACACTCCCAATGCGGGAGGGCTTGGCATGCTTGCCATGGGAGTAGGAGGCGCTGATGCTGCGGAGGTGATGGCCGGACTTCCCTGGGAAACTCCTTATCCTTTTGTTGTGGGTGTGAGACTTACGGGGAAGCTGAAAGGATGGGCTTCTGCAAAGGATGTTATTCTTGAAATGCTTCGCAGATTTACCGTAAAGGGAGGAACGGGTAAAGTTTTCGAGTATTTCGGAGAGGGGGCCAGGTCTCTCTCCGCCACGCAGAAGGCTACGATTACCAACATGGGAGCGGAATTGGGGGCGACCACATCGGTTTTTGTTTATGATGAATCGATGGACGAATATCTTCGAAATGTGGGAAGGACGGCGCATGCCGACTGGGCGAAATCCGTTTCCGAACTGCTCTCCCGGGATGAGATCTGCCTGAAGCATCCCGAAAAAGTCTACCATCAGGTCGTGGAAATTGATCTCGGTGTTGTTGAGCCTGCCCATGCGGGACCCTTCAGTCCCGACAGGGTGACGAGCGTTCGGGAATTCAAAGATCTCGCAGTTCGAGAAAACTGGCCTTCAAGGGTGTCCACAGTGTTGCTTGGATCATGCACAAACTCTTCCTATGCGGACCTTTGTGCTGCGGCGGATATTCTGGAACAGGCGGGCAGGCATGGTCTGAAAGCACAGGTTCCCTTCATGCTGTCCCCGGGTTCCAGGCAGGTGTATGAGACGATTAAACGGGATGGCGTTCTGGACAAGATCCTGGATGCCGGGGCAGTGTTGTTAGCTGCTTCGTGCGGACCGTGTATCGGCCAGTGGGATCGAAGAGATTTCAAGGAGCATCTGCCCAATTGCCTCATGACCACCTTCAACAGGAATTTCAGGGGGAGAAATGATGCTAATCCGGAAACCAGGGCCTTCCTCACTTCCCCTGCCATGGCAGCGGTTCTTGCTCTTTCCGGAGATGTGGGGTTCGATCCGCAATCCGATTCCCTCAGGGGAGCTGATGGTGTTTCATTCAAACTGGAACCTCCCGAGACTCCCGCCCTGCCGCCGGGAGGAATGGTGGTATTGAAAGACGGGTATGTCCCCCCTCCAGAAGACGGAAGCCAAATAGAAATCCTGATCGATCCAGGCTCGCAAAGGCTTCAGCTGCTTCAACCGTTTGAAAGATGGGATGGAGATGATTTTCTGAACCTCCCGATTCTGGTGAAAACCAAAGGCAAGACCACCACCGATCATATCTCTCCCGGTGGAAAATGGCTCAAATACAGGGGACACCTGGCCAATATCTCCCAAAATATGCTGGAAGGCGCAATAAATGGTTTTACGGAAGAGACCGGCCATGGCACGAATGTCCTTACCGGTGCCGAGCACGTGATATTTTCTGACCTTGCCGCTTTTTATAAAGAAAATACAGGGGGTTTTGTCATTGTCGGGGATGAGAATTACGGGGAGGGGTCAAGCCGCGAGCACGCCGCCATGAGCCCGAGATTTCTGGGTGCAAAGGTAGTGTGTGCCAGGTCGTTTGCACGAATCCATGAAGCAAATTTGAAAAAGCAGGGGATCCTCCCCTTGATCTTCGAGGATAAATCCGACTACGATGCCATTGAAATGGAGGATAGAATGAGTTTTGTCGGGCTTTCAAAACTGAAACCCGGAAGTACCGTCCAATGCAACCTGACACGGAAAAACGGAAAGACTATCTTTGTGCATTTTCGGCATACCCTGAACGAAGAACAGATCGGATGGTTCAGGGCCGGTTCAGCCCTGAACAGCACCCGATAGACTGCACGATATACTGCCAAAAAAAAGGTGGACGCTGATGAACGCAGATTACCGCTGATTTCTTATTTTTTAAAATTTTCTGCGCTTATCTGCGGAAACCTGCTTTCCCAAACCATTTCTTTAAAAGAAGACGAACTCAACAGGGCCCTAAGACACTAGGTTTGATCATAACTCCCATCTCTTGCCACCCTCGTGGCAATCTGTTTTTGAAACCTTTCACTTTTAAAATACTAAATAAGGCGCATTGTCAATTTTCTTTGATCTTCATTTTTTTCATTGACAAATGCGAAGATGTTTTTAAAGGTGGTAAAAACAGTTGGTCAGGCCACGACCACTTGGTCGGAGACAAAAGAAGGGGATTTTTTTATTACCGATGTCCAATTCAGAAATACCAACAAAAGTTAAGAATAAGGAGCTGGTTGCAAAGCGCAGGGAACAAATAGTGCTTGCTGGAATCAAGCTGTTTTCCAGGAAGGGATTTCACGAAACCAATCTAAGAGAACTGGCCGAGGAGGCAGGGATAAGTCATGGTAATATATATGACTATGTGGGGACCAAGCAGGATATCTTCTTCCTGATTCATGAATTCATCAACAACCTTGCAATGGAGAAAATCAATCGCAGCATAAAGAACATCGATGACCCCTTGGACAGACTTCGCCGAATGGTCAGGATTGAGTTTGACCTCATGTATGAATGGTCGGATGCAATCCTTTTACTTTACCAGGAAACACATATTTTAGACAAGCCGCTTCTAAAAGCCTTGCTCAAAAGGGAAAGGGAGCGTGTGTATAGATTTGAGGAAACCATCGACGAATGTATCAAGAAAGGACAGCTCCAGAACCTCAATTCTCGCGTTGCTGCAAACCTAATCAAATCGATGGCCGAGACATGGGTTGTCAAACGCTGGGATCTAAGAGGACATGCGGATCGAATGGAGATGGAGAAGGCGATCATCGATATCATCTCCAACGGATTGCTGAAAAGGAAAACCTCAGCACTATCCGGGGCGGAAGTGGGGGAACTACAGGGCAAATCGGTTTTCATTATGAATGCCGGGACTTTGCTTGGGAAGGCGATCTCTTTTTCTCTCCTTTCCAGGGGCGTGAGATTGGTTATCCAACTCACAAATGAGTTTACCGAGGAACGGGAATATCCAATCTCGCAGCCTGAGAAATGGAACGAAGCAAAGATCTACTCGTCTCATGACTACGGACCTATGACTCCTGAGCTATTGAAGCAGATATTCAAAGAGTTCGGCCCCATTGACATCATCATTCATGATTTGGGAATGGATAACAAACGTCTGGACCCCGAAAAAGAGAAAGGCTCTGGTGGTTCCCCATCTATTAAGGACAACCTTGATTGTGCGCAGATATTGGCGACTCATATCCAAAAAGAGATGAGGAACAAAAGTTCGGGACGGATTATCTACCTGGCCCCCTGGGCTTGGGATAAAGATCTTGATCCTATCAGTTTTCAGGTTGCAAAAGCGGCAATAATAGAACTCACCAAAAGCATGTCAAGGCTACTGGCGGATGTATCCACTACCGTAAATTGTATTGTGCCGGGATATATTGGCGGGGTCAGGCCTTTGAAGGCGGAAACGGAAAGATCCTCAGAAGCAATCAGCAATATCCCGATGGGTTTTATAGGGGAGATATCAGATGTGCTTGAGGCCCTCAATTTTTTGATTTCCGACAAATCAAAGTATCTTACTGGTCAAGTTCTCAAAGTTTCCGGTGGGATGACCTGAGTTGCAGAACGAGAGATTTCCGGGTGAAAACCTGACGATTAAAAATTGATAAGAAAGAAAAGGAGGATGGCAATGGCCCTTAAGACATCAGAAGAATATGTTGAAAGACTAAGCAAAATGAGACCCAATGTCTACGCCCATGGAAAAAAGATCGGGCGCGATGACCCCATGCTTGAAATTCCGATCAATACCCTCAAGATTACGTTTGATTCAGTCAATGATCCGGATTTGAAAGACCTGATAGTGACCCGCTCCCACCTGACCGGTGAACCTATAAACCGTTTTACCGCCTTGAACTTGAGCACTGAAGACCTCTACAAACAGCAAGAAATGAAAAGGCTGTGTTGTCACCGTGTTGGTGGGTGTGCCCAGCGTTGTATGGCCACGGATACGTTGAATGCCATAGGGGTTGTAACAAAAGATATCGACGACGCCGAGGGCACAAATTACCATGATAATTTCCTGGAGTTCACCAAATATTACCAGGCCAACGATCTGGTGGGAAGTACATCCATGACCGATGCGAAAGGGGACAGAAAGGCGAGACCTTCTCAGCAGGAAGATCCTGATCTGTACCTTCGCGTGGTGGAAAAAAACAGCAAAGGGATTGTGGTAAGAGGGGCCAAGAATCATATCACCATGGGCCCTTATGTGGATGAGCACCTTGTGATCCCTACGAGAACCTTTACAAAGGAAGAGGGAGAATGGGCCGTTTCATTTGCCATACCTGCCGATGCGGAGGGGGTGAAGATAATATCCCGTATTGTTACACCCAGGCCCAGAATAGAACTCAAGGCCCCTTACAACCGATATGGAGTGGCGGATTCTGTGGTGGTTTTCGAAAATGTCTTTGTTCCCTGGGAGAGGGTCTTCATGTGTGGAGAATGGGAGTTCGCAGGTAGGCTGGCCCTGACTTTTGCCGGTTTTCACCGCCACTCCTACTGCGGCTGTAAACCCGCTATCACAGACATCATCTTAGGGGCTGCGGCCCTTGTAGCTGAATACAACGGGGTGGGGAGTTCACCTCATATTGTGGACGAATTGACAGAATTGATGGTCATAGCAGAGCTCGTTTATGCCTCCGGGATTGCCGCTGCGGTACGGGCGAAGAAGTCTTCCTCCGGAATTTATACCCCTGAATTTCTCTATTCCAATACGGGGAGGTACATCGCCGGCATGAATATTTATCATGAATATGACATCCTCAATTCCATTGCGGGCGGATTACCTTCCACTATTCCCTCGGAAGAAGATTGGTTAAACCCGGAAACAGGCCCTGATCTTGCAAAATATATCAGCCGAAAGCCCGGGGTCTCGGCAGAGAATCTTCATCGCCTATTTCGATTTATTTCAGATTTTTCCTGTTCCGCCATGGCGGGATGGGGTCAATACGCGGGGGTTCATGGCGGCGGTTCCCCTATCATGGAAAAAATAGGGATCCGCTCAGGTTATGATCTGGAATCGAAGAAAAATATCGCCAAATATCTTGCAGGAATAAAAGAGTAATAATCTTAAATATCCGTACGAAGCATCGTCGCCCAGGGACGAAATTTCACTATTGAAAGGGTCGCTAATTATGGCATTCTTAACCGCAGAGCTATTGACGAAGAGTTTCGGGTCTCTTCAGGCTGTATCACAGGTTGATTTAGAGATTAAAGAGGGAAAAGTCTACTCCATCATTGGCCCTAACGGAGCCGGGAAGACAACGCTGTTCAACCTGATCTCCGGCCATTTGGAGTCTACTTCCGGAGCCGTTACCTTTCAGGGTCGAGTGATCAGTGGGCTCAGGCCTTACCAGATTTCCCATCTCGGGATCGGAAGATCTTTCCAATTAAACAATCTATTCCCTGCCCTGAATGTCTTCGAAAATGTGCGTCTTGCCATTCAATCCCGATATCCGGCACGCTTTGATCTTTTCAAACATGTGCGCAGTTACAAGATGATCGATGAAAAGGCGGATGCCATCGTGGAGAAGATCGGTCTATCCCGTTTTATAAACAAAGAAGTGCAATACCTTTCGCATGGGGATAAGCGTCTGTTGGAGGTGGGAATTGCCCTGGCCACTGATCCGGTTCTCATTCTCATGGACGAACCCACCAGTGGGATGGCGCCCGATGAGACGGCTATGATGATAGAATTCATCAAGGGGCTGGCCCGGGAACTGACCATTATCCTCATTGAACATAAGATGAATGTGGTCATGAGTATTTCAGACAGGTTGATTGTGATGCATCAGGGTATGGTTATTTCACGTGGCGATCCTGCTGAGGTGCAGGCGGATCCTAAAGTCAAACGTGCATATCTCGGGGGGATAGAGTAATGTTGGAGGTGAAAGATATCCACACCTACTATGGAGAGAGCTATGTCATACAGGGTGTCTCCCTGGAGTTAAAAGAAGGTGAGATCCTGACCCTTTTAGGCCGGAACGGCGCGGGGAAGTCCACTATTCTCAGGTCCATTATGGGCCTCAGGCCGCCCCGCCGCGGTCGGATTCAGTATCAGGGAGAGGATATTACCCATTTGAAGCCGTTTGAGATCGCTCGGTTGGGCATAGGGATGGTCCCGGAAGACCGAAGGATTTTTACGACCTTGACAGTGGATGAGAATCTGAACATCGCCATACAGGCCCAACGTACGGGCCGATGGAATTTGCAGACCCTGAGGGAACTCTTTCCTATCCTTCATCAGCGAAGCCAGCACCGGGGTCTCCAACTCTCCGGCGGGGAGCAGCAGATTCTGGCCATTGCAAGGGCCTTGATGGGGAACCCCAAGCTGCTTATTCTTGATGAGCCTTGCGAAGGTCTGGCGCCGATTATCATCAAACTGATTGCAGAGACCATTGCCAGTGTGAGCAGGGAAGGCGTGACCATCTTCCTGGTGGAACAAAACGTGGAGATGACATTAAAAATAGCGCACAGACACTATGTGATTGATCAAGGAAGGATCATATATACCGGTAGCAATGATGAACTTGCCGGTAATCAGGAAATTCGGGACAAATATTTGAGCGTTTAAAGTGTCCCTTTGGAAAGGGGGTGGATAAGAAAAAGGTAAGATTTGGATGGAGCGGGCTTAAACGGAGTCCAAAAACAGCGATCTAATATGGAGGAAAAGAATGGAAAGAAAAATGTTTCGACCAATTGTCACGGTTTTGTCTGTCACTCTTTTTTTTACCCTATTCACTCTTTTTGTCGGTTTGCCGAGCGCCATTGCAGCAGATGAGATTGTTTTTGCTACCGTAGATGACCTCTCCGGGCCCTATGCCGCTTCTGGTGATGAAAACGCTAAAGCTGTAGAGCTTGCCCTGGATGAGGTGGGATGGAAGGTCCTCGGAAAAAAAGTCAAATTTGTCAAGAGGGATACCCAGCTGAAACCGGCCGTCGGAGTTCGCAAGTTTAGAGAAGTTGTCGAACAGGAGCATCCGGTATTTGTGCAGTCGGGGTGTTCTTCAGCGGTTCAGTTAGCCATGGAGGAAGTGGCCAACGATGTCAAAACCCTTTTTTGGACACAGGGTTGGTCATCCGAACTAACGAGCGCCGGCACCGTCAACCGGTATACCTTTCGGTGGGACAGTTCCAATTACGCCATCGCCCAGTCATCCGTTGCAGGGTTCATGAAAAAATTCCCAAATGCCAAGACTTTTTTCAGTATCACCATGGATTATGCCTGGGGAACCGACATGTACAAAGAAGCCAAGGCGGTTGTGGAAAAACTGGGCGGTAAGATGATAGGCAATGTGTTAACGCCCATGAAAGAATCGGATTACTCCGGCGCCATTACCAAGGCCCTGTCGGCCAAACCTGACGTGATTATGCTCAACCTGTACGGCGCCCCGTTGATCAAGTCTGCCCGTGCGGTGGCCGAATTCGGCGCCAAAGAGAGGGCCAAGATCCTTATTCCCGCCGACGGCCTGACAATGCTGAGGGGTATCGGTTCAGAGGCACTCCAGGGGATGTATGTCGGTTCCCACTGGTGGCACACGGCCGATAATGAATTCTCCAGGAACTTTGTTAAGAATTTCCAGAAGAAATATGGGGTGATCCCTTCTTACTTTGCAGCCGCATGTTATGTGGGGGCAACACAGACCATTCAGGCGATGGAACGGTGCGGAAGCACCGATGTGGACAAGGTCATCTGCGCGCTGGAAGGGCATCAATATGATGGCCCCACGGGTAAAGAAACGATCCGAGCCTTTGATCATCAGGTAACCCATCCCTTCTTATTGGGACTGGCTAAGAAACCGGACGAGAAAAAATTTGAGGACGATTATCTGACAATCATCGGATCAGGTGAGGTCTACAGGACTTACGAACAAAATCCTGTGGTATGGAAACTGAAACTCCCTTGCGACAAATAGTTTATTGATGGAGATCTCCGGGACCAAACGGCCTCGGAGATCTATTTTCCAAGGAGATTTAGATGGAATTTAACTTGACTCTCCTCATGGGCCAGCTCTTTAATGGTCTTGTATGGGGTATTGTTCTTGGGCTGCTGGCTGTGGGGCTGACCATTATTTTCGGGATGCTGGACGTGGTTAATTTTGCCCACGGTGCCATGTATATGGTCGGTGCGTATTCAGCCTCTACCTTCACGCTTGCCCTGACACAGTTTTTTGGCACCAGCACTGGAAGTTTCTGGATAGCACTCTTTCTGGCTCCCATCGTGGTGGGTCTGATCGGGATGCTCATTGAATTGTTTTTGCTGAGACGGATGTCCGGATATGACGTCACCTATCAGCTTCTGCTCACCTTCGGTCTCGCCCTCATTATTCAGGAACTGGTCGTCATCATATGGGGGAGCATGCCGATGAGCTTTCCAACCCCCAAGATCCTGCGCGGGGTTGTGGACCTGGGATTCATCTTTTACCCGAAATACCGCCTGTTCATCCTGATCGTTACCCCGCTTATCATGCTCGCTATATGGCTCTTCCTGGAAAAAACCAAATATGGATCCATCATCAGGGCGGGGACGGAAGACAAGGAGATGGCCAACCTCCTGGGGATCAATATCCGGCGGGTTTTTACCATGATATTTTCTTTTGGTGCGGCGATGGCGGGTCTCACAGGGGTCCTTGCAGGCCCGGTCATCGGGAGTCTTCAACCCGATTTGGGCACCTCGGTCTTGTTGGGGAGTTTTGTCGTTGTCGTTGTTGGCGGTATGGGGAGTTTCGGCGGCGCCATCCTGGGCGCAGTTCTGGTTGGGCTGACAAAAGGGATAACCACCATGATATGGCCCCCCGCATCAAATGTGATCATGTTCGTACTCATGGCCCTGATCCTGGTCGTTCGGCCTCAAGGATTGCTGGGCAAACGCTAAGGAGTCTTGTCTGCTATGGCACATTTTCTAAAGGATCGATTTACCATCATTGTCATTATCCTCTTAATCCTTCCGTTTGTTTTTCCCTTTACGGAATTAGCCACTGAGATCCTGATTTTTGCGCTTCTCGCCGTAGCCTTTAACCTCATGCTGGGATATGCAGGCCTCCTGTCTTTTTGCCACGCGTCGCTTTTTGCCTCCGGCGCCTACACCATGGGTATCCTCCTGGTCCGATTTGACATAAACATATTCTTGGGGATGCTCTCTGCTGCGGTGATCAGTGCGCTTATCGCCCTGATTATCGGTTGGGTTGCGATCCGAAGACACGGGATCTACTTTGCCATGTTGACGCTGGCTTTTAACGAAGTGATTTATTTTACGATCTTTGAGCTAAAAGATCTGACCGGCGGGGACGACGGCTTGAGAGGGGTTTTTAGACCGGATGCGGGTATAGGTCCCCTTTCCTTTTCAATCCAGGAGCCCATGACATTTTACTTTTTTGTCCTCGTTATCGTTGTCCTGTCCATACTGGTTATCCGGAGAATAACCGACTCGCCTTTTGGAAGTGTGTTTCTGGCGATCCGGGAGAATGAGAATCGGGCAGAGAGCGTAGGCTACAAGGTCCGGGACTATAAAATCGTCGCCTTTGTGGTGTCCGGTTTTTTTTCAGGCATAGCCGGGGCCCTCTTCTGCATGCAAATTAAATATGTGGCGCTGAGTTATTGCCACTGGAGCCTGTCGGGTGAAGTCATCATGATGTCTCTTGTGGGGGGGATCGGCTCCTTGTACGGCCCAATAATTGGCGCCGCTCTGGTCACTGTGATGCAGGACTTTTTCTCAACAATCTGGGATCGATGGCTCCTCATAATGGGAGCGGTCTTTGTTATCTTTGTCATGTTTTTCCAGGGAGGCGTATGGGAAGGGATTGAGAATCTTATCTCTTATTGCTCCCGGAGATTCAGTAGAAAAAAGAGTCAAGGGTAAGGTGCAGATCCCGGGCTCTTTTGGCTGCAATGCGAATCTTTCTTGCTCGGAGGCAAGTCATTTCAGATGAATATTGCAAATATAATCGAGCTTCAAGCTTCCAGGGCCGCGGATAAAAACGCTGTTGTATTTGGTGAGGAACCATATTCATACAGCTTTATGAATGCGCAGGCCAACAGGGTGGCCAACGCCCTTGCATCCATGGGGGTGAAAAAGGGTGATCGTGTAGCCATATGGCTCCCTAACTGTTTCGAATTTCTAACGTCTTTTTACGGCGTTTTAAAATTAGGGGCCGTGGCGCTTCCGATGAATATCCTTTATAAGAAAAGAGAGATAGAATTTCTGCTGTCAAATTCGGGATCAAAGATGGTTATCACCCTGGAGGAAGGCCTTGAGACCCTCAACCAGATAAGGGGGAGCCTTTCCGATCTGGAGAAGACAATCGTAATTGGAGAAGAAAAGGAATATGGTGAAGCACTCTCCTTTGAAAAGGCTGTCAAGTCATGCCCGGACGATTTTTGGAGCGTTAATCTCTCTCCCGATGATCCCGCCACCATATTATACACCTCAGGCACGACCGGTAACCCCAAGGGTGCCGTACTGACCCACTATAACCTCCTTATGAACTCAGAGTTTTATGCCGCTGGTCTCGGTGCCAAAGAAGACTGGGTGGGGATTTGCGTCCTTCCTCTATCCCACCTCCTTTCCCTTGCGGCGGGGGTTATGGTCTTGTTCGGAAAAGGGGGCACCATGCATGTGATGGACCGGTTTGCGGCTGAAGAGGCAGCCCGGATTATTTCACGTCACAAGGTGAATTACTCTTTTGCTGTCCGGACTGTCTATACCCTCTTCCTGACCCTTCCCGATGAGCCCCGGTTTGATCTCACCTCTCTTGAGATTTGCATCGTCACCGGTGCCGTGACTCCCCTGGAATTAAGAAAGGAAATAGAAGAAAAATTCAAATGTAAGACGATTCAGGCATACGGCCAGGTGGAGACCTCTCCTGTCATTACCATGGATCGTATAGACATGAAAAGGAAGTTTGAGAGCGTTGGCTACCCATTACCGCATATTGAAATCAAGATCGTTGATGACAAAGACCGGCCTCTCGCGCCCAACGAACATGGTGAGATATGCTGTAAAGGGCATTGCGTGATGAAAGGATACTGGAACAATCCTGTTGGTACAGAGGCTACTATTATAGACGGCTGGTTGCACACAGGGGATATCGGCATGCTGGATAACGAGGGGTATCTTTATATCTTTGATCGCAAGAAAGATATGATCATATGCGGGGGATACAATATATATCCAATTGAGCTGGAAGAACTCCTTTACGAAAACCCCAAGGTGTTGGAGGCTGCAGTGGTGGGGATTGCCGATGAAAAGATGGGGGAAATTCCAAAGGCATACATTACGCTCAAACTCGGTGAAGAAGCAGATGAAGAAGAGATCATGGACTATGTTAAGGACAGGCTGGCTAAATATAAGAAGCTGAGGGCTGTGGAGTTCTTAGATGAGCTACCAAAAGGTCCTACGGGGAAGATTTTAAGGCGAGAACTCCGGGAATTATCTGCACAATCAGATATGAAGACCGGAAGGTCAGGTTCATGATGCTTTATCCAAATTTTATGAGGAGGAAATGAAATATGAAAATCCCTGAAAAATCAAAAGAGGAGATTCTCAGTGAGGCGGAATCAAAGGGATACGAGTTTGAAAAAAAATATCATGGATGCGCCCAATGTGTACTGGGACCCCTTATGGAGATCTTTGACATGGAAGAGCCTGAGGCCTTTAAGGCCGCAACAGGTTTAGCCGGAGGCGTGGGCCTTTCGGTTCAGGGCTCCTGCGGGGGTCTTGCAGGCGGAGTTATGGCCATCGGTTTGTGGTATGGCAGGGAACTCGGAAACATTGCGGACCCGGAGGGCCTTCGATTTATTTCTTATCGCCTGGCAAACAAGCTCCATGAGCGCTTTGTCCAGGAATATGGTAGCTCTATATGTAAAGAGATCCATAAAAAAGTGTTAGGGAAAACCTATCACTTAAATAATCCTGAGGAGTGGGATGCCTTTTTAGCTGCGGGCGGGCACGCGGACAAATGCCCTGGCGTAGTGGGAAAGGCCGCAAGGTGGGCAGCAGAGATTATTCTGGAGCAGGAGGGGAAGGGAGAATGATGGGGCTGAAAATTTTTGATCTGACAGGAAAGGTAGCCATGGTCACCGGGAGCACCCGGGGCCTGGGTGAAGTGGAGGCGATGGCCCTCGCCAAGGCCGGAGCGGATGTGGCGGTGTGCGGCCGGGTAGAGTCTGATCTCAAAAGGGTTTCCGGGGCAATCAAGGATTTGGGAAGGGATTCGGAAGGATTCTCTATGGAGGTTACTTCCAAAGAGAGCATTCATGAGGGCGTGGACAAAATCCTCGAACGTTTCGGGAGGGTTGACATCCTGGTGAACAACACCGGTACGAACCACAGGGTACCGGTACTGGAATATCCGGAAGACAAGTGGGATCTCATTATTAACACCAACCTTAAGAGCTACTATTTGGTTGCCCAGGCTGTTGTTCCTCAAATGATCGGGCGGGGTTATGGCAAGGTCATTAATATAAGCTCGATAGCAGGTCAGGTCGGGATCGTAAACCAATTAGCATATGGCTCCTCCAAAGGGGGTGTGAATGAGATGACCAGAATAATGGCTGTGGAGTGGGCAAAACATGCGATAAGCGTAAATGCCATTGCTCCAAATTATTTTGAGACAGAAATGGTAAAACAGATTTTCAATGATCCGGAAAGGCTCGAATTTGTTAAAAACCGAACCCCCATGGGTCGGTGGGGTAAGCTGCCTGAATTTGAGGGGATCGTCATATTCCTGGCTTCATCCGCCTCAGACTTTATCACCGGACAGGTTATCTGTATTGATGGCGGTTGGACTGCTTGTTAGAGTGAGACGGGGGTAAAGATGTCACTAAAATTGAGATGGCTGGGTACCGCCTGTTTTGAGATCGTATGGCCCGACGGGCAGACGGTGGTTATAGATCCTTATGTGGACGATTCGGTAAGCGCCCCGATCCATTCCGGGCAGTTCGAGGCTTGTGATTATATCTTTATCACGCATGGTCACTACGACCATGTCCTTGACGTGGGCAAACTGGCCACACGCTTCAGCCCCGAGATTTTCTGCAGCGACGTGACGGCACACTCTCTGATCGAGGTACAGGGAGTCGATCCCGGGCTGATCACTCGAATAAAGCGAGGCGACCAAATCCAAAGAAAAGGGCTGAAGGTCGAAGTGCTGGAGGGCTCTCATGTCGATTTCGCAAGTGAATACCGGCGGCTGACCGGGCATGGCCTGCCGGAGAATGCCACGGGGCCTATGACAACAGTCAAAGAAGCCCTCAAGGTCATGTTAGGTACAGACCAGGTCCCCGAACAGTTTGAATGGTGGATGACCACGTATCCCGGGGGCGAACAGCTCAATTTTGTATTTGAGCCAACGGGGGGTAAAAGGGTCTATATGGCGGGAACATACCCGCGTCCTGCCATTATTGAGGCCGCCAGGGCGGCAAGGGCCCATATCACTCTGCTACAGGTCTTGGCCGGGAATACCGTACATGGCATGGAGGAAGAAATCGCCGGGCTTGCCGTCGCCTCCGGCTGCAGGATCGTTATTCCCCAGCACCATGATCCGCTTTTTCAAGGAAGCAAAAAGACAGACCTCTCGGAGTTAAAAAGGATAATCGCCGAGAAGTCCAACATTGACTTCAAGGAACTTGTTCCCGGCAAGTGGTATGTTTTTGAGTAACCGTTCACAGATTCAGAGTTCAAATGAAAGATTGTTGAACCGTATCCTATTCAAATTCCCTGGCAATGGATTATGGGTTCAGCGAACCCATTCCGCCATAAGGTCTTTTTTGCTGCCGCATCTGATTTCTATCGAGCCCCCGGTCCTTATTTGCTGGTACAACCAAGACTTGGCTTAGACCTATATGTTCTGCAATGTACCAGCAAATAAGAACCTCCGCCACGTGTCGAGGAGTTTTATCCAAGATGCGGCAGCAAAAAAGACCTTATGACTCCATCCCTGCCGGGGGTTTTGAATAGGATACGTTGAACCGTTTTCACGTAAACTGTGAACCTTTGAACCCTGAACTATTGAACCTGTGACGTTTTGATGGCACGGAACGGATGCTTTGGGCCTGGGAGAGGATATCCATGTGGTGCGATTATGAGGAAGTGAAAAAGAAACTTTATCCCGGGGTAGAATTTGCAGAGAGCGTTAAAGAGGTTCTTGAACTTACCTCGCTTCTGGGAGAAAAGA